>Ga0118677_10003483_pt1 | contig 29684 bp, 24 predicted proteins | sample AliMusrvi5mmetaG_FD_86154 | JGI IMG/M metagenome (GOLD analysis project Ga0118677, IMG submission 86154) | reverse complement strand
ACATCATACCAAAACGGCCAAAAAATGCAAGCGATTTTTCTACCAGAAAAATCGTGCAGAAAATATATTTTGCCGTAGGCAATAATATTTTTCTGCCATTTCGCCCTACGAAAATCGTGCAGAGTATGGAGTTTCAGCGAAGCTGAAATCTCCTATTCTGCCGATTTGTGAGAAAATGTTGTAAAATAACGGTTTTTTGAGTTTTCAAAACTCACATCTGGCGAAAATGCCGGCGGGCAGGATGCGGGCGGAGTTGAGTGGCCTGCTTGCGGATTACACAGTGGAGCTGTGGTTTTACAATGCGCTGCTGCCGGAGGTGCGGCCGGTGAGCGGATATCTGTTTTCGCGCGGTGGCGGCGACTGCCTGGGGCTGCTGGCGAACGGGAAGCTGGTGGTGGCGAATGTGGAAGGGCGGACGGCCGTCGCGCTGCGGAGCTGGAACCATGTCGCGATGACTCGCAGCGGCGATTCGCTGAAAGTGTATTTGAACGGGGTGCCTGAGATTACGGTGGAGTCGAAGTCCACAGCCAGCCCGGCGGTACAGTTCGCAGCTTGTGCCGAACGGGCCGAGACATGGGAGGGGCGCCTCGACGAGATGGCCGTGTATCCGCGCGTTTTGAGCCCGGCTGAAATCGGCACGCGGCTTCAGTAGATGCCGGTGTAGCGCGGACACTCGTGTCTGCCGTGTCCCGACTCATCGGGACACGTTTTTCTCGAAATCTTGAAACGTCTCGATATGAGTATCGAGACGGCACGCAAGAGTGCGTGCGCCACAATTGATATAGTAACGGCAGAAGATGCTCAATCGCAGACAGTTTTTCCAGACTGCCGCGGCTACGGGTATGGCGTTCGCGGCGCCGTATCAGAAGCTGGCGGCGGCGCTCCAGAAGAAGGTGAAGATCACCGACGTTAAGTGCATGATCGTGCGCGGCACGTGGGATTGGAACCTCATCAAGATCGAGACCGACTCCGGCCTCTACGGCATCGGCGAGGCCTACTGGGGCTGGGGCGTGAAAGACCTGGTCCTCAATAAACTGAAGCACAGCATCATCGGCGAGGATCCGCTGAACGTCGACAAGCTCTACACCAAGATGCTGATGGATTCAGCCGGCGCCGGTGCCATCGGCGGCGTGACGATGAGCGCGGCGAGCGGGATCGAGATTGCGTTGTGGGATCTGTGCGGCCGCATTCTGCAGACGCCGGTGTGCAATCTGCTTGGCGGGCGTTTCCGCGACAAGATCCGCTTCTACAAAACGTTTCAGATTGTGAACGACGTCGACGACATGTCGCAGTGGCGCGACCAGGCGCAGAGCGGCCTCAACGAAAAGTGGAAGTGGACGGCGTTCAAGTTTCAGGGCGATGGCGTACCGCGTCGCGGCGATCCGCAGTATAAGGAGCCGGGGCACGATCCGTACGGACGGCATCTGACGAACAAAGATTACCGGCGGATTGTGAAGGGCATGGAGAAGGTCCGCGAGACGCTGGGGCTCGATATCGATTTCGCGATCGAGTGCCACTGGCGGTACGACGCGCAGGACGTGATCCGACTGGGTCGCGAGTTGGAGCCGGTGAAGCCGATGTGGCTCGAAGATCCGGTGCCGCCGGACAACATCGACGTGATGGCGCGCGTGACGCAGTCAATTCCGATTCCGGTTTGCACGGGCGAGAATCTGTACGGGCGGCAGGGGTTCCGGAAGCTGATTGAGCAGCAGGCGACATCGGGCGTGCACATCGATATTCCGAAGTCGGGCGGCTTGCTGGAATCGAAGAAGATCTCCGATCACGCCGACATGTACTACATCTGGACGGCGGCGCATAATCCGGCGAGTCCGCTGGGGACGATCGCGTCGTGCCATGCGTCGGCGGCGATGCGCGACTTCCGTATTCACGAACTGGCGAACTGGGTGGAGTGGTGGCCTGACCTGGTGGTGAAGGACGGCCCGATGTGGGAGAACGGTTATTTTACGATCCAGGACAAACCTGGGTATGGAGTGGAGATCAACCCCGACGTGGCCAAGGCGCATCTGGCGCCTGGCGAGACCTGGTGGGGCTAGATGGGCAAAACCGCCAATGCCACATAGTTTTTGAGGTTTTGTAGCGCGCGCATTCTTGCGTGGCACCTCGACATTCTTGTCGAGGTTTGGTGTGGCGTTGCAAACACACGTCGAGACGAATCTCGACGCGGCAGACATGAATGTCCGCGCTACGATTTCGCCGGACATGTCTTGGTTTGCGGCGTGTTATGGAGGTGAGGTTCTTATGCACTTATTACGATTGACTGCTTTGTTGGCCATGGGCGCGGTTACGGGGCTCGCGGCGGGTATTGTTTTTCCCGGAGGCAACGGACCGGGCAAGGGGAAGCACGTCGTGCTTGTCAGCGGCGACGAGGAGTACCGCTCGGAAGAGGCGCTGCCGCAACTGGCGAAGATCCTGTCCCAGCGCCATGGCTTCAAGTGCACGGTGCTGTTTGCGATCAATCCCGAGGACGGGACGATCAAGCCGGACCGGATCGATAACATCCCGGGCCTGGAGGCGCTGGCTTCGGCCGACCTCTTGATTGTCGCTCTGCGCTGGCGCGATCTGCCCGATGACCAGATGAAGCACTTCGCGGATTACATTGAATCGGGCAAACCGATGATCGGGCTGCGCACGGCCACGCATTCCTTCAACTTCAAAAAGAGCCAGACCTACGCGAAGTACTCGTACAACAACAAGGAGTTCGATGGCGGCTTCGGGCGCCAGGTGCTAGGCGAGACGTGGATCAATCACCACGGCAAGCATGGCGTGCAGAGTACCAAGGGACTGTTTGCGCCGGGGGCCGAAGGGCATCCGATTCTGAAAGGGATCAAGTCCGGCGAGATCTGGGGGCCGACCGATGTCTACACGGTGAAGCTGCCGCTACCCGGGGATAGCAAGCCGCTGGTGCTGGGCCAGGTGTTGACGGGCATGAATGCGTCGGACCCTGCGTTGGAGGGGCCGAAGAACGATCCGATGATGCCGGTGGCGTGGGTGAAGTCGTACAACAAGTCGCGCGTGTTCACCACGACGATGGGGGCCGCCGAGGATTTTTCAAACGACGCGTTCCGGCGAATGGTGGTGAACGCCTGCTATTGGGCGGTGGGGTTGGAGAAGAAGATCGGTCCGAAGATGGATGTGGGGCTGGTGGGCACGTTCACGCCCACGCACTTCGGATTCGGGAAGTTCAAGCCGGGGCTGAAGCCGGAAGATTACGCCAAGTAGCCGCACAGCGGATGTTACCCTGATAGTAATGACTATCAAACGAATTGGATTGATGCTGGCTATGTCGTGCATCATGTTTGCGGCCGACGCCACGGTGGATGCGGCGCGCAAAAAGATCGCGGACAAGAAGTATGACGAAGCCATCGCACAGTTGGAGACGGCGAACAAGACCAAGCCCAGCGCGGAGCTGAAGAAGGCGCTGGTGGATGCGAATATGGCCAAGGCCGATTTCTTCATGGCCGATCCGAATGCAGCCCCGCGGGTGAAGTATCCGACGGCGCTGCGGGCTTACCGCGAAGTGCTGAAGTACGACAAGACGAACAAGAAGGCGCAGGAAAACATCAACACCATCGAGGGGATTTACAAGTCGATGGGCCGGCCGGTACCGCAGTAGAAATGAACATTTCTTGGGGGGACGTAGCTTGCTGCGTCCCCCTCTGCTCTTCTACTTCCGCTGAAACCAGAACCGGTGCACAGGCAGCGGCATCTCTGAATCCGCGCCGCGCACGCTCTTCCAGATGATCTCGTTCAGGGCGAACATCGGGGCCTGGTCCACTTCATCGAGATTCATGGCCAGCGATTCGCGCGCTCCCCATGCCGTCTGGAGGTTCTTCTCATTGACGTCGTGCTGCGGCGGCAGCGCGGTGTAAGGCGCGAGATCCTGCTTCAGGCCGAACGCGTTGTACATGGGCATGGCGGCGGCATCGTACTGCGTCATGGGCGGCAGGCCGAGCAGCAGTTCGATGGTTCGCAGCATCGCCGACGTTGAGTAAAGAGTCGAATCGACAAAAGTGCGCTTGGTGTACGGGCTAACGACGAGGCCGACAGTGCGGCGGGCGTCGACGTGATCGGGACCGTTCTGCGCGTCGTCTTCGATGATGAAGATCGCGGTCTCCGGCCAGTACGGGCTCTTCGTGATCCGCTCCACGAGCTGGCCGACCGCCCAGTCTGCATTGGCGACCATGGCGCGCGGTGTGTAGCCGCCCGGACGCGTGCCGGCGGTGTGATCCTCCGGCATGCTCATCACAACGAAGTTCGGCAGGCGCTTATTGGGGTCGGGCGAAGTGAAGTTCTTTTCGTAAGCATCGAGTTCCTCGAAGAACACCTTCACGTTGTCCGTATCGCGCATGCCGGGCAGCTTGTATTTCGGCGAGACGTGATTGAGCAGGCCGCCGACTCCGGGCGCTGCATCCATCGTGGTGCCGTCGCTGGAGCGCGAAGCGTATTCGCCGTAGCTGCGATAAGTGAGGCCCTTCTTCGCCGCGAGGTCCCACAGGTGCCCGGCGGCGGGCACGTAGGCCGCGGACTTGGTGGTCTTGCTATGGCCGCCGTACTGCGCGGGCCACATTTTTTCGTTGTAGTCGGTGGCGATGGCGGAGTTAGACCAGGAGTGGCCATCGACGCTGACTTCGCCGTCGCAATAGAGATTGTCAAACAGCACGAACTGATCGGCGAGGGCGTGATGGTTGGGCGTGATCTTTTGGCCGAAGATGGTGAGGCGCGGGTCGCCGTTGCCTTTCTTCATGTCGCCCAGCACCTGATCGTAGGTACGGTTTTCCTTGATGATATAGATGACGTGCTTGATGGGCGAGGCCGCGCCTACCTGCTGCGGAACGATGCTGGGGCCCTTCGGCGGACGGGCCATGGTGAGGTAGTCGTCCTTATACGGCGTGTTTTCGTAAACCTGTTTGGTCCATTGTTTGATTTCGTTTTTCAGATTCGTCACCGGGACGATGTTGACGGTGCCGCGCTGGATGTCGCGCACGGAGTCCTTCGTCGGCGCGCCGTTGAGCAGCGGACTGTTGGGGCCCATCGGATTGGCGTGCGGTTCGAGGCCCTTGCTGTTGCCGATGTAGAGCATCAGCTTCGAGGTGAGCAGCAGTGCGCTGGGATACCAGCCTGACGGGATGAAGCCCATCACGTGGCTCTCGCCTGCCTCTTTCACATTCACGACGGCGATGCAGTTGTTATCGGCGTTGGCGACGAACAGCATCTGATTCTTGCGGTCAAGCGTGAGCGCGTTGGGCGTGGAGCCTTGCGGGGCGCGGGCGGTGGGGCCGACGTTGATAGTCTCGATGGCCTGGCGCTTTTTGGTGTCGATGACGGTAACGGTGTTCTCATTGCCATTCGAAACATAGAGGCGGCCGGCGGGATCGAGTTCCAGGTCATTGGGGTTGGAGCCGGTGGGGATGGTGCTGAGGACCTTGCCCGAAGCGGTATCGATCACGGAGATGGACGCGCTGCCCCAGTTGCTGACGTAGAGCGTTGCGCCGTCCGGGCTGAACTGCAAATCGTAGGGGCTGACATCGACGGTGATCTTCTGCACGATCTTTCCGGTTGTCGTATCGAACACGCTGATGTGGCCGCGGGCCGGGTCGTTGCCGCGATTCGCCGCGTACAGCAGGTTCTTTTTCGGATGCATCGCCATGCCCATCCAGTAGGTCTGGGTGGCAGGCAGTGTGTCGGTCCATTCGGCGGAGGGCTTTTCGGTGAGGCGGCCGTTGGCGTAGTCGAAGACATAGATTGGCGCGACGGTAGACTTGCGCGCGCCGCTGGCATTGCCTCCGGAAACGTAGAGTTTCTTGCCGTCATTTGACCAGGCGAGGCCGAGGAAGGCGGACTTCAGGGTGATGCGCTGGACGGGTTGCTGCGTTGCGGTGTCGATAACCAGCAGTCCATGCGGATTGAAGCCGCCATGCTGCGCGATCACTACCTTTTCGTCTTTGCTTGTAGTGAGGTTGAGGATAAGGTCCTCGGTGTTGATTGCTTTGCCAGCGGGAGTGATCTGCCAGCCATTGGGCAGTGAATAACCGTTGGGAATCGGGTGCGGCGCCTGCGCCAGCGCGATTGCCGAAATGAGGGCCAGCGGGACGAACATGTTCTTCATGCACCCATAGTAGCGGGGTTGCCGGGAGCGGTGCGTTTCGATTGCGTTACGCTGGTGGAGCCGGAGATTGCATGTACATACCCGAACATTTTCATGAGACGCGCGCGGAGGTTTTGCATGGGTTCATTCGCGCGCATCCCTTCGCAACCTTGATTTCACAAGGGTCGGAGGGCATGGTGGCGAGCCATGTGCCGCTGCTGTTGGACGCGGAGGCGAACATACTGAGCGGCCACCTGGCGCGCGGGAATCCGCAGTCGAAGGAGCCCGTGGAGGTGCTTGTGATTTTCCACGGGGCGCATCATTACATTTCGCCTTCGTGGTATCCATCGAAGGCAGAGCATGGCAAGGTGGTACCGACGTGGAACTACGCTGCGGTGCATGTTTACGGGCGGATGCGGTTGATTGAAGACCCGCAGCGGTTACTGGAGCATCTGCGCAAGTTGACCGCAGCGCATGATGAGACATGGAGTGTTAGCGATGCGCCGGCCGATTTCATTGAGGGGATGATGCGTGGGGTGGCGGGCGTGGAGATTGCGATTACGCGCATCGAGGGCAAGTGGAAGGTGAGTCAGAACCGTCCGCGGGCCGATCGTGTGGCCGTGGCGGCGCGACTTCGCGAACTAGGCGCGGACGAGATGGCAGCGATGGTCGAGGCGGCGATGGCTTAGAGCACCGCGGTCTCATCCAGCATACGGCCCTCCGCGAACCGCTCCATAAGCAACGCGCGCGAATCGATGGTGCGCGGCTCGCCGTGCAAAATCCACTCCGCCGTAAGCATGCCAGTGGCGGGCGAGTGCATCACACCGTGTCCGCTGAAGCCGTTCGCAAAGAAGAGCCCCTTCACTCCGGGGGCCGGCCCGATGATGGCGTGATGATCGGGCGAGACTTCGTACAGTCCGCCCCAGCCGCGCTTGGGGTTCACCGCGAGGTTCTCGAATGACGGCACACGAGTAACAGCGCGCGTGAGCAACTGCTCCACAAAGTCGTGATCGAAGTTGGTATGGAAGCCGGGCGTTTCGTGCGGGTGAGCCCAGGCGAGCAGCAGGCCGAGTCCTTCGGGGCGGAAGTGGAAGCCGGTGGCCATATCGATCACCATCGGGCAGCGTTCGGGGATGCCGGGGAAGGGTTCCGTCGGCACGAGCATGCGGCGCAATGGAACAACAGGCAGATCGACGCCGGCCATCTTGGCGATTCCCGCGGCCCACGCTCCAGCGGCGTTGACCACCTGCCGTGTGGCCACCGGGCCGTTGGTGGTTTCGATGCCGCAGACTCCATTCGCGTCGGTGTTGATAGCAGTGACTTCGGTGGAGCGCCACAATTCCTGCGCGCCATTGGCGCGGGCGCGGTCGTAGAAGCCCGTCATCACCAGGTGCGGGTCGACGAAGCCATCGGACTGGCAGAAGCTGCCGCCAACGATGTCATCGACTTTGATCTGCGGGACCATCTTGGCAATGGTGGCGGGGTCGACCAGCGAGACATCTTTGAGTCCGAGCGCGACCTGTTTGGCGTAGTTGGTCCGCAGGTATTGCATGTGCGGTTCGCTCGCGGCGACGAAGAGATAGCCGTGGTTTTTGTAACCGCTGGGCGTGCCGACTCGCTCTTCGAATTCCGCGAAGAACGGAATGGAGTAGAGCGACATCTGGATGTTGACGGTGGTGGCGAACTGGGCGCGCACGCCGCCCATGCTTTTGCCGGTGGAGCCCTGGCCCTGGTACTGTTCGCGCTCGATGAGCAGCACGTTGCGGCAGCCCATTTCAGTCAGATGGTAAGCGACACTCGAGCCGACTATGCCCGCGCCGATGATGACTACGTCAGCTGATTTCATCGTGGTTAATTTCACCCTAGCATACGGGTGGTGTTCCGATCATGGGACCGCTCCGTTACCGTCGCGGCTCCGCTTGAGGAAGATTGCTGCAAGCGGAGCCACGACGGTAACGGAGCGGTATCGAGCCTGGCGATCGCGCTAGAACCAGCGCGTGGTGATGGTTTTTTCTTCGGTGTAGAAATGGGCGGCGGTGCGAGTGCCGCGCTGCGGGTCGGTCACGTTGACACCCACGACTTCGCGATTCACGCGGCGCGCGAATTCGCGGGCGATTTTACCGTTGCCGGTGAAGACCGAAGCGACGCTTCCCTTCTCCGTGGTGTTGACAAGATCGATCGCTTCATCGAGCGTAGCGACACGGACCACCGGCAGCACGGGACCGGGCACCTCTTCATAAGCGAGCGCCATGTTGGGCGTGACGTGATCAAAAATTGTCGGGCCGAGGAAGAAGCCGCCTTCTCGTTCATAGGTGATCTGGCGGCCGTCGCGCAGCAGCTTCGCGCCCTGCTCGATTCCCTTTTCGATGAAGCCCAGTACGCGCAGGCGATGACCGGCGGTGACGAGCGGTCCCATGTCCGTGCCGGCGCGCATACCATCGCCAACCTGCAGCGGAGCGGCTCGGGCGAGCAACTGTTCGACGAGTGGCCCGGCCACTTCACCGACTGCGATGAGCACGGTGCCGGCGAGGCTCCATTCGCCACCGGCGCCGAAGGTGGAATCGACGATCTCTTCGGCCGATTTTGCAATGTCGGCATCGGGCATAACGGTGATCTGGTTTCTGCCGCCACCGATAGTCATGACGCGCTTGCCGCACAGCGCAGCCTGATGCTGCACGTCGCGCGCGGAGGCCGAGGAACCGGCGAAGGCAACGGCGCGGACGAGAGGGTTTGCGATCAGCGCGGCGGGCACGTCGATGGCTCCGTGGAGCACGTTGAACACGCCCTTCGGCAGGCCGGCTTCGTCGATCAATTCGGCTAGGCGAACGGCGGTTTGCGGTACCTTTTCCGAGGGCTTGAGGATGAAGCTGTTGCCGCAGGCGATGGCGATGGGAAACATGGAGAGCGGCAGCAGCGCGGGATGCTGAAAGGGAGTGATGCCGACGCAGACGCCGGAGGGTTGGCGCAGCGAGTAGCGGTCGATTCCTTTGGAGATATTTTCGGTGGATTCAGCGGCGATGAGCGCGGGAGCGGCGCAGGCCTCGTCGATTCGCTGCATGCCGCGGCGTAGTTCGTGGCGGGCCTCTTCCAATGTCTGGCCGCTCTCTTCGCAGATGGAGCGCGCCAGCGCGCTGAGGTTTTGTTCGACCAGTGTCTTGAAACGGAGCAGGACTTGGATGCGTTCGGCGGCGGGCACTTCGCGCCATTGCAGGAAGGCCTGGTGCGCGGCCACGGCAGTGCGGGCCACGTCGGACTGGTCAGCGAACAAAACGTGGGCGATGACTTTGCCGGTGGCGGGGTTGGTGACGGGGGCGGATTGGCGGTCGGGCGGATCTTCCCAGCGGCCATTGATGAACAAGCGCAGCGCGGGCACATTGCTGTGGGGAACGAAGAGAAGTTGACCTTGCGGCGATGACATGACTTCCATTCATGATACAGGCAACGCGGTGTTGAACGTGGGAGTTAGAATCTAGTGTCACGCGAAGTGCGGCATCGATTTCTTGCATGAATGAAATTCTGCCTATGATTCTGTCGATTTCACCGGTATGCACTGTTGCCAGGTTGTCGGTCATAATCACGGAATCGGTGAGCAAGCCGGTCTGACTTACTTCCGGCTTGGTTAGCGTGAGCAGCACTCTGCTTTTGTGACCTGCCCTAGCCAGATTGCTTGTTATTAACGCGACAATCACCTGTGCTAAATTCGTGCCCAAATGATTTGATTGGACAACCAACGCAGGCCGGCGTTTCGCAGTACGAAGGCTTGAGTCCGGAAACAAGACCAGGACTACGTCACCGCGGCGGCAAGTCATCGTACACACTCATTTCAGGGCTTTCCCAATCTTCGACAAAAGTGGCAAGCCTGTGCCGCAGGTCCGAAGCTTGCTGCGCATCAATTCCGCGTTCGCGCAGATCTACTTCAAGCGGCGGCTGAATCCATGTGACGATGACGCGTGAGCCTTCCGCCTCAGCGATGGGCTCCGCGAGTTCCACTCTGCCGTTGCGGTAAACGCCTTCTACCGGCTTCACCATGCTTTCATTATGACGCAGTAAGCGGGCAGGAACTTACCGCGCAGCTGCGGTGTCTACTTCGATGGGTGGAGGTAAACAACGATGTTTGAACAATCGGTGGTTGAGACACGCGGGGCAGCGAAGCCTTACATGCTGCTGGCGATGACGGGACAATTTGTAGCAGCGGGGATTCTGTTGGTGATCCCGCTGATGCATCCAGAGGTGCTGAATGCTCCTCGCAGGTTTATCGGCGTAGTGCTCCATACTTCGGAACCCGTGGAACAGGTGGAGGTGAAGCCTCGGGCAGCATCCGGCGCGCCGAGCTCGGGTGGGCCCTCGATGCCCATGAGACAGGCAAAGCCATTCCAAGCGCCGAATCATATTCCGACCGGCATCGCGAATGTGATCGATGAGCCTGGAGCGATCGATACAGCGGCCCTTTCCAGGTATTCATCGGTACCGGGCAACGGTCCGGGAGTTCTCTTCAGCATTGGTACTGGTGTCATCACCACTGCACCTCCGGCTCCTGCATTAGCAAGAGAGATCGTGAAGACCGAGGCGCCACCGCCAGTAAAAGTAGTACGTATGAGCCAGGGCGTACAGGAAGCCAAGATGCTGCACCGAGTAATCCCCACGTATCCGCCGCTCGCCAAAGCCGCACGGATTCAGGGACAGGTGAAGCTGGAGGGCGTCATCTCACGCGACGGACTGATCCAGCAGCTGCGCGTGGTCAGCGGTCATCCACTACTTGTTCAGGCCGCACTCGACGCAGTGAAGCAGTGGCGCTACAGGCCAACGCTGCTGAACGGCGAACCGGTGGAAGTGATCTCGCCGATCGACGTGAACTTCATCCTCGCGAACTAAGCGCTCTCGGCCAACGAAAGCCGGCGGCGTTCCATGATGTTGATCCCCAGATAGAGCAAGGCAAAGAGGGCGCCGAGCCCCGCAACGATCTCCCACTTGTGGAGCAGAATGTACCCCCCGGCGCCCTCGCCCAATTGCGAGCCAAGGTAAGCCAGAACGAAGTAGCGCGGGATGCGCGCAGCAAGTACGGTGAGCAAATAACTCACCGGACTGATGCCCATGGCGCCAGCACTGATGACGAAGAGCTTCATCGGCATCGGAATGGGAGAGATGGCCGGCACGAAGACGGTGATGAGCCCGTAGTGCTGGAACCATTCGCGGAACAACTTGCCGCGGCCGGTGGCAGTGTGGCGGTCGAGATAGGCTTTGCCGCCCTTGCGGGCGATGTAGAACAGCACCATGCTTCCAACCGCGGAGCCGATGCTGGCAAGCGTGGCGGCGAAGTAGGCGGCTTTACGGTCCGTGGCGGCGATCACCAGCAGCAGCGCGTCGACCGCGGCGGGCAGAGGAATACCGGCCGAGTCAAGCACCGCTAGCAGGAAGATACCCCAGGGACCCCATGCAGAGAGGGTTTTAACGAAGGTGCGCAATTACCTATTTTAGCGCGTTCACCCGCTCCATCAACTGGGCTTCGTCTAAAATTTCGATTCCAAGTGATTTTGCTTTGTCGAGCTTGGAACCGGCCTTTTCGCCGGCCACAAGATAGTTGGTTTTCTTGGTGACCGAGTCGGTGACTTTGCCTCCGGCCTCTTCGATGATCTTCTTCGCATCTTCGCGCGAAAGCGTGGGCAAGGTGCCGGTGATTACGAAGGTGCTGCCTGCCAGTGCGCCACCAGTGCGCTCCACCTTTTGATGGGTGAAAACGAGGCCCGCGGCGCGCAGGCGCTCCACCAGTTCCTGATTGCGTTCTTCGCGAAAGAAGGTATAGATGCTGTGCGCGACCTTGGGGCCGACCTCATCGGCGCGCTGGAGTGTATCGATATCGGATTGCGCGATGGTATCCATGCTGCCGAAGGCGTCGGCGATGATCTGCGCGGTGCGCTCGCCGACAAACGGGATGCCGAGTCCGCAGAGTACGCGCGGCAGCGGATGCGAGCGGCTGCGGGCGATGTTGGCGAGCAGAGTCTCGGCCGATTTCTTGCCCAGACGTTCGAGTTCGATCAGTTGTTCCAGGGCGAGATCGTAGAGATCTGCGACGCTTTTCACGAGCGAACGGTCGACCAGCTGATCGACGATGGCATCGCCCATGCCATCGATATCCATCACGCCGCGTTTGGCGAAGTGCAGGATCGATTCCTTCAGGCGGGCCGGGCAGTTGGTATTGATGCAGCGCGTGGCGGCTTCGCCCTCTTCGCGCACCACGTCGCCCTTGCAGACCGGGCAGTGCGTGGGCATCGTGAACGGGCGGCGGTCCGCTCCTTGCGAGATCACCTTCACTACTTTGGGAATCACGTCGCCGCTGCGCTCAATCACCACGCGATCACCAGCAGCGATGCCGAGCCGTTCAATCTCATCGATGTTGTGCAGCGTGGCGCGCGTGACGGTGACGCCGCTGACGAGCACCGGGCTCAGGTGCGCGACGGGCGTGAGGTTGCCAGTGCGGCCCACCTGCACTTCAATCGCCTCAACAGTGGTTTCGGCCTGGCGAGCAGGGTACTTGAAGGCGATGGCCCAGCGCGGGGCACGCGCCGTCCAGCCGAGCGTTTCCTGCTGCATGATGGAATCGACTTTGGCGACAACGCCATCGATCTCATAAGGCAGCGTGTCGCGCTTTTCCTCCCATTCGCGGATGAAGGCAAGCAGTTCGTCGAGATCGGCGCAACGGCGGCGCAGCGTGTTCACTTTGAAGCCGAAGCTGGAGAGCGCTTCGAGCGACACCCAGTGGCTGCCGAAGAACTGGCGTCCGCCGACGAGCAGGAAGTAGGTGTAGAAATCGAGCTGGCGGGCGGCGGTGACGGTGGGGTCAAGCATGCGCAGCGAGCCGGCGGCGGAGTTGCGTGGATTGGCGTAGCGCGGAAGTTCCTGCGCGTCGCGCTCGGCATTGAGGCGTTCGAAGGCCTGGTTGCTCATCAACACTTCGCCGCGCACTTCGAACTCCTTCAGATTTGACCTCACTTTCAACGGCAGCGAGCGAATGGTGCGGGCGTTTTCGGTGACGTCTTCGCCTTCCAGGCCATCGCCGCGGGTGATGGCCTGCACGAGCTGGCCGTCGCGGTAGTGGACGGCCATGGAGAGGCCGTCGAGCTTCAGTTCGGCGACATAGGCGAACGGCGCGCCGTTGAGCAGTTCGCGGACGCGCCGGTCGAAGTCGCGCAGTTCGCCTTCGTTGAGGGCGTTATCGAGGCTCAACATGGGCGAACTGTGCGCGGCTTTGACGAAGCCTTCACGCGGTTTGCCTCCTACGCGCTGGGTGGGCGAATCGGGCGTGATGAGTTCGGGATGCGCGGCTTCGAGGGCCTGCAAGGCGCGCGTTAGGGCGTCGTATTCGGCATCGGTGATCTCCGGCTGGTCCAGCACATAGTAGAGATGTTCGTGCCTCCGCAGCTGTGCGCGTAAAGATTCGATTTGGGCTTGGGTGTCGTTACTCATATACTGGTAGGTTGCGGAGTTTTTTATCTCTACTTATCAGAATACAACCCTTATCTACAATCCTCGCGCTGGAAGAGTCGTCAGAAATCCTGGTTTGATCCCCGGAATCGTACGGGCACTGCGGGCGACGGGCATCAACGTCTCTGAAGTGCCCACCACCGGACCAAGAACTGCGGGCACCATTGCGCGCGAGCGCATCGATGCGGGGTCGGACCTGATTCTGGTAGCGGGCGGCGACGGCACGGTGAACGAAGTGGTGGCGGGCATGGCGGGATCCACGGTACCCCTGGGAGTGATTCCGGCTGGCACGGCGAATGTGTTCGCCAATGAGATCGGGCTGTCTTCCAGGGTGGAGGCCGCTGCGCGCGAACTGACTGCGCTCGTGCCGGTGAGGATTTCGCTCGGCGCAGTGCGCAGGCCAAATGAACCGGCTAGGCATTTTCTGCTGATGGCCGGCGCAGGGCTGGATGCTTACATCGTTTATAACGTCAACACGAACCTGAAGGCGCGGGTGGGCAAGATTGCGTACTGGCTGGCCGGCTTCGGACAGGTGGGCAAGCGGCTGCAGCAATTCGAGGCAACGGTGGATGGCCGCAGCATGCGGGCGAGCTTTGCGCTGATCAGCCGCGTACGCAACTACGGCGGCGACCTGGAGATTGCGCGCACGATTTCGCTGGTGGATGACAAGTTTGAAGTGGTGTTGTTTGAGAGCCCCAGTTCGTTCCGCTATCTGGTCTACTTCAGCGGCGTGCTGCTGAACATGCTGCCGCGGATCAACGGGGCGACGGTTTTGCATGCCACGAAGATCGAACTGTCGAATCTGCCCTCGGCGACGACCTTGCTGCAGATCGATGGCGAAACCGCAGGCGAACTGCCCGCGACGCTGGAGATCGTTCCCGACTCGCTGACCGTACTGATGCCGCGGCGTTACGTGGAGCGGTCGCGAAGCACGGTACGATAAGTCAACCATGGATAACGCAACCCATACGCTGACCGGTGCGATGCTGGCCCGCGTGGGCGTGGACCGCTGGTGTCCGCGCGCGGCGTGGCTGTTGATGATCGCTTCCAACCTGCCCGATGCCGATATCGTCACGCGGATAGAAGACAGCCTGACGTATCTCGACTATCACCGCCACCTGACGCATGCGGTAGCGATGTCGCCGCTGGTGGCGATCGCCACTGTACTGCTGGTGCGTGTGTTTTCGAAGGGCGCGTTCCCATATGTTCGCAGTTTCTTTGTGGCGTTGCTGGGCGTGTTCGCACACCTGGCGTTCGACGCCACGAACATGTACGGCATCCGGCTGGCGCTGCCGGGTTCGGCGAAGTGGTACGAACTCGATGCGCTGCCTGTGGTGGATCCGTGGATCATGGCTGTACTGCTGCTGGCCGTAGCGGCGCCGTTTTTATCGAGGCTGATTAATTCGGAGATTGGCAGCAAGGGCGGTCCGGGACGCGGCTGGGCGGCGTTTGCGCTGAGCTTTATTTTGCTCTATACAGGAGCCCGCGTAGTGCTGCATGGACGCGCAATTGCGGCGCTGGAATCGCGGATGTACCTGGGCGAGGAACCGCGGCTGGTGGCTGCGTGGCCCGCCCCGTTCAATCCCTTCCACTGGACCGGCTACGCGGAGGGCAAGAACTTTCAGACGCTTCATACTCTGGATTTGAATGAGGAGTTCGATCCTGTTGCTGGGCGTGTCTTTTATAAACCGGACAATACTGCGGCGCTCGACGCCGCGCGGAAGACCGTTACGATGGAACGGTTCTTTCACTTCGCGCAGTATCCGGTGTGGCGCATCGTGCCGCTGGCCGAACCGCAAGGCGCATTGCGCGTGCAGGCCGGGGACCTGCGGTTTGGCGCACCTCCGAACTTGAGATTCGTGGTCACGGTGGTGCTGGACCGGAACCTGCAGGTTCTCTCAGAGAAGTTCGAATTCGGGATCAGCCTCCGTCCGTAACGGATCGAAAGTCTCGCTGCCGCGAGAGATATCATGGTTAGCGATATGGATTTTCCACTCTTCATCAATGGCGAGCAGGTAGCCGGCGCATCGGAGCAGATCATCGAACTCCCTTACGACGGCTCTGCCGTGGCGCACGTTCAACAGGCGGCCAGGGAACAGGTGGACCAGGCGGTGGCCGCGGCGCGGGCGGCTGCTCCGGTGATGCGCGAGATGTCGCTGGACGAACGGTCGGCGATCCTGCGCAAGGCCTACACGCTATTGCTCGAGCAGCGCGAGGACATGGCGCTGGCGATCAGCTCCGAATGCGGCAAGCCCATAAAAGAAGCCCGGCTGGAGGTGGACCGGTCCGCACTGACGCTGCTGTTTTCAGCCGAAGAGGCGCATCGCCTGACTGGTGAAGTAGTGCCGATGGATGCGTCGCCCTATGGCAAGGGGCGCATGGCGATGACGGTGCGCGAGCCGCTGGGCGTGATCGCGGCGATTACCCCGTTCAACTTTCCATTGAACCTGGCGATGCACAAGATCGGTCCGGCCTTTGCGGCGGGCAACACGGTGGTGCACAAGCCGGCAAGCACCACGCCGATCAGCGGGTTGAAGATGGCGCGGATCTTCGAGCAGGCGGGCCTGCCCAAGGGCGCGCTGAATGTGATTCCGGGGCCGGGCGGCGTGATCGGCGATCTGCTGGTGCTGCACAAAGACGTGGCGATGATCACGTTCACGGGTAGCCCTGAGGTCGGCGTGCGGATGCGCGGTCTGGCGGGGCTGAAGCGCGTGACGCTCGAATTGGGCAACAATTCGGCGGTGATGATTGAGCCCGATGCGAATCTGGCCGAGGCTGTGGCGCGCTGCGTGGCCGGAAGCTTTGCGCATTCGGGGCAGGTTTGTATTTCGGTGCAGCGCATTTTCGTGCACGACAAGATTCGCAGCGAATTTCTGGAACGGATGGTGGAGACGGCGAGGAAGCTGGTGATCGGGCATCCGCACGATCCGGCGACCGACATCAGTTCACTCATCACCGTGAAGGAAGCCGAGCGCGTGGAGAGCTGGGTGGAAGAGGCTGTGGGCGCGGGCGCGAAGCTGCTGCTGGGCGGCAAGCGGCGGCGGGCGACGCTGGAGCCATCGATTCTTACCGATGTGCCGCTGACGGCTCCTCTGTTCTGCAAGGAGGCGTTCGGTCCGGTGGTGGGCGTGAACTCGTATTCGGATCTGGATGACGCCATCGGGATGGTGAACGCGTCCGATTATGGCCTGCAGGCGGGCATCTACACGAACAACCTGGAGAAAGCGTTCCGCGCGGCGCGCAAGGTGCACGTTGGCGGCTTCATGATCAACGAAGTGCCGCAGTGGCGCGTGGACCACATGCCGTACGGCGGCGTGAAGCTGAGCGGGACGGGCCGCGAGGGTCCGAAGTATGCGATTGAAGAGATGACCGAACCGAAACTGATCTGCTGGAAGGTGTGAGTCTGGCGAGACCATAAACAGCTCGAGCGCGACAGTTGCCTGCCGCGCCCGATTGGTTGGTTGTGATGTGATCGCTTAGAAGATGAGCTTCAGTGCGACCTGCAGACGGCGTGGAGCTCGGAAGCTGGAGATCTGTCCGAAGTTCGTTGCTGTGCTGTTGAGGCTGGCGAAACCTGACGGATTCACCGTGTTTAGCGGATTGAACGATTCGCCGCGAAGCTGGAGCTTCCAGGCGCCGTCGCTGGTGACGTTGAAGTTCTTCATCACCGAGGCATCCAGGTTGAAGAAGCCGGGGCCGAGTACCGTGTAACGGCCTGCGTTACCCGGACGGACGGTTCCCTGCGGCACCTGCGCAAAGCATGCCGTATTGAACCAGACCAAGCCCTGAGCAGTCGCCTGAGCAGAAGATCCATAATTGTGCGGAGCGCCCTTGTTCGGATCGCAGATCTGATCGGGACGCGCGCTGGACGGGCCGCCGTTGCCGATGCCCAAACCTGCGGGATCGACGCCTGAGGTGGTTACCGTGCTTGGCTGGCCGGTATAGGCCTGAATGATGCCGGTCATCTGCCAGCCGCCGAATGCGGTGGGCATCAGCCCATGGCCGCGCTTGAAGAACGGCAGGGTGTAGACGTAGTTGGCGGTCATCACCTGGCGGCGATCAAAGGGGGCAAGCCCATATTCGCCTTCATGCCAGTTGGAGGTGTTCTGCGGGGCGTTGCTGCGGTCGGAACCGTTGTCGGTGAGAACCTTGGACCAGGTGTAGGCCAGGCCGACCAGACCGGCAGAGCCGAAGCTCTTACGGGCATTCACTTGCAACGAATTGTAGTTCGAATCGAAGGCCGACTGAATGCTGCTGAAGGCATTGAAGCCCTTGTAGGGGCGGATTGCGTTAATGCGCGGCCAGTCCGCGGAGGTGAACACCGTATTGCCGTTGGGCAGGTGCAGGCCTGCAGCCAGAGCCGCGCCGGGCAACGGTTGGTTCATATCGACGACACCGAGCAGGTGAGTGCCCTTGGAGCCGAAGTAGCCGATGTCAACGATCAGGCCCATCGGCAACTGGCGCTGGATGCTCAAGCTCCACTGCTGCGTGTAAGGAGTGAGTGACGGAACCTGCGTACCTCGCGGGGCGAGCACGGAAGTGGCGTTCGGGCCAAGCGGGTTGATACCGGCCGTGCCCGAGGTCACATCAGTGAAACTTGCGTTGGTATAGGTAACGCTCGAAACATACGGCGGATTGGCAAACATGTTCTGCTCGTAGATTCCGAACAGGGTCGCATCGTGATAGATGCCATAACCGGTCCGGATGGCCGTCTTGCCGGTACCGAACGGATCCCAGGCGATACCGATGCGCGGGGCGAAGTTGTTGTAGTTATCGTTGGCGATTTTGCTGCCATAGGGCGAGTTCTTGCCAGCGATAATGATGCCGTTGGTCTGCCAGCCGGAGGTGCCTGGAACGACCGTGCCGTTCGTCACGTCGATCTTCGGAGCCTTGGTGGGGTCGTAGGCGGCAGGCGAGAAGTTGCTGAGGTTGCCGTTCGTTTCCGTCGGCTGTAGGAAGAGCGAGTAGCGGACGCCGGCGTAAACGGTCAGCCGTGCATTCACTTTCCAGTCGTCCTGGACGTAGAACTCATGCTGATTGGCCCAGATGTCGGGGGTTACGTCAGCGGATGCCTGTGTGAAGGTGCCGACGTTGCCAAGGAGAAAGTTGGCCCAGGCTTGCTGGAACGAAGTAGTGCCGCTCGGCAAACCGGCATTTAAGAAAGAGAATGTGCCGGTGGCATTGCCGTTGGCGTTTTCCGTCTTGTTGTAGCGGTTGCCCTGATAGCCAAACTTCACGGAGTGGCGGCCCTTGATCCAGGTCAGGTTGTCGAACCACGCATAGTTGCGGTTGTAGTCGACGTAAGGTCCGTTGCCTGTGATGCTGGACATGCCTGAAACGGCGAGGGTCGGAACAACTCCCAGCGGATTCGTGAAGGGCTCCTTGGGATTGATGTTGGGGCTATTCGTTTTCGCGGTGAGACCGGTCGGCGTGGTCAGGATCGCGCTCTGCGAGAAGTTAAAACCGACGTCGTTGATCAGCGAAGGCCGGATAAGATTGAGGGCGTGGCTGGCAACACCGCGTCCGGGAGAGTTGGTGGAAGTTGAGCCGCCGTTGGGGACGGCTGATCCGAGAAACAGGCCGCTCGGCTCCTGCGTCGGGATGTCATCGATGGTGACGCGTCCCCACACGCTGAACTTCTCAGAGAAGCTGTGATCGATACGGAACATCTCCTGCCGGCTGTTGAACACGGACTTGACGGGGAAGAATCCGCCAGTAGTTGCGGCGGTGGTGTTGGTATCAAGCAGCGGGAGCTTAGTGAAGATGTCTTTGAGATAAGCTGCCGAGTTGGGATGAATCTGACTGAGCGGGATCTGCGTTGTGGTGCCGGAACCAGCTGGGCAAATGCCGGCCGTGGTTGTGATGCAAACTGGTTGGATCATCTGGCCGGTGAGCATGCTTTTGGTGGGCAGCGTTGGATTGAATGTCGCATAATTGATGATTTTGCGCCACTCCTGAGAATAGAAGAAGAAGGTCTTGTTCTTGTTCTTGTTGTATCCGAACAGCGTGACCGGACCGCCGATGGTGAAACCGAAGTCGTTCCATCGCACCGGGGTAATGCGAGCTGTGCAGCTGCTGGTGAAGTTCGTGGTGCAGTTATGTAGCGGATCGGAGCTGTCGTACAGGTTCACTTTGTTCGCATTGTTGGTCCAGGTGTTGGCGTTCAAAATGTCGTTACGAAAGAACTCGTATGCGGAGCCATGGAACTTGCTGGTACCGCCCTTGGTGACGACGTTGATCTGGCCGCCGCCGGCTCGGCCGCTATCGGCCGTGTACAGGCTGCGCTCCACTTTGAACTGCGAAATCGCATCGACACTAGGGTAGGTTTGCAGAGTTGTATTGCTGCCGCGATCGACGTTGTCGGCGCCATCGACGGTCCAGTTGTTGGCCGACGTGCGCGCGCCGTTAACGGCAAAGGGAATAGTGTTCGTAGCGCCACCTGGCGCTGTGTTGCCCACGTAGAGTTCGTCGGCGGGGTTGCTGGCCACGCCGGGCATGAGGATCATCAACTGTTCGTAGTTGCGGGCGCCGAGGCCGAGTTCGGTGATCTGGCGGCCTTCAATGGTGGTGGCGCTGGCGGGTGTGCCGAGCTCGACCATGGCGGCTTCGGTTGTCACTTCGATGACATCGCTCGATGCGCCCACTTGCAGTTTCACGTTGATACGGAGATCGTCGGAAACGTTGAGGACAATATTCTTACGGTCTTCCGTCTTGAAGCCCGCGGCTTCGACTTTCACGGAATAGTTGCCAACCGGAATATAGGGCACGGCATAGGAGCCGGTGCCATCGGTGGTAACGGTGCGGACTACCTGGTTGCGGTCGGTATTGGTGATGGTGACCTTGGCGTTCGGAACGCTCGCACCACTTGGATCAAGGATCGATCCACCGATACTGCCGGAGATGTCTTGAGCGTTGACAGCCATAGCCCATGCCATGGCCAGCGCTAGAACGCTTACTACTTTGCGCATACGTACTCCCTAAAAGCAAGATTAAACAACGATGTGGCCATTATAGTAGCACGTCAACCCAACGGCGGCAATCGGGTCTTTGATTCCGATTCGGCTAACGGAACAGGAAGTCGAACAGGCTGGTCTTGGGCATACTGGCACGGGCCTGCATCGCGGCCTGCTGCGTATACCTCGCCTGCGTCAGTTCCGTGATGGCCTGCGTGACGTCGGCATCCTGCAGATTGCTGAGTTCGGACTTCAGCCGCACATCCTGATCGCTGGCGTAGTTCGTTGCGTCCTGTACCTGATTCTGGACCGTGCCATAAAATGCCAGCTTCGAATTCAGGAAGCTGGAGGCGGTGGTGACGTTGCCGATGGCTGTTCTGATACCGGCAGCGTCATTATTAGTGAGGGCGATCTGGAGCGCGTTGACGGCGCCAAAGACGTTGTTCTGGGGTGAGAGGTCGTCAAAGATCTCCTGGGCCGTTTTGGAGATGGAAAAGAGCGTGCCGCTCGGATGCTGCGCCTGGCGGGTGGCGGCCGAACCGCCGTAGGCACTGACCCCGTTGGGCTGGGTTGGATCGAGCGCGTAGGCGTTGTTCTGGTCGCTGTCGCCGCTGAAGATATGGCGCCCATCGACGACCGTATTGCTGATGGAGACCAGCCGGTCCATGAGGGTTGCCACTTCTCCGCCCAGAATCTTGTTGGCCTCGGCCGTCTGGGTTCCATTGGCGCCCTGCGTTCCCAGGACATTCACGCGATCGAGCAGCGTGGTGGCGTCACTGAGGGACTGTTCGGCGGTATCGACTTCGGTCTTCACGCGGCCCAGGTTGCTGGTGATCTGCGTATTGTGGGCGAGGTCGACCCGCACCTGGAGCAGTTGCGAGATCTCGTCGGGCGAATCCGAGGCGACCGCCACGCGCAAGCCGCTCGATAGTTGGCGCTGGGCCTTCTCCGAGCGCGCCTGGACCGTGGCAATATCGCTTAAAAACTTCTGTGTGGAGGCATCAATTCCGCTGGTCATTTTCTATTTGATTAATCCGATGACGGTGTCGGTCATGTCATTCAAAACGGTCAGCATCTTCGATGCCGCCTGGTAGCCGCGCTGCAGTTCGATCAAATGAGCAGCCTCTTCGTCGAGATTCACGCCGGAAACCTGCTCGCGGATCGCAACCGCCTGGTCCAGCAACTGTTGTCGCGCCTGGCTGTCACTTTTGGCGTTCGATAGATCACGCCCGACCTTTGCCGCCGTATTGCCATAAAACTCCGTGAACGAATAGCCGTTGATCTCCTTCGACGAACTGAGCGCCGAAAGATTCAGTGCGTTTCCATTACCACCGGGAGAGCCGGGCAGCGCGGCCGCCAATTGCGCAGGGCTCAAGGAGTTTACGCGCAAGGTTGCGGCAGCCCCCTGTGCGGGGTTGTAAGTGAAGAGGTCGGCGACCGGCGCGACACCGTTTTCATCCACGCCACCGCGCAGGATGTTGTTGACGCGATCGGCAAACGAACTGGCTAGCGTATTCAAATCGTTGGCATAAGAAGGATAGAGTGAGTTCTTCTCCTCCAACAATCCGCTCAGCTGGCCGCCGGTGATTTGTTTGGTAACGTCCGCTCCATCGGCATTGTTGATCTGGATTCCGCCATTGAGGAAGCCGGCACTGATTTGATATTGCGTGGACCCGAGCACCAGCGGCGTCTGTCCGCCCAGGTAGACGCTCACCGACCCATCGGGCTGATTGATCGCCGTGAAATTCCCGAGCTTCGACAGGTCTTCCAAGGCAGAATGCAGCTGCGTATCCAGGCCGGAATCGTTGGTGGAATTGATGTCGTCACGTAGCACTTTATTCAGCCCGGCGATCTGCCCGGCCAGCTTGTTGATTGCATCAACGGTGCTGCGAGCCTGTGTATCGAGAGAGGTAGAGGCTGTACCAAGATTTGCAGAAGCGGCATTGAGCGTCCCGGCAAATGCCTGCGCGCGGTCCAGCACCACCTGACGGCTGGAGGAATCATTGGGCGAGACCGTAAGCTGCGAAAAGCTGTCGAACAGGCTGCTCATCGCTCCGTTAATGCCGGAGCCATCGGTAACGGTGAAGATCTGTTCGATCTGGACCAGATCGGAGGCCTTCTGGTTTGAAGTGCCGAGCGCGCTCTGTTCGTTCCGGACGGCATTTTCCGCAAAGGTGTCTCGCGAAGAGAGCGTCTGGCCCGCCGATATGCCGCCCGGAAGTCCCTGCGCCGGATTAAACCGGTTCGAAACGATGACCTGTGTTTGCCTGGCATAGCCCGGAGTGGAAGCATTCGTCACGTTGTTCTGGACAACGTTCATGGAACGCTCTATCGCGCGCATCGACTCCGCGGTTGAAGCCAGGGCGCCAAAGAGACTACCCATAAATATCGATACCTCCGCTGCGCGGCATCTCCGCCGCGGGTGCGATCACGTCAAGCCAGTTGGAGGTGAGCCGTTCCCCTTCCAGCGCAAGGCGGCTGAGGTTTCTGATCTGCGCCTGCATGCCCGAAATGGCAGAGACGGTCGCGCTGCCCGGATTGTTGACGACGAGTTCGAATTGAATGGCGGCTTTTGAAAGTAGCGCGCACGCCTGCTGAGGAGAGGCCGAAACAAGGGCTTTGCCCGCCTGTTCCAGATAGCTCTCAAACGCGCGCACCGGGTTTTGGGAAGACATCTCTACCCCCGGAATAGTCGATCAACGAAAACTAGGATTTTTCTGAGGAATCGGGACCACCCTGCGAGAAGCCGTGCTGGATGACGCTGCGGCTGAGGGTTGCCGAATCCACGTTATAGGTGCCGTTCTCCACTTGTTTGGCGATCGCATCGAGCCTTGCCTGACGCTCCGGAGAATCGGACCGAAGCGATTGCAGTGCCTGTGCCAGCGGCGAGATGGAAACCTGATCGGACCCCGCGGCGCCAACTTCGGCGCCCTGACCGTAAGCGCCGGCCGCGCCCAACTTATCCACTGACCCGGAGCGATTGGCTTTGTTTGCGTTCGAGATGTTGTTGTCGCCGGCCGGGAGCCCGGTGGGTCCTGCGGGAATTCCAGGGTTGTTAATCTTCATAAGTACTCGACTCCATTTCCCCTACCAGCTTATCGGTCTCTTTCATTTGAGCCATTAGAAAATCTTTTTTTGTGCACAAAGGGACGTAACTACTGCCGAATCTCCTGCACGCTGATATCCAATTGGCTTTTCCCGTTTTGGTCGATCATGGCGGAGCGTCCGGCGCCGAGCGGCCAGTGGGCCTCGCCCGGGTCCTGGATGTCAAACGAACTGATTACTTCATACTTGCCAGGCGCCAAACCATTGAAAAGATACTCGCCTTTGTCATTCGAGCGGACCATGCGCACGCCGCCCAGCCGGCTCCGCAGGTCGGCATCCACGGCATTGAGAAAGACTGGCGCGCCGATTGCGGCCACTCCGTCGATGGTGGACACTTTCCCGGAAAGTGTTCCAGGTTGGGAATCAAAGACAATCGTCACCTCCCTCGCTTGTCCCGAATTGACATGCACATCATAGGAATCGCCAACGGCGATGGCATTCCGTATTTCCACAACAAACATGTCGGGCGGCGCGGCGGCAGCCAACTCCCAGCGTCCTGGCAAGAGCGGCAAGTTTTCGCCACAGGTGACGCGTTGAGACGGAGAATCGGCACTCTCCTCCCGGCGCCGTATAAATATGGAGACGCCCGGAATCGAAAGCTGTTTGGCCCCGGAGGCTTCGCAGCGAACCTGCAACTGTGGGGCCGGAATCAACTGAAGCACGGCGTTCTCCCTCTCTTTGGAAAGAACAAGGTGGGTCTGGGCCGCCAGCAGTCCCGGGCCTGCGCCCGATTCGGCGAGCAGGTCGTACTCGCCCGGAGCCAGTTGATCGAGGGCAAAGCTGCCATCGGGATTGGCCATGGTGGCGAACTTTCCCGTATCGGTATAGAGGATCACCTTTCCGGGCGGACCTCCGGTTACCATGCCGCGCAGGTTACTGAGCCGCCCCTGGCGGGGTTCGATGGTTACCTTCGTGACTTCCTGATCGAGCTTCACGTCTACCGGAGTGGCCTCGGCCGAACGCGTCACGCCGCCAAGAAAGGTCGGCAACAGTCCCTGGTGATCTTCCAGTTCGCGGGCGCCGGTGCGGATGTAGTAGCGGCCCGGGGCAAGGCCGGCGATCCGAAAGTAGCCTCGGTCATCGGTTTCGGACGTGGCGGCGACCTTCAGGGTGCGGCCGGCCTTCCAGGCGTAGACCATCATGTTGGGGAGCCCGAGATGGTTTTCGTCCAGGATCTCGCCCATCACCGCGCCGGGCCGGTGCATCTGAAGGGTGGCGGAGAACAGCGAGTCTCGCTCCAGGGCGATGGGTGTGCCCGGAGAGTTCCATTCACGCTGGCCGTAGCGGCTGCGCACGAAACCTTTCTTGCTGGCGGAGAGGAGGTAGGCTCCCGGGTTGAGGGAGGAGACGGAGAACTGGCCGTTGGAATCCGTGAGGACGGGGTTGGGAAGCTGGTAGATGGTGCTGCCGACGGCTTCAATATTGATGCTTGCCCTGGCCACGGGCTTGCCGGTCATGAAATCAGTGACGACGCCGCGAATGATCGCAGCCTGCGCGAGGGGCGCAAACAGGAGTGCTACGGTGAAAACAAATAAACTAACGGCCGGCCGCGTGCTTGAAGAAAAACAGTGTCTCACTGGCGCCATCTTTTCGAACAGGTTGGGGATCAACTCCCATTCTGCCATTATAGACGGCCAGAATCCGCGACTCTTCCACCCCTGCTTCACGGGCATACTGGCGGATATAGCTGGTGCTGAAGATTCCGCCGGGAAGTTCGTCAAACTGTTCGGATTCAATTGCTTGCAGGAAACGCACGCTGATCTTGGTGGCGTCGGAAATCTGCTTCAAGGTGATTCCACGCCGTTCACGAGACGTCGGGAGGTTTAGTTTGGGAACTACGGACGCACTATTCCTCAATGCCATCATTCACTCCAAGTCCGTCAAACCAAACGGTCTGGCGGAGACACGATTAGGCTAAGAATCATGATACACAATCGCGCCGCCGGAAGTGTTAATTTTTTTTCAGAATTCAACTGGCTGGATCTCCTGTGCGCGGACCTCCGTATACTGAGTAGGTACAGTTGTTAAGAGAATCAACGATGAACACACTTCCCCTTCTGCTGCTCTGCGCTGCGGCCCTGCCGGCCGCCAATGTAAAACAGGTGACGTTCAACAAAGACGTCCTGCCCGTGCTGCAAAAGAACTGCCAGTCCTGCCATCGCCCGGGCGAAGCGGCGCCCATGTCGTTTATCAGCTATAAAGAGACGCGCCCCTATGCCAAAGCGATCAAGGCCGCGGTGGTGAGCAGGAAGATGCCGCCATGGTTTGCAGACCCGGCTCACGGCAAGTGGCACAATGACCGGACGCTGACCAAGGCGGAGATCAACATTCTGTTTGAATGGGCCGATTCTGGCGCGGCTGAGGGCAACCCCAAGGACGCTCCGGCACCGTTGGCCTTCGTGCAGGGTTGGAACATCGGCACGCCCGATGCGGTGTTCGAGATGCCGGCCGATTTCCGGGTTCCGGCGAGCGGCACCATCGCCTACACCTATTTCGTCGTCCCGACGAAGTTCACCGAAGACAGATGGATTCAGATGGCCGAGGTGCGGCCGGGTAACCGCTCACTTGTCCATCACGTGATTGCGTACGTCCGCGAGCCTGGCTCCAAGTGGTTGCAGGACGCGAAACCGGGCACGGCGTTTGTTCCGGGCCGCGGCGACCGCCGTAGCGAGGGCAATGGCGAATGGCTGACCGCGTTCGCCCCGGGCGCAGTGCCGGAAAAGCTGGAACCGGGCCAGGCACGGCTCGTCAAGGCCGGCTCCGACATCGTCTTCCAGATGCATTACACGGCGAACGGCAAAGAGGGGCTCGACCGCAGCCGCGTCGGCGTGGTGTTTGCGAAAGAGAAACCGAAGATGCGGGTCCTTACGGTCGCCTCGCAGAACAACAAGTTCCAGATCCCGGCCGGCGATGCGAACTACAAGGTGGAATCCACCATGACGCTGCAAGCCGACGCGACACTGGTGGCGCTGCTGCCCCACATGCACCTGCGCGGCAAGGACTTCGAGTATCGCGCCGTGTATCCGACCGGCGAAACACAAATCCTGCTGAGCGTGCCCAGGTACTCGTTCAGTTGGCAGTTGGGCTACGAGCCACAGAAGGCGATCGTATTGCCGAAGGGGACTAAGATCGAGTGCACTGCGCACTTCGATAATTCCGCCAATAACCCCAACAATCCGGATCCGGGCAAAGTGGTCCGCTGGGGCGACCAGAGCTGGGATGAGATGATGATCGGCTTCTTCAATGTCGCGGTGCCGGCCGACATGAAGCTCGAAGAATTGTTGAGGCCTCGCCGCGCGGCACAGCCTAGGACGGACGACTAACGCAATGCGGCAATGGATGATGACAGTTGCGATGCTGATGGCCCCGCTGGCCGGCGCGCACGACGTCATCACCACGAAGCTGACGTGGTCGCGCGAGATTTCACGAATTTTCTATCGCCACTGCGCAGCCTGTCACGGCGAAGGCGGCCCGGCTCCAATGACACTGATGAAGTACGACGAGGCGCGGCCATGGGCGGTGGCGATCAAAGAAGAGGTCCTCAACCGGCGGATGCCTCCATGGAACGCAGTGAAAGGCTTCGGCGAATTCAAGAACGACCCGAGCCTCACGCAGGAAGAGATCACGTTGATCTCGGAATGGGTGGAGGGCGGCGCTCCGGAAGGAGATCCGCAATTACTGCCTTCGGCTCCGCACAAACACGCCGAGGCTACGAGCAACGCTCCGCGACTGCGGCAGAAGCTCGTCACTAGCGGCACGATCCTGACAGCGCCGGTGACGGCCGTCTCGATCAAACCGGGTCAGGTAAAGGCCGGCGCATCCGTGAAAATCGCGGCCCAGCGCCCCGATGGAACCTTCGAGCCGCTGCTGTGGATTCTGCGCGGAGAACCCAAACACCCGCGAGCGTACGAATGGATCGCCCCAGTCGTGCTGCCCAAGGGCACGCGCATCCTCATCTCCCCGCCAAACGCCGCCTCATTCGAGTTACTCTCGAAGTAATGAAATCGTTCACACTCTTTGTGCTCGCCACTGCCGGATTGCTGGCTCAGGACTGGCAACCTCTCTTCAACGGCAAGAACCTGGATGGCTGGGAGGTCCGTGGTGACGGCACCTGGACCGTGCTTGACGATGGCTCGCTGTACGGCCAACGGCCTGCCGGACAGGCCCGCAATCCATTCCGGGCGCCCTTCCCAATCACGGAGCGGCAATACTTTTCGTGGTCACACGAACAGGCGTGGCTGTACACCAAAGAGGAGTTCCGCGAGTTCGATCTCCACGTGGAATACCGCTTCCCGGAGAAGGGCAACAGCGGTGTTTCGATCCGCGATAAGACGCGTGCCAAATACTCGTTCGGACCGGACGTGAACTACGACCTGACTCCGTCGCATGTCGGCTACGAGATCCAGATCTACAATGGCATCAAAGAGAAGTTCCCCACCGGCAGCATCTATCTTTTCGCGCCCGCCGAATTCGGCCATGAGATCTTGAATGGCTGGAACAGAATGGATATCGAATCTCGCGACAACATGATCCGCGTGAAGCTGAACGGGCATCTGGTCTCGCAGTTCGCAGGCGACCCGGCACGTCCCAAATCGGGCCCCATCGGGCTTCAGCTGCACGATCAGTTCACATCCGGCCAGTTCCGCAACGTCAGGATCCGCAAGCTGTCGACCACCGCGCTCGATATCGTGTCGCCGCTCAACTACCAGGTGGTGCAGCGTACCTCGAAGACAGCAGGCACGATTCCGCTGAAGGGTTCCGCCACCGTGGCTTGCGATACGGCCGAGTATCGTATCGATGGCAAAGAGTGGCAGCGGCTCTCGGTCGCGGCCGCCGATTGCGGCTTTGACACAGCGGTCGCGGCCCCTGCGGGCGGATGGTACAAAGTGGAAGTCCGGGCAATGAAGGGCGGCAAGACGCTCGCCGCAAGCACGGTGGATCACGTGGGCATCGGCGAAGTGTTCTTGATCTCCGGCCAGTCCAACTCCACCAACTACGGCGAAGTAAAGACGCAGATCAGCTCCGGCATGGTGAGTTCGTTCGGCGGCGGCACCTGGCAACTGGCAAACGATCCGCAGCCGGGCGTGCCGGACAACAGCAAGAACGGCAGCTTTATCCCTGCCTTCGGCGATGCGATGTATGCCCGCTACAAGGTACCGATCGGCGTGGCCTGCACGGGCTATGGCGGAACCAGCGTCCGGCAGTGGCTGTTGAAGGGCGAGAAGTTCGACAAGGCGCCGGCCTCCACCAGGTCCGTAGTCGCCACCGGCCCCGGCAAGTGGGAATCGGACGGCAAGCTGTTTGACGGCATGGTGCAACGCATGGAGCAGTTGGGGCGCAATGGCTTCCGCGCGGTGCTGTGGCATCAGGGCGAGTCGGATATTAACCAGAAGCCGGAGTCCGAAATCACGCCCGCCGAATACCGGCAGATGCTGGAGCACATCATCCGTTCCACCCGCACGCGCGCCGGGTGGGAGATACCGTGGTTCGTGGCGCAGGTCAGCTATCACAGCCCGAACTTCACCGGGTCGCAGGTCTTCCGCGATACACAGGCCGGGTTGGCCAAAGATGGCGTGGCGATGTTGGGACCCAACACCGATACGCTCACCGGCGACAACCGCCAGAACAACGGCAAGGGCGTCCATTTCAGCGCCAAAGGCCTGGATACGCACGGCAAAATGTGGGCGGAAAAAGTCGGATCATATCTCGATACTGTGCTGCGCTAGCGCCGCTACTGGATGATCAGATTCTTCGAGACGGCCTGCGTCGCGGTGAATCCGGCGAAGTCGGTTTGACCGCCGCCCGTCAGCGGTGCGGTGAAGCTTGAGGTGTTCAACGCTTCCACCACAAAGGTTCCCGAACCGGTGGCGAGGCTCGGCGTATCGATGCCCTCCGGCAATAGATAAGCCAACGCCGCCGCCGGAATTGAATAGGTGCCCAAAGCTGCGGGAACCTGGCAAGTGATCGCAACATTGTGAATGATATTCGTGTTCGTCGAGTCCTTGCCCAACACTTTTGAAGAACTGATAATGATGTAAACC
>Ga0118677_10003482_pt1 | contig 29688 bp, 31 predicted proteins | sample AliMusrvi5mmetaG_FD_86154 | JGI IMG/M metagenome (GOLD analysis project Ga0118677, IMG submission 86154) | reverse complement strand
GTTCCCACTCCCCGAGAGCCACCTGAAGGCGTACGGCAGCAAAACCGATACCGGGTGGTGCAGATTCAACCTCTTTGAACAAGGTTCCTGCCGGTACTGAGCCGGAATGAAACGGGGCCGCACGGCTGCCAAGCGGCGGCAGCCGCCAGGGTGTTGTTACGGGAGCGGCGACCGCTTCATAGCGGAGCGCTCCGCTGTAGCCGGTCAAACGCACGCCCCAGAGCGGAATTTTTTCATCGGCAAACGGGTCGGTCAGATCGCGAGGAAGAAAGGCATCAGCGGGGGAATAGCCATCGGTCTTCCCCCAACCGAGCTGAAAACGTCCCAGTTGGAGGTCATCGGCGGAGCCAAGCGGTACGCGCAGCCAGAAATCGCGTAACGATAACGGTGAACGCCTGAGTTCCCGGTCAGCCGGGTCGAAGAGCTGAGTTCCCTCCCCGTCCGAAGCGATCTGTTCACCACGCACCGAAGCGGTGAGTTGCGTATCACCCGTCTTCTCCTCCCATTTGACAAAGAAAGTTCCCCGGCCGAGTCCCAAACGGTCACGACCTGGCCATTGCTCGGCGTACGCCCCCCCCATAGCCTCGGCATACCCGGAAAATCCCTGAGCCTGAACAGAGAGCGGCATAAGCAGCAGGAAAAAGCATATTCCTGTGCGGTGAAGGGTCACTCCCCCCCCTCACGGTTCAGATTCTGCAATGTGAATCGGCTCGCAAGCTGCGGCCGGTCAAAGGCAATTTCTCTGAGAAGTACCGTGGTCTTGCTCCCTTTTTTCAGGTCGCTCATTTCCATCTTTCGCGCCACCCAATGACCATCTATCTGCTGAAGATCAGACAGGATCATCCGTTTGGAAGCCTCCCGGTCTCCTTTGCGATAGAGATCTTCCTGCACCAGATAAAGGTTGTCCTTACGCAGGTAAAGTACTTTTTTATCGTAAACCGATTTTCCCACTGTGTCCAAAGGAACCGCATTGACAACATGACAGGGCACACCGTCAATGGGCTGTTCACCCAGTAAGGCCACCTTATATTTTTCGTGGTCGAATTCTTCCATGTCCTCGTAATTAAAGTCGGTTCCGACAAAGGAGTTGTCCCGGTCCTGAGACGCAATCCGGCGCTCCCGCTTCATGGAAGGGAGGTAGAGCCACTGATCCGGACTCTGCCCCGCGGATCGTGAGAGAGCGAGGAAACCGACCCCCTTCACTTCGGGGGGGTCAGTAAAGCGGATCAGATTTTTAGCGTCACCGGCATACCCATCCCGAAAACTCTTCCACCCCTTTTTACGTACCTTCCCCTCCTTGTTCACCACCGTCAGTTCACCTGAATACTGATTGGTACGGGTGCGATGGCGTTTTTCTGATTCCTTGAGAAGTGAGCGGGCATCAACGGCACAGACAAAACTGGCAAAGAGAGTTATTAAAAGGATAACCATGCCCAAACGGAGGAAAAAAAACTGTATTTTTCGGTTTGTCAACATCTCAACCTCCACAAAATTTAAGTTCCTCTTTCGCACAGTGAGGTGAAGAAACTACTCATATTCAATCGCCTCGGTAATCTTCATCCGCCCTGCCTGCCTCGCCGGAAACCAGGCGGCCAGGGCCGAGATCAGCGGCAGGGCAACCATCAACTCTGCAAGAGTTTCCCACGGATAGTAGTGCGGCATGATCCATCCGGTAAACAGCTCCGCCAGCGGACCCTCCATGAACATGGCAAACAGGTTGCCTGCCGGGATCGCCAGTGCCAGCCCGACAAAAGCGAGGAGCAGCGCCTCCAGAACCACACTCCGGCCAAGTTGCCCCGGTAGCGCGCCAACCGCTTTCAAAATACCGAGTTCCCTGGTCCTCTCTGCCACCGAGATAAGCAGCGCAGTAATAATTCCGAGAAATGCCACCACCAGGGCAAGAACAACCGTCACCTTTGTCAGTGCATAAAACGCATCAATAGCCTTGGTGATCTCGGCGGTAAACTCCTGACGTGTTGACACCAGCGCAGGAAACCGCCCGGCCAGTCTGGCGCGGATGGCATCGCGCACCGGGCCGACAGGTGTGCCGGGAGTCACCGAGACATCAAAAATATCCACCCGGTCATCCTGCCAGAGACGGACGAACTGCGCACGGTCCAACAGCACCGTCCCCTGGTCGGAACCGTAATCGCGCACCACTGCCGCTATCGGAATCCGCACCGCACCGAGCGGTGTGACCAGTTGCACCTGTTGCCCCACCCCCAGGTGATAGCGGCGCATGAAGTTTTCCGAAACAACACACCCACCGGCATGGACTCCGGCTCGTAATGACTCCGCGTTTCCCTGCGCATATTCATAGGTAATACGCTCCATAAGCTGGGCAATCTCTATGGACGCCACCATGATCTGGTTACCCTGGTAGAGCGGATGAATCGCCCGGTAACTTTCCACACGCCTGATCCCAGGCAGATGCAGCAACTCATCCCGCACCGTTGCAGAAAACAGATAATCGGGGCGTGAAAAATTGGCCGAAGCCCGCACAAAAAGATCACAGGTCAGGGCATCATTCATCCAGCGCATAAGGGCGAGCTTGCTCGACCCCATGTATCCACCCAGACCGAGCACAAATGCCAGTGACAGTGCCATAGCCATGATGGTGCCTGCGGTGCGGCGTGGATTGCCGAGCAGGGCGTCGCCGGAGAGATAGCCCGCCACCGGCGCGCAGCGTGTAGCCAAAGCAACAAGCAGTCTCAAAAGCCACCGGGAAAACGGCCCTACCAACTGTACAAACCCGGCGCCGCCGATCAGCATGACAGCAAAAATGTAGGACGTGCCGCCAAAAGGTGGATGAAGCGCACAGGCAATCGCTCCTGCCAGAAGCACGACACCGGCGGCAAGCCGTGGTGCTGCCTTGCCGGGTGGACGAGCCTGAAACGCCCCCTTGGCAAATGCCTCGGTGGGTGGAATACGTGATGCGGTCAGAGCTGGCCCCCAGGCGCCGATCAATGATGCCACAGCACCGAGCAGCAGCGATTCCAGGACAATCCCCAGCGGCAGATGCACGGTTCCCGAACTGGTAACTCCGTAAATCGTCTCGGTAGTCTGTCCCATCATCTGGAGAAAGGCCTGCGAAACGGTCATACCGGTCAGACAACCGACTGCGCCGCCGACAATACCGATAATAAGCGCCTCGACAAGAAACAACAGTTGCACCTGATGCGGTGTTGCCCCCAGGGCACGCAACGTGCCGATGTCGCGCCGCCGCCGGTTAACCGCCACACTGAACGAATTAAAAATAAGAAAGGTACCGATTGAAAGGGCAAAACCACTGGACAGGTTGAATCCGGCGATAAAGTTGGCGACAATCCGCTCCAGCTGCTCACCCCGTTTGCCCGGTGTTTCCACCCGATAGGCAGGGCCAAGCGACTTTTCCAGCGTGGCAATACCCTGCGCCACGCCAGTCCCCTCCGTTAGCCGCACATCAATGCGGTCAAAGCGGCGCCCACGTCCGAACAGTTCCTGGGCGGCGTATATATCCACCACCATCAGATTGCCGCCGAATGCTTCGGCAAACCCTTTGGTGGTAAGCATTCCCCGGGCCGTTACCCGCTTTGTTCCCTTGGGCACGGTAAGCGCGATACTCTCGCCCCCCTTCAACCGGGCCTTTTCAGCAAACTGACGGGTAAAGAGCGCTGAATCGGGCTGGGCAAGAAAGAGGAGCGGATCATCCAGATCAGCATCGTCCCCCTCAAAACCGTAATCCCGCATCTCACGATCCCCCAGCAGATCAACCCCGATGACAAGGATACTACCCAGTTCGCTCCGCTGCGGCGTGACAATTTGCTCGATAACCGGCGATGTGGCACGAATTCCCGGCAGCCCGCGCACCTGTTCCTGCACCTCCTCGGGGACTCCCCCCACCATGGTGATTTGAAGCTGAGCCTTACCGGCCACACGGTCGATAGTGGAACGGATCCCTTTGATCAGCGTCCCCTGGGCGCTCCGAATAGAGCTGTAGGTAGCGACTCCGACGATTACACCAAGAAGAGTAAGAAGTGTTTTAGCCACATTACGTTTAAGGTAGGAAAGTGAGAGGGTGCGGAGCAGAAACCTCATGCCGCATCTCCGGATTGTGCGGAATCCCCATCCACCGAACCGTCACGCAGTCTGATCAGCCGGGCGCAGACGGAGGCAGCTTTCTGGTCATGGGTGACAATGACGATGGTGGTTCCCCGAGCCCGGTTGATGGTTTTGAGCAGTTGCAGAATCTCTACGCCACGAACCGTATCCAGATTGCCGGTCGGTTCATCAGCCAGCAGCAACGGAGCGTCGGTCACCAGCGCCCTGGCAATGGCGACCCGCTGCCGCTCCCCGCCGGAGAGTTCATCAGGCAGATGATCGGCACGCGACTCAAGTCCCACATCCTGAAGAGCTCCAGCCACCTTACGCTCTATTTCCCTGGTTGAAATTCCCGCCAGATGCAGCGGCAGCGCCACGTTCTGGCTAACCGTCAGGGTTGGCATCAGGTGGTATGCTTGAAATATATACGACACCTTGGAGCGGCGAAACAGGGAGCGCTCCTTCTCATTTTTCCCGGCCAGATCGCACCCGGCAACCAGAACCTGCCCGGACGTGGGAACGTCAAGCCCTCCAAGGAGGTTAAGCAGGGTTGATTTACCCGAACCGGACGGACCCATGATCGCCACCATCTCACCTGCTGCGATGTTCAGACTGATATCCGCCAGGGCAGTCACCGACGCCTTACCCGCATACGTTTTAGCAACATTATGAAGAATCAGCATAATAATCTCCCTTCAGAAAAACATTCGAGCCGTGCTCTTGCGAACAGGCGCGGGGAATAATCGATCAGCTCCTGACTCTCTTCCAGGTGGGGTGACGGGTCGTTGGTCCAAGGGGTAACGTATGCTGGCAATAGTACTATAAAGAATTTCAGTTGTTTTCCAAAAGAAGGAGTAGTAACGTAGTCTGAATTCTCCTCCCGCAGATACTCATTCATATTGGGAATATTATAGATGCCGTTAGAATGCTCAACATGCTGCCACTGCGGCAGGGATTTCAAAGCTGCCGATTCTGATAATGTCTATTCCATCAAAATACTGCCGGATACACATCGATTAGAAATTATTACAGGACTGTTAATTGAAGGTTCTATGCATTACTGCTCGGATACTTGTATGTTTATGAGGAAGCAGCATACCGTTTCTTATGCACAATATGTTGCAGGTAAAGGTGAATGAGTCACCGACAATGAGTCGCTACCAGTCACACATACAGCTCTACCCCGAGAGAACAGCATATTGGGGAATGTGGGCGGCTAAGCGTAGTTATCACGAAGGGTCGTTGTTGTATCAGCAGAAGAAAGGTAAACAACTTTAGCCTGACTGTCTCTAACGGTTTTGCTCAATTCACCCAGCTTCTTATCTATCACTGCCAGAACATAATCTGTGTCACCATTAAAGGTAAACTCCATAAGCAATAACCTCCCACTACAGTGAATATGATGACGCTTACATTTTAATCTTATCGGTTGTTGACTTCATTTTTGTAGTCTGAATTACAGAAAATTCTGGCAATAATAGAATCGATGTTGTAATAATCAAGAACAAACATGTGTAACCGAATACACCTTTCGTGACATGAAATAAAACCGTGGAGGGACAACAGGTGGCATTAACAAAAGCGACTATAATAGGAAATATTTCCGAGCAGATGGAATACACCGTAAAGGAGTCTTCAGCTCTATTTGAGGAATTCCTGTCAATTGTCAAGTCAACTCTGGAATCCGGCGAAGATGTCAAAATATCAGGATTCGGTAAGTTTGAAGTTAAACAGAAAACCGATCGAAGAGGCAGAAACCCTCAGACGGGTGAATCTTTAACCATTGAATCCAGGAAGATCGTGGTATTCAGAACGAGTGCGATGCTACGTGACAGAATCAACGCGCACTGAAATTACAGAGTACAATGCGTAATAGATAGATTTGCTTTCTTCGTAAAAGCGCACCTCTTCAGCTAACCCTCGATTGCTTCCAAATATGAACGTATGGCAATCCGGCAATCTTCATTGCGCCCGGTCCCGGCAATAGAACCGATAGCCTCGACGATCTTTCCCACCGAATCGTCCGCCGTAATGATCTCCAGCTTCACCTTCTCAACCAGGTTCGCTACGAATTTGGCGCCTCGAAACATCATCACTTGCCCCTTCTGATGACTGTGGTAAATAACGCCACTTTCTAAAAACTCTTCGACACCGATTTCATCAAGAACGTTCCGCACCTCTTCCAGCTTGAATCGGTTTATGACTGCTTCTATCAGTTTCATAGCACACCTCCGTATACAGCAAAAAGTTGCTGCACAATTATTATGAGACATTACAAGCTCTCTACACGGTATATGCCAAATCGAAATGTGTATATCAATATAGTTTATAGATAGTTATAAATAGTTTGTTCTATCGTGAGAAGAAGGTATGCTGCAAACATGTGCAGGTCACCACAATGTGCCCGGGAAGTAGTCAACAAATAAATTAAAGATAACTGGGTAACTATCCGAAGGACTGAGAGCGGCGTTTATATTCTGCATCAATCAGTTTGAGATGTTTACCGTTATAAAATAATTTATAAAACAATTGAAAAGAGCACCTTTTCACGGATTATTTATGCCACTTTTCTGGCCGAAAAAAAGTAACTTATGGCCAACTCCATGCCATAATTATTTTCATTTATTGTATTGGCAGTTATTCTGCCAAACATGGCTCTTGCTGATTGCAAGATAACCGATACACCGGAAAAATTCGAAGTTGTCTGCTTTGGAAAAGTTCCAACCGATAACGCGCCGGCAAAAATAACGGGGTGGAATGGTGGAAAAAGGAAGAAAGCTTTAACCGATGTACATTCCGTGATTACGATGAATGAAGAAGAAATACGGATGATGGAGATACACCATCAACGTGACGGCTATCGGGGAACACGAAAAATGAAAGAGAAAGTCCGCGAAAAAAAAGGAGCCAGGAGCTCGACTCCCAACAGTTGACCCTGACGGCCACATGAAGCACTGATCGATACCATCGTACGCTTACTCACCTCCGACAATCTTTACCAACACCCGTTTTTTCCGCCTGCCGTCGAATTTTGCTACCCCTCCAGACTTTTAGTCACAACTTCGTAGACGTCGCACGGCAAATCCGGAACGGCCTTAATCCGCTGCAACTGCTGCTGCATCAACTGGCTCCGCCCCGGCTCATACCGCCGCCAGGTGGTAAGCGGCGACAGCAACCGGGCCGACACCTGCGGGTTGACCGGAATCAACCGAAGAAGCTGATCGGCCAGAAAACGGTACCCCGTGCCACTTTGATCGTGGAAACGGACCTGGTTGCGCTGACTGAACGCCGCTACCAGGGAACGGAAACGGTTGGGATTGGTCAGTTCAAACGCGGGATGCTCCAGCAACGTCCGAACTTCGTCCACTGTTCCGGCAAGCGTGGACGCAGCCTGGAGCGAGAACCATTTATCGACAACGAGCCGTTCTCCCTGCCAGCGCCGGTAAAAATCGTCAAGATCTTCCCGCCGTTCCGGACAGTCACAGGAAGCAAGCGGCGTCAACGCCCCGATAGCGTCGGTCATATTGTCCGACCGACGGTACTGGTCGTGACAGAGGTCGATTGCTCTCTGGTCGCAACTGCTCATCAGATACGACAGACAAAGGTTGGCCAGCCGACGCGCTCCGGAGCGGCCATCGTCAGGCGCATACGGGGCTTCATTCGTATTTTGGGCGCGTACCGCCAGTAATTCATCAGTAAAACGTGCCGCCAACGTGTGGATAACGAACTGACGCGCCGTATGAATAGCCGCTGGATCTACAACCGGTACCAGTTCGGCCAGATATTTTTCCGTGGGGAGAGTGAGGGTTTCAGCCAGAAAGGCACGATCCTGGTAGCCACTGACAAGCGTTATCCGGAAGGAATCGGCAAACGCACCATCAAGGGTCAGCGCGACTCCGTGGTGAAGATCGTCAACCAGTCCAAGTATGACCCGGATCGCCATCTGCTGTCCCGCTTCCCAGCGGCAGAACGGATCCGATTCATGCGCCATCAGCAGAGCGAGTTGATCATGCCGGTACGGGTACTCCAGCTTGACCGGAGCCGAAAAACCGCGCAGCAGCGCCGGTACCGGCTCCTCGACCACGTTGGTGAAGCAAAATGATTCTCCGGCCAAACGGAGATGAAGAACACGCGTGGTTGCCGTCCCGGCGCTCTCGCCGGCCAGTGTCAGCGGCAGTTCGTTACCGTTCCGGTCAAGCAGAGCGAGAGCCAGCGGAATATGCAACGGCTTCTTTTCCGGCTGACCGGGTGTTGCCGGACAGTTTTGACCGACCGTCAGGGTAAAGGCTTGATTCACTGCATCGTAGGAACCGGAGGCGGTGAGCCGGGGCGTACCGGCCTGACTGTACCAGAGGGCGAACTGTTCAAGATCAAGCTCCCCAGCTTCCGCCATACAGCCCACAAAATCGTCAACCGTTACTGCCTGACCGTCATAGCGGGCAAAATAGAGGTCCATACCGCGGCGGAACCGCTCCGCACCGAGCATCGTGTACTGCATCCGGACCAACTCGGCACCCTTGTTATAGACGGTCGCCGTATAGAAATTGTTTATCTCCATATAGGAATCGGGGCGCACCGGGTGCGCCATCGGACCGCCATCTTCGGGAAACTGGGATGTTCTGAGCACCCGTATGTCTTCAATCCGCTTCACCCCGCGTGACTGCATATCGGCCGAAAACTCCTGGTCACGAAAGACGGTCAACCCTTCTTTCAGGGAAAGCTGGAACCAGTCGCGGCAGGTTACCCGGTTGCCGCTCCAGTTATGGAAGTATTCGTGGCCGATCACCTCTTCAATGGCGCGGTAATCTTCATCGGTAGCAGTGGCCGGACTGGCGAGAACGTAGCAGGAATTGAAGACATTGAGCCCCTTGTTTTCCATGGCCCCCATATTGAAATCATCTACCGCCACGATCATATAGCAATCGAGATCATATTCCCTGCCGTAGAGCTGTTCATCCCACCGCATAGCCTTTTTCAGAGAACGCATGGCGTGGTCGCATTTGTCACCGTTTTGTTGATGCACATAAATGCGCAGCTTCACCTCCCGCCCGGAGCAGGTAGTAAAGTGATCCTCAATGGAGACCAGATCACCAGCAACCAGGGCGAACAGGTAACTCGGTTTCTTGAACGGATCATGCCAGGTGGCATAATGGCGACCGTCCGGCAATGTCCCCCGTGCCGCCAGATTGCCGTTGGAGAGGAGCACCGGGTAGCGTTCGGGATCGGCAATGATCGTGGTGGTGAACAGCGTCAGGACATCCGGGCGGTCCGGAAAATACGTAATGGCGCGAAAACCCTCCGCCTCACACTGGGTGCAGAACATTCCGGCTGAACGATACAACCCCTCCAGCGCAGTATTGTCCTGGGGACGAAGTACCGTCACCACTTCAAGGGTGAAGGAATCCGGAACATCAGGAATAGTCAGCAGGTCGTCGGTGGCACTGTAGCGACCCGGCGCAAGTGGCACACCATCAAGTTTCACCTCCCGCATGACAAGGGATGTGCCGGTCAGTACCAGTGGGCACGGTTCATCAACCAGTCTCTGGAGCACCATCCGGGAGGTGACAACCGTTGTTTCCTCGCCAAGTTCGAAACGGAGGTCGATGCTGGCAACGCTGTAGTACGGTGCCGTGTAATCCTTACGATATATGGTACGATGAGCAGTTTCAGTCATTATCTCTTCCAATCCGGTCAAAATATGATATGAGTTTTAACAGCTATTTTGAAACATAGTACAATCATCTGCTTCATATTCATAATTTTTATTGGTAAGCTGATTCGATTCTGGTAACAGTTACCTTAATACATGTGTAGATTCACCGGCGAAGGGGGAGCGGTCGATGGAAGAGACAATCACATTCTGGCTCGACAACAAGATATGTTCCGGTTTCAAGATTGCCGAAATCGGCACCCAGACTCTCGTGTCATATCGCGACAAATATTATATCGTCGTAAAAGGCGCGGCGCTGATGAAAGGTGTCCGGCCACTGTACTATTCCAAAACATCGATGCCGCTTCTCTGGAAAAAGGCGATGAGAGGCATATTACCCCCTCCGGTTGCCGCCATTGAACATGGTGAAGACGACTTTCTTCCGATCACTACCTCGACAAAAAAGGAGCGAACTGTCATGAACAATACTACTGTTTCCGTATCAGGGCCGTCCGAAGAACTGCCGCAGACATCCACACTTCAACAGAGTGCCGCAAAAAAAACGGTTTCGGCAAAGGGTGGCGCAACGGATCTGAAGCCGGTCAAAATTGCCCAGTCTGTAGTTTCAACGACATGTCCCTACTGCAATCACAAACAGGACCTGCCGTTTGAAAAAGGCAAAAGCGGCAAGCCGTTTTTTGTTGCGTGTATAAGATGCTCGACCGAATTTGCCGTACGCTTTGTGCCGGTTACCCTGTATCAGGCCCAGGTTGCGGCGTTCAAGTAATTTTTTATACATATAGGAGTTATTACCAATGAACAACAACGATATTCTGCGCCGGGTGCGATATGCACTTGATATCAGCAACCCCGGCATGATCGACATTTTTAAACTCTCCGGCTGTACGCTGGAACTCCCTACCCTGCTCAAACTGCTGAAAAAGGACGACGAAGACGAGTTTATCTCGTGCAGCAACCCCCTGCTGTCGTTTTTTCTCGATGGACTGATCATTCACCGTCGCGGCAAGCGGGACTCTGCCGAGACCTTGCAACCGAAGCCGGATCCCTCATTGAACAACAACGCCATCCTTAAAAAGCTGCGCATTGCCCATGATCTGAAAGAGGACGACATGCTTGCAATAATGAAGCTGGCAGGCGTTATCATTTCAAAATCCGAACTCTCCGCGCTGTTCAGAAATAAAGAACACAAGCATTACAAAGAGTGCGGTGATCAGTTTTTGCGCAATTTTTTGAACGGACTGACCGCACGAAACCGGAAGACTGTTGTCCCGTCCGGTTCATAGCTACCGATGAAATAAAATCGGCATGGCCATTCCGGTTGACACGCCGGTCTATCTATATTATCTTTCTCAACCCGTAAATTTCGATCAATCACGGGGTTAGCACCATTACATCAATCTCAAATCAAGGACATCTACATGCGTAGCGATATGATAACGGAAGGACTCGAACGGACACCGCACCGCGCCCTTCTGAAAGGGACCGGTGTCCCGCAGAACCAGATGAACAAGCCGTTTATCGGCATTGCAACCAGCTTTACGGATCTGATTCCCGGCCACGTCGGCATGAGAGATCTGGAACGCTTTATTGAAAAAGGGGTTCACTCCGGCGGCGGATATTCATTCTTTTTCGGTATTCCGGGCGTCTGCGACGGTATGGCCATGGGACACAAAGGGATGCATTACTCCCTTCCGACCCGCGAACTGATCGCCGACATGGTTGAATCGGTCGCGGAAGCGCATCGTCTTGACGGCCTCGTCCTGCTGACCAACTGCGATAAGATAACCCCCGGCATGTTAATGGCGGCTGCCCGTCTGAACATCCCCTGTATCGTCGTCACGGCCGGTCCGATGATGAGCGGTCGCGGCCAGACCGGTCGCAAGTACTCATTCGTGTCCGACACCTTCGAGGCGATGGCCCGCTACAAGGCAGGCGTCATCAGCGACAAGGAACTGCAGGTCTGTGAAGACAACGCCTGTCCCGGCATGGGTTCCTGCCAGGGGCTCTTTACCGCCAACACCATGGCTATTTTGACCGAAACTCTGGGGATGAGTCTGCCGCGCTGCGGTACAGCCCTGGCCGTATCGGCGCTCAAACGCCGCATCGCCTTTGCTTCCGGTGAAAAGATCGTCGATCTCGTGAACAATGACGTCAAACCGCGCGACATCCTGACCCGCGCCGCCTTTGAAAACGCGATCCGCGTTGATCTGGCGCTGGGGGGGTCGTCCAACACCGTGCTGCACCTGCTGGCCATCGCTCACGAAGCCGGTGTCGAACTGCCGCTGGAGCTGTTCGATGAACTGGCAAAAGATACGCCTCAACTGGCCTCGATGAATCCGGCCGGAGAACATTTTATGGAAGATCTGGACATTGCCGGCGGTGTTGCCGGTGTTCTGAAACAACTTGGCAGTAAAATAAATGATACGCCCACACTGTTCGGCCTGACCACACATCAACTGGCCGAGAGTATCCAGAATGTGGACGAGGAGGTTATCCGCCCGCTTGGGAACCCGATAAAGAAGGAAGGTGGCATCGCCATACTTTCCGGAAACATCGCTCCCAAAGGGGCCGTAGTCAAGCAGTCGGGCGTTTCAGCCGTCATGATGAACTTTGAAGGCACGGCACGCTGTTTTGATGCCGAAGAGCAGGCCATGGCCGCCATCATGGAAGGGAAGATCACATCAGGCGATGTGGTCGTAATACGCTATGAGGGGCCCAAGGGTGGTCCCGGTATGCGTGAAATGCTGGCACCGACAGCGGCCATCATGGGGATGGGGTTGGGGGACAGCGTCGCCCTGATCACCGATGGCCGTTTTTCGGGGGGAACCCGTGGCCCCTGTATCGGCCACATCTCGCCCGAAGCAGCCGAAGGGGGACCTATTGCCCTGGTCAAGGATGGCGACAGGATTCTGCTCGACATCCCGAACCGCCGCCTGGAACTGCTGGTAGACGACGCCATATTGGCTGCCCGCCGGTCAGAATGGCAGGCTCCACCCCCCAAAATCAAGGGTGGCTGGCTTGCTCGATACGCCAAGGTGGTAACGTCGGCTCATACCGGTGCCGTTACCACAGCAGACTGAGAAGTTTCGTTTTCCACCTCCTTTCGAGGTGAAATTTAAGTGTACAGAGGTTACGTATGAAAATGAACGGTGCACGAATAATGTTGGAATGTTTGAAAAAAGAGGGAGTGGATACCGTTTTCGGCTATCCGGGCGGTACCGTCATCAATCTGTATGACGAGCTTTATAACTTTAAAGCGATACATCACATCCTGCCGCGTCACGAACAGGCCGGCACCCATGCGGCCGACGGTTATGCCCGCGCAACCGGCAGAGTCGGAGTAGCAATTGCCACATCCGGACCAGGAGCGACCAATACCGTTACCGGCATTGCAACTGCCTATATGGATTCGATCCCGATGGTTATTATCACCGGTCAGGTACCGACCGCGCTGATCGGTAACGACGCCTTTCAAGAGGTAGATATCATTGGCATTACCCGACCCTGCACGAAGCACAGCTTTCTGATTCGTGACGTCAAGGATATTGCCCTGACCATGAAAAAAGCGTTTTATCTCGCCCGGAGTGGACGTCCCGGCCCGGTTCTGGTGGATTTTCCCAAGGACGTGCAGATGGCGCTGGGAGAATTTCATTACCCAGAATCAGTTGAAATCCGTGGGTATAAACCAAATCTCTCCGGTCATCCCCGTCAGGTGGAGAAAGCGGTCGCGATGATACTCGACTCACAGCGTCCGGTCATGTACGTGGGGGGTGGCGTGGTACTCGGAGATGCCTCCGAACCATTGACCGAGCTGGCCCGCACGCTATCGGTGCCGGTAACGACAACGCTGATGGGACTCGGATCGTTTCCAGAAAGCGACCCGATCTCGCTTGGCATGCTCGGCATGCACGGCGCCTATTGTGCGAACATGGCAATGACCCACAGTGACTTGATCATTGCCATCGGCGCCCGATTTGATGACCGTGTCACCGGCAAGCTCTCGACATTTGCTCCGCATGCGAAGATTATTCATATCGATGTCGATCCGACATCGATCAAGAAGAATGTCCGCGTTGATCTGCCGATAGTTGGCGACGTCAAAGACGTTCTGGTCAAAATGCTCACGCAGGCCGGCAAAAATCCGGAAAAACTGGCCGGGTTTATTACAGCGCTGGCTCCCTGGCATGCGGATATTGACGGATGGAAGGAAAAGCATCCTATCGCCTACAAGCAGAGCAGCACCGTCATCAAACCACAGTTTGTCATCCAGAAACTCCGCGAACTGTCCGACGAAGACGCCATTATTTCAACAGATGTCGGGCAACACCAGATGTGGACAGCACAATTCTTCAAATTCAACAAACCGCGCACCCTGCTCACCTCGGGTGGGCTCGGTACCATGGGATTTGGTCTGCCGGCGGCAATGGGAGCGCAAGCAGCATTTCCAGGTCGTCAGGTTATCACCATCTGCGGCGACGGCGGAATTCAGATGAATATCCAGGAAATGGCCACGCTGGTACAAAACAGACTTCCGGTGAAGATTGTTATCCTTAACAACAATTTTCTCGGCATGGTGCGCCAATGGCAAGAGCTGTTCTTCGACAAACGCTACTCTTCAACCTGTATGGAACTCCCGATCGACTATATTAAACTGGCCGATGCCTATGGGGCTAAAGGATTCCTGGCTACAAAACCTGGCGAAGTCGAATCGGTTATCACGCAGGGTTTCAAGGAAGATGGACCGGTAATCATGGAATTCAAAATAGCCCGTGAGGAAAAAGTACTGCCGATGGTCCCGGCCGGAGCATCGCTGAATGAAATGGTATTGAACGCTTAAGGAGAGGAAACTGCTATGCAACATACAATATCGGTAATAGTTGAAAACGATTTCGGAGTGCTCTCTCGTGTCGCTACGCTTTTCTCGGGGCGCGGATTCAATATCGATTCGCTCTCGGTAGCGCCCACCAACGAAGATGGATTGTCACGCATGACGATTGTTACACGTGGCGATAACCAGATTCTTGAGCAGATCAACAAGCAGCTCAACAAACTGATCGACGTACTCAAAGTACTTGATTTCAGCGACGGCAGCGCCATTGAACGGGAACTGGCACTTATCAAGGTTTCTGCCGAGGATGAGGCCAGAGCCGAAGTGTTAAGAGTTGTGGATATCTTCCGGGCTAAAATCATCGATGTCACTCCAAAATCCTACACGATCGAGGCGACCGGTAACCCGCTCAAAATCGACGCAATTCTGGAACTGCTGCGCCCACTGGGACTGAAGGAAGTTGTCCGTACCGGTTCCGTTGCCATTGGCCGCGGCGCCAAAGGGTGGAACGGGTAGAAAAGCTGAAAACTGCAGGATGTGTGTTAGTTGTCCCAGCCGCCCGTATCCGGGCGGCTTTTTTCGTCCAATACGGGACTTCTTCTCCTGCAGCAGGGCCAAAACAGCTATTACGTTGACAGTCGTGGTTGAATGTAGTATTTATCTCGCTCGTTTAGCGTATATAGTTTGACCGGTTTGCCGGATATAATTTGTGTGGAGGATGTATCAGCATGAATGTTTATTATGATCGTGATTGTGATCTCGCTTTGATCAAGGCAAAAAAAGTTACCATAGTCGGTTACGGTTCCCAGGGTCATGCCCATGCCTGTAACCTTATGGATTCAGGTGTTGATGTGACCGTGGCACTGCGTGAGGGATCAACCTCCGCTATCAAGGCAAAGAACGCCGGTCTCAAGGTGGCAAGCGTTGCCGAAGCTGTTGCCTCTGCCGATCTGGTAATGATCCTGACGCCTGACGAGTTCCAGTCGGTACTCTACCGTGATGAAATTGCTCCGAAACTCAAGCAGGGAGCAGCACTTGCCTTTGCTCACGGCTTTGCCATCCACTACAACCAGGTCGTGCCGCGCGCCGACCTCGACGTCATCATGATCGCCCCGAAGGCGCCCGGTCACACCGTTCGCTCCGAGTTTGTAAGAGGTGGCGGAATTCCTGACCTAATTGCCATCTTTCAGGATGCATCAGGTAAAGCCCGTAACCTGGCACTTTCCTACGCCAGTGCTATCGGCGGCGGTCGTACCGGCATCATCGAAACAACCTTCAAGGACGAGACCGAGACCGATCTTTTCGGCGAACAGGCCGTACTCTGCGGTGGCGCAGTCGAGCTGGTTAAAGCCGGTTTTGAGACTCTGGTAGATGCCGGATACGCTCCTGAAATGGCCTATTTCGAGTGCCTGCATGAGCTTAAGCTGATAGTCGACCTGATGTATGAAGGCGGCATCGCCAACATGAACTACTCCATCTCCAATAATGCCGAGTATGGCGAATATGTTACCGGTCCCCGAGTGATCAACGACCAGAGCCGTGCAGCCATGAAAGAGTGTCTGAATAATATCCAGACCGGCGATTATGCCAAGCGTTTCATTCTTGAAGGAGCATCGAACTACCCCGAGATGACGGCACGTCGTCGTCTTAACGCCGCTCACCCGATCGAGGTAGTGGGTGAGCAGCTGCGCAGCATGATGCCCTGGATCAAAAAAATAGTCGACAAAACCAAGAACTAATTCCGCGATACGAATTCAGACACCCCTTTTCCGTCAGGAGAGGGGTGTCTTCGCATTTAGTGCGTTAGAAGTTTTTTCTGCACTTCACGGCAGAAAAAACTTTGTTAACGCACTTATCCAGTTTTCAGGACTAGGCAGGTACATGAATAATTCATCCCCGTTTGCTAAAGAAGGCTATTCATTCATCGCATATTCCGTCGGTTTAACGGCATTGCTTTTCGTTTCCGCCTGGAGACTCTCTTCAACAGTCCTGTTTATTCCGGCAACTATTTCCTTTATTCTGTCACTGTTCGTATTTTATTTTTTCCGTAACCCCGAAAGAACAGCGCCGTCCGACACCACAACTGTCATTGCTCCGGCTGACGGAGTAGTGATTGTCGCCGAACCGGTGCCGGACACGCCGCTTGGGGTCCCGGCTCTGAAAATAAGCATATTTATGTCGGTATTCAGTGTTCATGTCAACCGTGTACCCTTTAGCGGAACGGTTGTTGACACGTTCCACCATGCCGGAAAGTTCTTTGATGCCCGAGATGGCCGGGCATCTTGTGAAAACGAGCGTAATGGCATCATACTGGAAATTGGTGGGAGCGTCAGGATAGCATTCGTACAGATAGCCGGCTTGATCGCACGCCGTATTATCAGTTATCCCCTGGTGGGTGACATCCTCGTACGCGGCGAACGATACGGCTTGATTCGCTTTGGCTCACGGGTTGACGTTTATCTGCCGGCAGGAGTCATCCCATTGGTAAAACTGGGTGACAAAACCGTCGCGGGTGAAACCGTACTGGCCAGAATCGCCTAAACGAGGATTTTCCTTATGAGAGATGGAACAGCAACTGCGAGTGGTGACATGAAAGACAACATGAAACGAGGAATCTACATTCTTCCCAATCTTGTTACCGCAGGTAGTCTGTTTGCCGGTTTTTACAGCATGGTATCGACACTGAACGGCAACTATAGTTCGGCAGCAGTATGGATTTTTATTTCGGCAATCTGTGATGGTCTCGATGGCAAAGTCGCCCGCATGACCGGCACAACCAGTAAATTTGGTGTCGAATTTGATTCCCTTGCCGACCTTGTAGCCTTCGGCGTCACGCCGGGATTATTGATGTATGCCTGGGCACTCAGACCATTTGGCCGCCTTGGCTGGGTAGCGGCATTTTTGTTTCTTGTGTGCGGTGCTTTACGGCTTGCCCGGTTCAACGTGCAGGTTGACACCGTTGAAAGCAAGCGGTTTGTCGGCCTCCCCATTCCGGCGGCGGCAAGCATGGTTGCGTCAACGGTACTGCTCTTTACCCATTTCGGCTGGCCAAGCTCCTACAAAAAATTTGCGATACTGGCACTTATCTACCTGCTGGCGTTCCTTATGGTGTCCAGCTTCAGATACTACTCTTTTAAAGATCCTGCGTTGATAAAACGCCAGCCATTCGGTTTTCTGCTGCTTGCGGTCGTACTGCTGATTGTTATCGCCGCCGAACCGGTGGTCATGACATTTGTCGTCATGCTTATATATATACTTTCAGGGCCGATCGACTATATTGTAACCTGGCCAAGACGGCGCAGACTGGAGAGGGCGGTGCATAAGGGACGGGAAGCTCAGAACAGAGAAGGTGACGTGTAATTCCAATTTCAAATCAAAGCGCTACCATCTTTGATTTGAAATTGGTGTAAGACAGGTATTCTGAAAACGCCTAATGTCTAATCAATATCGAAATGCTGACAGGTTATACCTTCCGGCACAATCGTCAGGACAGCGTAACTACGATGCCTGGTATTTGAGAGTGCTCCGGGATTAACCAACAACAGAGCTGGATGTTTTTCAAACACGCTTTGATGAGTGTGACCAAAGAGCACCGCATCAACCCCGATCTCCTCAGCTCTGTGCCGCAACCGTGTCAGTCCGGATTTAACATGGTATGCATCCCCGTGGGTCAACATAATCCGCTTTCCCTCACACTCCCACACACATTCACGCGGAGCATTTACACCGGGATCGCAGTTTCCGGCAACATTTATGACTGGAACATCAAGCACTTCACGCAGCAGATCCGCATCAGCACTCCCGTCTCCCATATGTATAACCACGTCAACCGGTTCCGAGCGGGTGTGGGCGATAAAAGCACGGGCAACGTTTCCGTGGGTATCCGAGATAACAAGGACTTTCATAGTCCAACTGTAGCAGATGTACCTCTTCTACTAAAGAAAAATTCTTCACAAGGTGCCGACAATGTCAAAAAAAATTATCCTGATCGCCATAACCATACTGGTTTCGCTCGTAATCCTCTTTGCACTTTCAGTTAAAATTGCGACGACATTTTTAGGAACCGGTGACACCGTCGCAACGAGTAAAGAGGGAGTCGGACTGGTTGAGGTAAAGGGGATGATTCTCGACTCAAAGGAAACAATCCGGCAACTGAGATATTTTCTCAAACAGGAGAATATCAAGGCTGTCGTGCTGCGTGTCGACTCTCCCGGCGGCATAGTTGCTCCTTCGCAGGAAATATACGCCGAGGTCAAAAAGTTCGCCGCTAAAAAGAAGATCATCGTTTCAATGGGCAGCCTTGCCGCATCCGGCGGTTATTATATTTCCGCTCCATCAAGCATGATCTTTGCGAACCCCGGCACCATTACCGCCAGCATCGGTGTCATCCTCAAACTGTCAAACATAGAAACCCTGATGGATAAAATCGGCATCAAATCGTACACGTTGAAAACCGGTAAATACAAAGATTCCGGATCGCCGTTACGTCAATTTTCCGCCGAAGATCGAGCGATGCTGCAGTCGGTCATTGACAATACCCACGAACAATTTGTAAGGGCGGTTGCGGAGGGTCGCAAACTTCCGGTTGCAGATATACGTAAAATTGCAGATGGCCGGATACTGTCAGGAGAGCAGGCCATGGGTCTCAAACTGGTAGACCGCCTGGGAACCCTTCAGGATGCTATTGAAGAAGCCGGCAGAGTGGCGGGCATTTCGGGTGATCCGGAACTGTTACTTCCTCCGAAAAAGAAAGTAAATTATCTCGATCTGCTGGTGGAAGGGACCGAAGGGACATTTAACGGGCCATTGGGACGGGCAACCGGCGGCATGAAGATGATGTACGAAGCCGAGTAGGGGGACGGCCCCAGCGGTCACATGCAATACAGCTGGCTCTGGCATCGGGGCGAGCCAACGGCGTCGCCCCTGCAGAATTATTTCCTTTTTTTCAACCTGTCATGAGCGTTAAGTAGAATTTTCTCCGTTGTTGTCCAGTCAATACAGGCGTCGGTTATTGAAACACCATATTTCAGATGGCTGATATCGGCAGGTATTTTCTGGCTCCCGGCTTCAAGATTGCTTTCAATCATGACTCCGGAGATCGAATTATTCCCGGCCAGAAGTTGATCGACGACGCACTCCAGAACTTCCGGTTGTTTCTGGTAGTCCTTGTTCGAGTTTCCATGGCTGCAGTCGACCATTATGCTCGGCAGCAGGCCGTTCTTATTGAGATGTTCTTCCGTATGAGCTATATCTTCCGCGTGATAGTTGACTTTTTTGGATCCGCCCCGGAGAACGATATGCACATCGGGGTTGCCGCTTGTTCGAATTATCGAAGTCCGCCCTTCCCGGTTGATGCCGAGAAAACTATGCTGATGCTGAGCGGCCTTCATGGCGTCCATGGCAATCTGCAGATTGCCATCGGTACCATTTTTAAAACCGACCGGAAAAGAAAGTCCGCTGGACATTTCACGATGGGTCTGGGATTCGGTTGTCCTGGCGCCGATAGCGCCCCAGCTGATGAGATCAGCCACATATTCCGGAGTTATTGGATCAAGCATCTCGTTGGCAACCGGAATCTCAAGCATTGTCATACGACTGAGCAGGCTGCGGGCAATGCCGAGCCCTTTGGATATGAGGTGACTGCCATCCATGTCCGGATCGTTGATCAGCCCCTTCCAGCCGATGGTAGTACGTGGCTTTTCAAAATAAACCCGCATAATCAGGAAGAGTTGATCATTGACTTTACGTGAAAGCTCCGCCAATTTACCGGCGTATTCGATGGCCGCAGTAGTGTCGTGAATCGAACAGGGGCCGACAACAACCATCAGCCGTTTGTCCCTGCGCTGGATAATCTCTTTTATCTGCTGCCTGCTTCTGCTGACAAACGCCCGATCCTTTTCCGACAGCGGAAAAACCTGACGCAGGTCGGCCGGTGCTATTATGGGAGTGATTCCGGTAATTTTGAGATTATTTGTCTTAATCACGTAACAGATCTCCTTTAGTGGTGGTACGTGGTGTTATAGTAGTTTCCGTATCGTGTTGTCAATGCTTCTCTGTATGAATTGCTCAGTAAATCAGCTGGTTAAATATTTGACTACTTTTGTTGTGAGGGACGTGATGAAACGCGCTGTTTTTCTGGATCGGGATGGTACGATCAATGTCGAAAAAGAATATCTGTACCGGGCAGAGGATTTCGAGTTTATTCCGGGCGTCCCGGAAGCTGTTCGGGCGCTCAACGACTCAGGAGTTATGGTTGTCGTGGTAACGAACCAATCCGGTATCGCACGTGGTTATTATACGGAGGACGACGTCGAAAACCTGCATCGCCATATCGCCGGTGAACTGAAAAAACAGGGCGCGCATATCGATGCCTGGCTCTACTGTCCGCACCACCCTTCCGGTCGCGGCAGCTATGCGCTTCCGTGCGATTGCCGAAAGCCATTGCCGGGAATGTTACGTGAGGCCGCACTGCGCTATAATATCGATCTGGAACAGTCTGTCATGATCGGTGACAAACATGCCGATATCGAAGCTGGACTCGCCGCCGGGTGTCGTACCATTCTTGTTCGTACCGGATATGGCTCCCACGATGAGCAGTTCTTGGAATCATGCACTGCTGTCCATGATGATCTGCTCTCTGCGGTAAAAGACCTGCTCTCAGCTTTCAATCAAATTTGACACTGATCGTGATACCATGCTATTTTTAATAGTTTCAAAGTAATTCTTCCCTGCCTTCGATGCAGGTAGAGAGATTTATTCCATGGAATTTCTGAAAAAATATTTAAATCCACTTGTGACCGGCATCGGCATCCTGGCTGCCCTGTTGGTATTTTCATTGAACGTCCCCCACAACCGGGAAGCCAATATCGCTGAACGCTCCGTTCTCAGCGTATTGTCGCCACTTCTGCAGCCGGTTTCGCGACTGGGTAGCCTCATTGAAAATGTTTGGGACGGATATATACAACTGGTCGATACCCATCGCGAGAATATGCGCTTACGGGAAGATATCCGCTCTCTCAATCAGCGAGTTCTGGAAGGAAATGAGGCGGTTCTTACAAACCAGCGACTGGAGCGTCTGCTGGATATGAAAAAAATCGTGAAGGCGCCAACTGTTGCCGCAACGGTTATCGGTGAAGATGTTACCTCATGGTTTAGAACGCTGGTAATCAATCGTGGCAGTTCAAGCGGCATTCGCGAAGGAATGGCGATTATTTCCTCCGATGGCGTTGTCGGCCAGACGGTCAAGGTTTCCGCCTCGACCACACGAGTGCTGTTACTGACCGATCACGCCAGCGGCATCTCGGCGACAATTCAACGCTCTCGTGCCAGAGGGGTCGTTAAAGGCAAAGCCGAGATGCTCTGTACCCTTGAATTTGCAACCCGTGAAGAGGACGTAAAAGTTGGCGATACCGTTGTAACATCCGGAATCGGCGGAATATTCTCAAAAGGCCTTCCTATTGGTGAAGTTACCATGGTCAAACGGGGCGAATACGGCATTTTCCAAACCGTTTCGATTCGCCCTGCCGTCAATCTTTCCCACCTTGAAGAAGTTCTGGTCGTATTGCAGGGCGGTTATGAGTAGGCGCGCCGCTCTGTTATTCTTCTGTCTCGTACTCGCGGCACTTGTTATCCAGGTGTCGTTGTTTCCGATATTTATTCGGCCGGCCTTCAAACCGGATCTGTTACTCGTCATCATGGTCTTTATCGCCTTACGGGGTTCTTTCGAGACAGGAGCGCCACTCTCCTGGCTCCTTGGTATGCTTGACGACGTCTGTAGCGGCTTGTATCTCGGCCTCAATGCCGCCACATTTCTGATTACTTTTTTTGTTATAAAGAGTGTTTCCGACCGGCTATACGCCGACAGTGCAATATTGTTCGTACTGACGGTTGCCGGTGTTACCCTTGCCGGTTTTACGCTTAATCTTCTCCTGATGGTTATGTTTACGTCATCCCCCGGAATTGCCTACTCCATGCTCTCCGATATATTCCCCCGCCTTTTGGTCAATGCATTTATTGCATCAATTGTTTCAGCGTTCCCCGGATTTGATTGCCAGTTGGAATCGCCATGAAAGAACGTCGCTTCGTCAGGGAATTACTTGAGTCAAAACAGCGAATATTGGTGCTTTCGTTTGTTGTCGGTATAGTATTCCTGTTCCTGTTGATACGGCTGTGGCACTTGCAGATCTTGAACGCAGATGATTATCACGCCATGTCGGAAAACAATCGTCTCCGTTTCGTACCGGTTGCCGCTTCACGCGGCGCAATACTTGATCGTACCGGAACGATACTCGTCAGTAATCGTCCCTCATTCAGTCTTGCGGTCATTCCGCAGGAAGTTACGGACAAGGAGGCGCTTCTCACACTTCTCTCCGGTCTGTTGGGGCTGGACCGGGAGGAAATGGCGGAGCGATGGGAAAAGAACAAGGGGCGGGCCAAATACTATCCGATCGTTCTTGCTTCCAATATTACCCGCGACCACGTCGAAATTGTCGAAGAAAACCGGATGCGCTTGCCCGGCATCGAGATAGAAATGAAGCCGGTGCGTGAATATACAAGCGGTAAGATCGCGGCTCATCTGCTTGGGTATATCGGCGAGGTTTCCGAAAAAGAGCTGGCCTCTACAGGATTTGAAGATTACAACCCCGGCGATTACATCGGTAAAAACGGTATTGAACGGGCACTGGAAAAAGAGCTTCATGGCAACGATGGCGGACGGCAGCTTGAAGTTGATGCGCGCGGCAGGGTATTACGAACCATTTCCGAAAGCTACCCGACTGTTGGAAACAGCGTGATGCTGACAATTGATGCCACCGTACAAAAATCTGCCGAACGGGCTTTTGTAGATCAAGCAGGTGCAGCGGTTGCCATGGATGTCACTAATGGTGAAATACTGGCATTTGTCAGCAATCCCGGTTTTGATCCTTCGCTGTTTGGTGGAAAACTACCTGCAGACGTCTGGAAGGGGTACCTTGATGACAAACGGCATCCGCTCGAAAACAAGGCGCTCAGCGGTCAGTACCCACCCGGCTCGACCTTCAAGATGATTACCGCGCTTGCCGGTCTCCAGGACACCATCATCAACGAATCGACATCGATCACCTGTAATGGCAGCTACGATCTGGGGACCTCAACATTCAAATGCTGGAACAAAAAAGGACACGGCGCCACGAATCTGCGCAAATCACTTCGAGAATCGTGTGATGTGTATTATTACCAGCTTGGTGAAAAACTGGGAGTTGATAAAATTGCAACCGCCGCTCACGCCTTCAAGCTGGGTGCTCCCCTTGGAGTTGAATTGCTGAACGAGCGAAGCGGACTTATACCGACAGCGGAGTGGAAACAGAAGCATTTCGGTAAACGGTGGTTTCATGGCGAAACACTCCCGGTTGCAATCGGTCAGGGAGCTGTCCTCATGACCCCGATCCAGCTGGCTTCCATGATAGCAACGGTTGCCAATGACGGCACAATATATCGCCCTCATCTGGTAAAACGAGTTGTTGATGCCGACGGAAAGACTCTTCGTGAAACCAAAACCGAAATCATCGGTAACGCCTCTTTTTCCAAAGAGTCGTTCCGTCTTGTCAAACAGGGACTTCTTGCCGTTGTCAATGAACCGGGAGGTACCGGCGCCATGGCCAGACTATATGATGTTAAAGTTGCGGGAAAGACCGGATCGTCTCAGGTAGTCAAACTTCGTGACAGTAAACAGAGCACCCCCTACCAATACCGTGATCATGCCCTGTTTGTGGCATTTGCCCCGTTTGATAAACCGGAGATAGCCGTTGCGGTCATCGTTGAACATGGCGAGCATGGTGGCTCCTCGGCAGCACCGATTGCGGGAAAAATACTGAGGGCGTATTTTGACGCAAAAAAACCGGTTCATCGGACAACAGGTGGTCCAACTAAAGAGGATGGAAATGAAGAAGATGATGAAAACGGGAGTGGAGTCACGGTGACAGAACCTCACATCAATGGAGATGCCGCACATGATTGATCGCCGCCTCTTGACCAACATTGACTGGGTTCTTGCCGGGCTTGTTGTATCGGTATGCCTGCTCGGAATATTAAATATTTATAGCGCAACAACACCATACAAAATTATCGGAACCGCCTATTACATTAAACAATTATACTGGATGCTGGCAGGACTCGTTATTTCACTGGTTGTATGCAGCCTTGATTATCATATCCTTGAAGATTTATCCTACTGGTTCTACGGACTATTGCTGTTTCTGTTGCTTGCGGTACTTATCGTTGGGAGACGATCCATGGGGGCGACCCGTTGGTTGCACCTCGGTTTTATTAATATTCAACCGTCAGAGCTTATGAAGCTCGTCATAATAGTGACTTTCGCCCGTTTTTTTAATAATTTTCAGTCTGTTGGCGGCCTTACCGTTAAAGAAGTACTTATTCCCTTAAGCCTCCTTGCAGTACCAGCGGCATTGATTATGAAACAACCGGATTTAGGGACAGCCACCCTGATTATGCTGATTGCCCTCTCCATGATCATGTATGTCGGCTTACGCTGGTCGACCATCGTGACTTTTGTCTGCGTGACAATTCCGTTGGCCTGGGTCAGCTGGTCGTTCCTGTTACGACCATACCAGAAAAACCGGGTCCTCGATTTCCTTGATCCTGAACGGTCACGACTCGGAAGCGGTTATCACATCATCCAAAGCAAAATTGCCGTCGGTTCAGGCGGCATCACCGGTAAAGGATTTATAAAGGGGACTCAGTCTCAACTCCGTTTTCTCCCTGAACAGCATACCGATTTTGCGTTCTCTGTCTTTGCCGAAGAATGGGGCTTTATCGGCTGTCTGCTGCTCATCATCATCTATCTTTTGCTGGTTCTCTGGGGACTTAATATCGCCCGCCGCTGCAATGACCGATTTGGCGGCCTGCTTGCCGTAGGAGTCACGGCAATGCTTTTCTGGCACATTGTCATTAATATGGGTATGGTGATCGGCCTGTTTCCTGTAGTTGGAGTACCTCTCCCATTTTTTTCCTACGGAGGCACTTCCATGATAACTTCAATGGTTGGAATCGGTCTTCTGCAAAATGTCAGTATGCGGCGTTTTATGTTCTGACGTATATATTGTATGTTGCAAAAAGGAATTACCTGCGCTATTTTTATCATGGAGGTGTGCTATGGATACGAGTTCAATTGCAGGATCTGCACTGTTCATGAAACTGGGACAAACACAACAGGCTCTCTCCACACGTATGATTAAACAGTCGGCAGAACAACAGAACAAGATGGCAAACCTGCTTGCACAGAATGCCCGGCAGGCGCCGCAGCCTGCTGCAGGCAATGGGAGCAGTTTTAATTTTTCAACGTATGCCTGATTCTATTACGAAATAACTGCGGAAAGAAAAAAGATTATGGATGTGAAATCGATATCAGGTGGTGCGGTTGCATTCAAGCCGCAGTCTCTTAATGACGCCGGTATAAATCACTCTGCGAAAGTGACTCTTTCGACTCCGGTTTCTTCTGAGAATCAAACAACTCAAGTGGGCGGTCTTACCTCCGGGGCCAACAGCAAGGTTTCAACAGCCAATAAACCGTCGCCGGTTACACTCAACGAATCCAATGAAAAACCTGTACGGGCTATGAGCCACGTTGTTGAATCATACAATTCTCAAGGTAAAGTCCGGATCAAATTTCTGGACAGCAATAATAATGTTATCTATCAGATTCCTTCCGAAATGGTGGCCAAAACACAGGATCTTATGACAAACAGTCAGGCTGCAACGAATATAAAGGGATAACGTACCTATTTATCCTCCTCACACTGGTCAATAAAAACGCTCTTGTCTAACCGGTCAAGACCCTTTGCCAACAAACGGAATCCAAACATAATCAGGATAAATCCAAATACGACGAGAGGAATTGTTTTAAAGACCAGCGCCATTATACCGCACGTCATAAATGCAATTCCAAGTTTTTGGCATCTTCCCTGTTTTTCCTCCCCCTCACTGTTAACAGAAAAAGTATACAACTGAAAGCACCCTACCAGCAGGGGAAGAATAATCATTGACTCAATAAATGTATGCATGGCACACTCCTGGACACAATTTCATACCTGTACGATGCAGGAAGCACTATCAAATCGTAAATTATTCACAAGATCCGGGACTAAATACGCCACCATCAAATCTGAAGGAAACGGCTGATAAAGTCTTTGCAGTTCATGTGGGTCTTGAACGTTTCTGTCCAGCCAAAGATGATAATCCTCCGGCTGCAGTATCAGTGGCATTCTATCGTTAATAGGTTTTATGATTTCGTTTGCTTCTGTAGTTATAATGCAACAGGTATCTGATTCAGTACCGTCCTCATCTGTCAATTTACCCCACAGTCCTGCAAAACCAAGCATGGAACTATTTAACAGCCGGATATAATGAGGTTGCTCATGATTGTCCATTGGCAGCCATTTATAAAATCCTGATGCGGGAATGATACACCGGTTAGCGGTAATTGAATGGAATGCGGAGTTTTCCCGAACTGTTTCAGAACTGAAAGTGCCGGATGCACCGATGGCATCGCTCGACATTTCCGGAAGTAAACCCCACTTCAAAAAATCAAGCTTGTTATGGTCTGCAATCTGCCTTACTACCGCTACCGCTTGCCCAGGAGCAATGTTGTAACGTGGTTCGATCTGAGGAACTTCAGGAAGATCGAATATTTTACCAATTACTTCCTGAGGGATATTCAGGGTGAAACGTTCGCACATAGTATCTCTTTCGATGAAAGCCGGAATTACATTAACACTCGTTATATACACTATTTATATCCTTTCTGCCACACAAGATTAACTGTCCTTTGGCGACCAAGGGGAGAGAATGGGGAAGAGTTTCGACACAAGACGTACTGACGGAATGAGCAGGAATTCCGGCTATTAATAATTGCACGAAAGTGGATAACATGATATAGATCTACCATAAAAAACGTACAAAATACCCAAACAAAAGTAGAATGAGGTTTAATAAATTATATAATATTATTAAATAGTTACTTATTACAAATATTCCTCGTTAGAATGAGGCGTTTGCACAAACAGATGCTGCTACCCAGAAACGTCGAAAGACGCCAATGTGGTTACCAGGTTTTGCCGGATTAAGGCTTAACCCAATGTAGCTGGAATTTATCCTACGTTGTGCACTGCCGAAAGTCAACCAGGGGGGAAATGGTTTGGTCGTAGTACAGTGTAAAGGCCCTTTCTTCCCGAAACGGTCTTTTTGTTTTTCAAAGGTTTGAATTATGACGATTGAAATAAACGAAATATATCTCAGTTCGGTCATCGGTCGCTCGGTGATCAACAGTAATGGCGATCAGATCGGACTTTTGCGTGATTTAATCATGATTCCGGGTGAAGTGTTTCCGGAGGTTTCCTTCATTGTAATCAAATCGCGCAAAGGCATTAAAACTCTCCCGTGGAGTGAGGTTACGCTCTTTACCCACGTGGTGATTTCAACAGGGAGCATTAAACCGCACAACCTGACTCCCTATCTTCCGGGTGACGGAGACATTCTTGTCAAGCGCGATCTGCTTGACAAGCAGATCGTAGATGTCGATGGCGCGAAGGTCGTACGGGTCAACGATATAAAGCTTGGCAAACTGAATCAGAAACTCTGTATATTTTCAGTCGATATCGGTTTTCGCGGACTGCTCAGACGTCTTGGTTATGAGCGTTTTGGAGAGCGTTTTGCTCGGGCAATTAAACGCGACATACCTCATGCCGAGATCAGTTGGGAATACGTCCAACCGCTCGAAGCCAACTCATCAAAACTGGCCCTTAATATCGCCCGTGATCAGATGAACGAGATGCACCCTGCCGATCTGGCCGATATTATAGAGAATATTCCCATCCAGAGCATCCGTGCCGTTCTTGATTCGATTGATGTGGAAACGACCGGAGAAACCCTCTACGAACTCGAATCTGACATGCGCAACCTCGTCATCAGTCAGCTGGATAATGAAGAGATGACCGACATTCTGGAAGAGATGGAACCGGACGAAGCCGCTGACGTTCTCAGTGATCTGCCTGAGCAGAAAGCGCAGGAACTGCTGGATATGATGGACCAGGAGGATGCGGAAGACATTCAGGATCTTTTGGAGCATGAAGAGGATTCGGCTGGTGGTCTGATGAACCCGGATTACCTGCGACTAACATCTGATATCACCGTCGGACGGGCATTGGAAATCCTCAAGGAATGCGCCGATGAAGTCGAAACCATCTTTTACGGATACATTGTCTCTGCCGATGACCAACTTGAAGGTATCGTCTCTCTGAAGGGCTTGATCATGAATCCTCCAGAGACGCTTATTACCGATATTATGGAAGAAAACATAAAATCCGTGCATATTGACTCTGATCCGGAGGATATGCTGGAGATGCTCGCCAAGTACGACCTGATTGCCATACCGGTACTTGACTCGGAAGAAAAAATGGCGGGGATAGTCACGGTCGACGATGTACTGGCACATTACCTGCCACTGATAATCAAAAACAAGCGGCGCTAGAAACCGGATCTTATATGTTCAACTATATTTCACAATTCAGATTCCTGAAACCGCTCAAGAGTTTCAGCCCCCGGAATGTCATGATTTTTCTGGCGATCCTCGGACCGGGCATCATTACCGCCAACGTGGATAACGACGCCGGCGGCATCACCACCTATTCGCTGGCCGCAGCCAACTACGGTTACTCCATACTCTGGATGATGATACCGACCACGATCGCACTGGTTGTAATCCAGGAGATGTGCGCCCGCATGGGGGCAGTCACCGGTAAAGGGTTGTCGGACCTGATCCGCGAATCATTCGGCGTTAAGGTTACCTTTTACGTCATGATCGCCCTGCTGCTGACCAATATGGGTAATTCCATTTCAGAATTCGCCGGTATCGCCGCCAGCCTTGAGATCTTCGGCGTCAGCAAATACATTTCCGTACCGATCTGCGCCGTGCTGGTCTGGCTGCTGATTGTCAAGGGTTCCTACAAGGTCGTGGAAAAGGTGTTCCTGGTGGCATGCCTGGTCTATATCGCCTATCCGATCGCCGCCTTCATGGCTGGACCAAACTGGCCGGTCGTCCTGAAAGCTACCGTCACCC
>Ga0118677_10003481_pt1 | contig 29691 bp, 24 predicted proteins | sample AliMusrvi5mmetaG_FD_86154 | JGI IMG/M metagenome (GOLD analysis project Ga0118677, IMG submission 86154) | reverse complement strand
GAGGGCGGCGGCGGAAAACCAATATTCGTTTCCGGAAAAGAGATTCACCTCGATGCAGAGTGGCTTTCCGGGTTCCAGGCTGCCCGCCCAGAATCCATCGCGAAGCTTGTAGCCGTCGTTGGCGAACGCTCCGGCGAGCTCGAGCGCCCGGCTTCGCGAAGTGGCCGGAGGGGTGCCCGCCGCCGGTTTTTGCTGCGCCGACAGGGCGGGCGCGAGAGCGAGCAGGGCGACGAAGAGAAGTGGTTTCATTATTTTTTTGCTCCTTCCATGATCCGGGCCACCATCTCCGACGTTGTGTCCGCAAGCAACTGGACGGTCTCGTGCGCGAGCGGCTTGGACGGATCGGCACCGACGAGATTGAGAACGGACTCCAGCCCCTGCTGCAAATGCCGCACCAGCGGGTCGGAACGCAGTCCCTCGGGAAGAAGGGAGATCTGGCTGAGAAGGTATTCGACGATCGCCGGCTGCCGGAGCAACGAGGCCAGCCCGGGAGTGTGATTTTTTTCGATGAACCGTGCCGCGACATTGATGCCACGGATCCAGGCGCCCACGGTGACGAGGATCACGAGGTTCTGATCCTTTTGTTCCGCCATCGCGAGCTTCACCTCGTTTTGCGTTGCCTCGAGTTCTTCGCGCAGCGCGCTCCAGTCGTTGTTCTCGGCAAAATCGTTGATGCTGTTGCCGCGTCCCAGGATCGTCTTGCTCACATTGAGTTTTGTGCCGAGGTTGATGATGTCTTTCCCGGTGTTTTTGACGCCCTGTCCGTTCTGGGCCTCGACGGCGATGTAGCCGTCCGCAACCAGCACCCCCAGCATCAGGGCCATTTGCGAGCGGCTGGAAGTCGTGGCGATCGATTGGGGCTGGAAAAGCTGTGTCCAGTTCGGCTGGCCCTGTTTGTCAATCGCGGCAAAAAACTCCCCCGGGGTCGGAATCGTGAGAGACTCGACCCGGACGACAGATTTGATCTGGCCCTTGTTCATCGGCTCCACGGCGGCAAGCCCGTGGCTCGCGACGAGGGCCAGACCGGCGGTGAGAATTGCGCGGCGAGGTGTCATTTGGAGTCAGACTATACGGATGGATGGAATTTTGCCAGCTTGTTTCGCGGAGGCTTGCCACGAAGTCCCCAAGCATGAGAAAGTCGCCGCCGTGAAAACCTACATCACCCCCGACTTTCTTCTGCACTCGCCGACCGCCCGCGAACTCTATCACGAAGTCGCCCGCGAACTTCCGATTTTTGATTATCACACCCACCTGCCGCCCGGCCAAATTGCGGACGACCACCGGTTCGCCAATCTTTTTGAGGCGTGGCTTGCGGGCGACCACTACAAATGGCGGGCGATGCGCACGAACGGAGTGGGCGAAGACTTTTGCACCGGAGCCGCCGGTCCGAAAGAAAAGTTTCTTGCATGGGCGCGCACGGTGCCCGCGACACTGCGCAACCCGCTCCACCATTGGACGCATCTGGAACTTCTGCGCTATTTCGGGATCGACGACCTGCTGGACGAATCGACCGCCGAATCGGTCTGGGAACGCGCGAACGAGAAGCTCGCCGGGCCGGGGTTTTCGATTCACGGGCTCCTGGAACGCAGCAAGGTCGCCGTGGTTTGTACGACGGATGATCCGGTCGATGACCTCGCGCACCACCGGAGGATCCGCGAAGAAAACAAACTCGCCACGCAAGTCTTCCCCACGTTTCGTCCGGACAAGGCGCTGGCGGTCGATCAGCCGGAGGGCTTTGTGGCCTGGGTCGAAAAACTTGCGGAGGCCTCGGGGATTGCCTGCGGGACGTTTTCGGGGTTTCTCGACGCCCTCGAGAGCCGGCACACTTATTTTCATGAGCAGGGCTGCCGCCTTTCCGATCACGGGCTCGGCCATTGTTTCGGCGAGGCCTGCACGTCCGCCGAGGGAGCCCGGATCTTTGAAGGAGCCCGCTCGGGGCGCGCCGCCCCGGCAGCCGAACACGCGGCATTTGCCGCCTCGCTGATGATTTTTTTCGGGCGTTTGGATGCCCGTCGCGGATGGGTGAAGCAGCTCCATCTCGGCGCACTGCGCAACAACAACAGCCGGCTCTTCCGCGCACTCGGACCGGACACCGGATTTGATTCCATCGGCGACTGGCCGCAGGCCGTGTCGCTCTCGCGCTATCTTGACGCGCTCGACAGCACGAACGAGCTTCCCAAGACGATCCTCTACAACCTCAATCCCGCCAATAACTATGTGATGGGAACGATGGCCGGCAATTTCCAGGACGGCACGCACGCGGGAAAAATCCAATATGGGAGCGGATGGTGGTTCCTCGACCAGAAAGAAGGCATGGAATGGCAGATCAACGCGCTCTCCCAACTCGGCCTCCTCTCCCGCTTTGTGGGAATGCTCACCGACTCCCGCAGTTTCCTCTCGTATCCCCGCCATGAATACTTCCGCAGAATTCTCTGCAACCTGATCGGCCGGGAAGCCGACCGGGGGGAACTTCCGCGCGACCGGGAATTGCTGGGCGGTCTCGTGCGCGGCGTCTGCTACGAAAATGCCGTCCGCTACTTCGGTCTGATCAAGGGCTGATCCGCCCGCCCTTGACCGGACGATTGGAGAACGCGTTACGCGCGGATTCGGATGGGCGTTTCTCCCTCCCCGGAGGCGCCGACCTTGGACAACGCGCACGCTCTGGAATCCGCTGCCGCGTCCGCACGCGACGTTTTTCGAGCGGCCAAATACACCTCCTCCCCGCAGCAATCGCCTTGGCCCCATTCCGAACAACCCGGATGTCAACAGGGAAGACCCCTGCTATGAGCATCAGGAACTGCTGGATCGGGCGCGGCGACAGTCGCATTCACTCCGGGGTCGGCTCGACAGGAAGCGACGCCAGTGGTTCCAAGAAAGAAACTTCGGCGAGGCCGCTGTCGATCATGGATTCAAGCGGGCGCGCTGGCGTGGGCTCGCCCGTCAAAGCATCCAAGACAGCCTCATCGCCGCCATCCAGAACCTGCGGATCCTCGCCAGGCGAATGCAACTCCCCGATGGATCGCCTCTGTCCCATGCTTTTTCGAGCCTGAAAAGCCTAATGCTAACACCTTTTCACGCCATCTCCGGCATCAATGCGCGCTGCGCCCGTGAAATCCGCTTTTTTACTCCCCTTTTTGGGCAACAGCCCGTTCCCTGTTGACATAATGGGGGAAATGGATGTGGAGCATTCCACTGTTTTGCGCGGGAAGAAAGGGCACCGAGAGTCGAGTGATCTCCGGCCTTGTCCCCGATTTCCAAACCCTTGCGGCGGCGGGCGGAAAGAACACGGGCTGGAGAAATTTGCCAGGCACCCGGACAAACCCGTGGCGTGTGCTTGATCTTGTAGCGGGTTCGTCCGAGACTGAAGGCCATTCTATGTGGAATTCCGCGCATCATCACATCCTGAACCTCATCGCCTACGAGCCGGGCAAACCGGTCGAGGAACTGGCCCGCGAAATGGGCCTCGATCCCTCGCGGATCATCAAGCTCGCCTCGAACGAAAACCCGCTCGGCCCCTCCCCGCACGCCCTTGCGGCCATGCGCGAGACGCTTGACCGCGCGCACTTCTACCCCGACGGCGGCGGCTGGGCGCTGCGCAATGCCATCGCCAACAAGCTCGGGCTCGTCCGGGAAAATGTGATCCTCGGCAACGGCTCGAACGAGATCATCGAGTTCATCGGCCACGCGTTCCTGAAGCCCGGCGACGAGGTCGTCACCGCGCAGCACGCGTTCGCCGTCTATACGCTCATGGCCCAGTTGTTTGGCGCGAAGACGATCGAGGTCTCCGATCCCGGCTACACGCATGATCTCGACGCGATGCTGGCGGCCATCACGCCGCGCACCCGCCAGATCTTCATCGCCAACCCGAACAACCCGACCGGCACGCTGGTCGGCCAGGCGGCGATCGACCGGTTCATGGAACGGGTGCCGGGGCATGTGCTCGTGATTTTCGACGAGGCGTATCATGAGTTTCTCGACGAGCCGCCGGATGTGATCCGCTACGTGCGCGAGGGCCGGAACGTGATCGTCATGCGCACATTTTCGAAGATCCAGGGCCTCGCCAACCTGCGCATCGGCTACGGGCTCGCTTCGGAAAAAATTGCGTCGGTGTTGCAGAAGACCCGGCAACCGTTCAATGCCAACGGGATTGCGCAGGCGGGCGCGCTTGCGGGTTTGGAGGATGTTGCCCACATGCGCCGCACGCGCGAGCTCACCCACGAGGGTCGGAATTTCCTCCAGGCGGAATTTTCCGACATGGGCCTCGAGTTTGTTCCCAGCGCGGCGAATTTTGTGCTCGTGCGGGTCGGCGACGGGGATGCCGTTTTTCAGGCGCTCCTGCGGCTGGGCGTCATTGTCCGGGCGATGCGAAGCTACAAGTTGCCGGAGTGGATCCGGGTCTCCGTCGGCACGATGGAACAGAACCGACGGTTCATCGGGGAGCTTCGCAAGCTTGACCACGCGGGAGCGATCCGGCGCGGGGAGATTGTCGCGGCTTAGTCCGGCGCATTATGCAATCCGGCGACACCATTGCCGCGGTTTCCACGCCGCCGGGAGAAGGGGCCGTCGCCCTGATCCGCATCTCCGGCCCGGACAGCCTCGGCCTGCTGGACAAGGTTTTTCGCGGGCGGGGAACCGTTCTGACCCCGCGCCGTGCGACATGCGGCGAGATCGTTGAAAACGATGCCGTTGTCGATCAGGTTCTCACGACCGTCTTCCGTGCGCCGTCGAGCTACACCGGCGAGGACATGGTCGAGATCGGCTGCCACGGCGGGATACTGCTCGCGGCGCATGTGCTCGAGCTTGTTCTGAAAGCCGGTGCCAGAGCGGCCGAGCCCGGCGAATTCACGCAGCGCGCGTTTCTCAACGGCAAGCTCGATCTCACCCGCGCCGAGGCGGTGATGGATCTCATCAGCGCCCGCACGCCGCTCGCCCTGCGCTCGGCCGCCGAACAACTCGCCGGCCGCCTCGGCGATGAGATCGCCGGATTGCGGGCGGATATTTTGGGAACCGTCGCGCACGTCGAGGCATGGATTGATTTTTCGGAAGAAGGGATCGATCCCGCAACCGGGGCGGTTCTCCTGGAAAAAATTTCCGCGTCCGGCGCCCGCGTCGCGGCATTGCTGGCAACGGCCGACGACGGCCGCATCCTGCGCGAGGGCGTTCGCGTCGCAATTGTCGGACGCCCCAATGCCGGCAAGTCGAGCCTGCTCAACCGCCTCCTCGGCATGGAGCGGGCGATCGTCAGCGCGGTTCCGGGCACCACTCGCGACACGATCGAGGAGACCGCCTGCCTGCGCGGGATCTTGTTCCGCCTCACCGACACCGCCGGACTCCGAGAAACAGACGACCCGGTCGAACGCGAGGGCGTCCAGCGCGCCCACCAAGTCATCGATCGCGCCGACCTCGTCCTCCACGTCATCGACGCCACGGCCGTCGAAAATGAATTTCCGCTCGGCGAGCGCGAAATCCTCGTCGCAAACAAGTGCGACCTGCTGCCTCCCGGCACCGCGCTTCCCGAAGGCAGCGTGCCAGTTTCCTCGCTCACCGGCGACGGGCTTTCCGACCTGCTCGATGCCATGCTCCGCGAAACCTGCGGCCGGCATCTCACGTCCGGCCAGTCGCTCGCAGCGGTAAATGCCCGGCACAAAGCTCTTCTCGAATCAGCAGAAGCCTCCCTTCAGGCCGCCGCCTCGCTCGTCCAAGCCAGCGAGCCGCCCGAGCTCGCCGCCATGGAACTCCGCGAAGCCCTCTCCTCCGTCGGCCGCATCATCGGCTCCGCCGATACCGAAGAAATCCTCGGCGAAATCTTCAGCACCTTCTGCATCGGCAAGTAGATTGAGGCAGACCAATAATGAATGATACCATTTTGACACCGAAACGGGTGGAATTCACGGACGGTTCGGCAAGCCATCCCTACCGATCAGGTGGTAGCAGGGGCGCATCGCCGAGGTGCCCGACTTGTTTTACCCATCCCGGTGTGTGTTTGGTATGACCTTCCGCCACATTTCGGCTCCCTTTTTAGCATTAAGATTATAGGCCCTCTGCTTTCCCGGCAATTTTCAGGAAGCCGGAGAATCGAAGATTTCCGAGCCGGTGCGCAATGGCGGCGGCCAGGCTTGATGGCAGCCGGGACATTCACCGGTTTCCACCGGACGTTTGCGTGCGCATTGGGGGCAACGCACTCGTGCGGGCCAGTCGGCTGCAAGTCGAAAGGCGATGAATCCCGGCAGTCCCAGGCAAAAAACAAACAGCGACCAGCGCCACGCTTGCTTTGCGGAAAATCCAATCCGGGAGGCTTGCGCCCAAGCCAGAACCGCCAACACGAGAGCGACCCCGAAAAGAATCGGAAGCTCACCGGGGGCCACCACCCACGAAGGATGCGGATAGCCCGGACTGTCGAACTCGGGCAATTCCGGCGGAAACACCTTTTGAAGGATCGTTCCCGCAAGGGCCGGAACAGGTGGCGAAGTCCTGAGGTAGAACTGGCTCAACCAATCCGGCGCCGTATCTGCAAATTTCTCACGGAGGTAGCTGTAGCTGTGTAAGACCGCTCCCTGCAGATCGACGACATCGAGAAACACCGGTTGCTTCTTCACGGAAGGATCGGCGCGTTGCGTCCAGAGGTCCGGACTGTATTGCAAATAGAGTCGATCCAGAGCCTCGTTGGTGGAAATGGAAAGATCTTCCCAAGTCGCCGGGTCGTGCCCGTAGGGAATGACAAGGAGCGGTTTTCCTTGGGCATCAAAAATGCGGACCTCCTTTTTCAAAGCGACAGCGATGAGCCCCTCTTTGTCATAAGTGGAAGCCACATTCAGCGCCCCGTATATCACATCATCTTTTGCATCGAAGACCGGCTTGAAGATCCGTTCGGAAAATTGAACCAAGTCAAGCTGTGTCCCTGACCAATAGGGCTGGTTCGTGAAGGCTCCCAAATAAGAGGCCTGCAATTTTCCCGGAAACGGATCGGCTTTCGAACCGGCGGAGTGGAAACCCTTTTTATCACAAATGCCGACACATCGTCGGCTCAGCTTGTCGAAGCCAACGAAATAATTCCGGGCGACAAGGAGATACCAAATTTCCTTGCTGGCGTAATCGCGCCCGACTGTCCGGATATAATTCATCGTATTGCGTGGCATCCTCCGGAGAAACGCATTCTCCCAATCGGGCGTCTTCTCCAGATTCTCCGCCAGAGGCAGACTCGGGAGGAAGGCGCTTCCGCTGTTGTTTCCCACGTAGCGTTCGTCAGTGACCGGTTTTCCTTCCATGTCGGTCAAGGTCATTTGCGAGCCATCCACCTTCCGTGTGGAGAGAAAGACCCGGCCGTCCTTAGCGATCAGAAAACTGGTGTAGGTGGCTGATGAAGGTTGCGTTTTGTGGGGCAGGAGTTGCACAAGAGCTCCGAGCAGAAGCAGGGCCGCATAGCTTCCTGTGAAGATGATGGCAACGCAGGCGATGCGCATGAGCGGCGGGCGATCACGCATCAGCCCATTGGCCTGCATGGCACCCCAGGCCGCAAGCAGGATCACAAGCGAGGTGCCAATCGGCAGGAGGAACGGATAACCGGCGGTCAAATGCAGCACAAAGACGGGCAAGGCCGAGAGCAGGATCGCTCCACGGCCCCCGATCCAGCGCCCACGGTGCAGACAAAGCAGCAGCGCGAGAAAATAGAAGACCATGCCGAGGAACAAATCGCTCAGTCCCGGCAGCAGGAGCCCGGGCACCAGCGGCGCGGCAAATTGACCGGGCATGGCCACATAGGCGACGCTGGCCAGGAATGGCAATGTTGTGGCGAAAAAATAGAGCCCGAGTCCGGCGATCACTTTGCCAAAAAATATCGTGCTGCGGGTCACGGGCCGGTGGAGCAGTGCGGCCCATTGATCGCGGCGCAGTTCGGGCAGAATTTGCAGGGTTCCGATGGCGGCCCCGACCAGCGCACAACCGAAGGAAGTGACAAGAAGGAAGGTCGAACCGCACAACGTATTGCCGTTGAAATTATTCGCCCCTTCCCGTCCCGTGGACAGCGCGTAAAACTCGGCGAGAGCCAGAACGATGAGGGCAAGAACCGCCCACTTGAGATTCTCGCGCAGTTCTTTCCAGATCATGGTTTTCATAGTTTCTTCGTCCTGCTCAAAGGGGCTGACGGTCAAAGATCTCGGTGCCGGTTGGCTCCGGCTCGGGCCAGCCCTGCTTGCACGAGGGGCAGTTTTCCGCATTCACCGTCCGGTGATTCCCGCAACCGAAGCAGGCGACGAGGCTGGGCCAATCCGCAGCGAGCCGGAACGTGATGAATCCGGGCAGGTTGAAGGCCAGCACGAACGCCGTCCAAGTCCAGATGCGACGCCGGGAAATTTGCGCCCGGCGCGCCCAGAAGAAAGTGGCTGCGGCAAGAATGAGAGAAAGGAGACCGCTCCAAATGCTGATTTCCTTTGTCTCATGCCATCCGCTCCCAAACTGCCAGCCGAGAGCATTTTTCAAACGGGTCGAGCCCAGCGCGGCGCCGATTTTTTGGTAGAGCATGTTGCCCAGAAAAATCGCCGGGCTCTGCAGCCGTCGCGTGAGGAATGTGTCCAAGGAATCCGGACGCGGGAATTCCGGCAGCGGCGGCAGGGAATAAGAGTTGAGCACCCGGCCGCTGGCATCCATCACCTCGACATACGAAGGCATTGTCTTTTCGGTTTTTTCGTCGATCCACGCACTGGGCTCATACCGGAGGAAAAACTTTTCTTTCGAGGCATCCACACCGAGCGAGAGGGTGCCCCAGCGATCCATGTCCTGATGATAGGGCAACATGCCGATCCGGACGCCCTTTTCATCATAGAGGGCGACTCCGGCCGACAGGGCGACTCCGAGGACACGGACCGTTCCTTGTCCCGAATATTCCCACGCATTCGCAATCCCATATACGGGCCCGGCCGCAGGAAGGGGCAACTCGCGGATTTCCCGCCGGGCAAGAAAAGCGAGACGCACACCGGCGGGAGCGCAAAGACTATAGCAATCTTGGTCCACTGTGCTCAGCTCGACATCCGCCGGAAATGGCACAGGAGCAGAAGACACCGGCTGGAATCCGCTCTGATCAAGCCGCGCCACGGCAGTTTTGAGGTTCGGCAAATAGCAGATCAAGCTTCTCTGTTTCTCCAGATGAAACCACTGTTCCATGCGGGGATATTGATAGGGGCTGTTGGCCCAGAGATAGGTTCGCGATTCCCGATAGGGACGTGTTCTCCGCCACGTTTTCCAGCCGTGGGAATCTCCAATGAAATCGCTTATGCGGTTGAGATAGTCAATCTGGTTGCGCACCCGGTCGGGTTGATATTTTGGATCCGACACCGGTTTGCCGTCGGGATCCGTCACCGAGACCACCACATTGCTGACATAGTTGAGCCGCAGGGGCACGCCCTCCTTGGTCAGTTCATATCGTGTGTAATCCGAACGCGGTGACGGGCCGATCGTGTTGAGCAGAGACTCCGCAATATTCCCCAATCCGCACACCCCGTAAAAAACCACGGCCAGAAAAGCCAGCCGTCCAAGCCAGGGCCGGGCACCAAGGCTGTCCTGATTCTGAATGGCTCCCCAAGCGGCAAGCATCAAGACCAGAGCCATCACCGCCGCCGCCTCAACGGCCACGTAAAACAAGTCGCTGGCCAGCACGAAATAGGAGGTATGCACTGCCGCCAACAAGGGAAACGCCCGCAAACCGATCCAGCCTCCCCGTTGGAGAGACAGGGTCAGCGCCGCAAAATAATAGGCCGCTCCCATGCAAATGTCCGCTGCGCCGGGCTTCACCATCTCCGGAAGAAAAGGCACTCCAAAATTCCCCGGCGTCGCCACGATCCAGACCGCGAGGCCGAAGGGAATCGCCGTCGCCGCCACATACAGGACAAATCCGCTGGTGGCCTTTCCCGCAAACACCAGCCCTCGGGAAACCGGCCGGTGTAGCAGCGCCGCCCAGCGGTCGCGCTTCAACTCCGGAAGAATTTGCATGAGCCCGAGGAAAAGCCCGATCGCCGGACACCCAAATGTCGTGACAATCAAAAACGACTTTTTGCAAAGCGTGATCCCGTCATTGTAATAATAGTCCGGGTATCCGTATTGCGTATGAGAAAGCGCGTAGCCCATCGCGATGCCAAATGCCACCATGGCCAGAAAGGCCCACTTGACGTTCTCCCGCAGTTCCTTCCAGACGAGGGCTTTCATCGGCGTTGCGGCTCTCGCAGGAAGAAGGTTTTTTCGCCCCGTTCGCCCACGTAGCTGATGAAGGCATCCTCAAGCGTCATCTCCGCCGGCTCCATCGACTCCGGCTGCAAAGCGGCCAGCCAGTCCTCGGTTTCGGATGTCGGATTCGCAACGGTCAGCGCGAGCTCGCGATCGGTCCGGAAACTTTCGAGCAGACCGGGCATGTCGGGAGTGGGTGGCGGTTGGTCACGAAACGTCAGAACATAATGGCGCAGCCGCTCGCGGAAATGTTCGACCGTGCAATCCGCGCGCATCACGCCGCCATCCAGAACCGCGATGCGATCGGCCACCCGCTCGACATCCGAAAGAAGATGCGAGGAAAACAGGATCGTGCGATTGGGCTGGCGGGTGACATAGAGCATGGATTGCAAAAGGCTGCGGCGGGCCACGGGATCAAGGCCCAGCGCCGGATCGTCCAGCACGAGCAGCTCCGGCTCCGGTGCCAGCGTCATCGCCAGGCAGAGCCCCGCCCGCTGGCCGCGCGAGAGATGTCCCGCCTTCATCTTCGGCGTGAGCCGGAAATGCGTGATCACCGACTCGAAGATGTCCTGGTTCCACCGGGGAAAGAAACTGGCTTGAAAGCTCCCGCATTCCTTCACCGTCATCCAGCCATAAACGTGGTGCCCCTCGGGAAGGTATCCGATCCGGGCCCGGGCTTCCGGGCTCAGGCGGCGCGAGTCCTCGCCGAAAATCCGTGTCTGCCCGCGCGTCGGATCTTCCAAGCCGAGCAGGACGCGGATGGTCGTCGTCTTCCCCATCCCGTTCCTTCCGAGAAACCCGTAGATGCAACCGCTCGGAACACTCAGGTTCAGATCACGCACGATTTCCCGCGTGCCGTAGAATTTGGTGAGATGAGCAATTTCGATGATGGGTGTCATTTTATTTTCCTTTCCGCTGGGTTCTCATGGCGTGAGGCCTCGCCTTGAAGTTCGTTCCACGTTTCCTCCAAAATCCGGGCGACCTCGGGAAAGCCGGCGTCAAGCAGCATCCCTTCGTGGCAGAGCTGGCCGGCGGATTGCCGGAGACGGCGCGCACGCTCGACATTGGAAAAAACCTTGCGCCGCCCGATCACAAAAACTCCGCGTCCCGCCCGGCTTTCCAGCAGCCCGTCGCGGATCAGCTCCTGATAGGCCCGCGCCACCGTGTTGGGATTGATGACAAGGCTCTCCGCCAGCACGCGCACGGCCGGCAACTGATCCCCCACACGAAGCCTCCTCACCGCCACCGCCCGCTGAATCTGCCGCGTCAACTGACGGAAGATCGGAACGTCGCTGGCCGGGGATATGAGAAAACTGCAAGACACTGGTGTATTAAGTCACTCATACACTCGGATGGCAAGAAATATTTTGAGATTTTTCTGAATACCTCAAAAGGTGCGCCGCCGTTTGCAAGTGCAAGAAGGGTGGGCCTGCCAGCCCAGGAATCTTGGGGTAAAGCCTTTTTGATCTCCTTGGGATATTCCCGCGAGGCCAGCGCCCCCCAAGCTCTACTTATCAGAACATTTAATTTATAGGCCAGCGCAGACGCTTGCTCTTGGCGCGATACCCGGATCGAGATTTTCGGGCTGCCTATTTCATGCAGTCCAGTCGTGCCTTCCAGCGCAGGCAGCCGGCCTGCCGCCAGTAATCGACCAGCATCCCGCTCCGAAGCGGCGGCTACGGCGAGCAGCGGACTCCGTACAAGACCAGAGATTACGACCACGCCACATTCGCCGACAAATCCGTCGAACCTGGCACAACCTACTACTACAAAGTGCGTGCGGTGGACACCGCCGGACAGAAGGGTGCGTTCTCGGATGAAGTTTCCATTCGCACCAAAGACGTTCGGCAAAATACATTGCGAGACGCGGGCTCCTCACCTACGTTTCGCACATGCTTGCGTTTTGATCGTTCGCCATGCGCGACGTCCGCCATCCGGAACCAAAAGAAAATACGCCCGCATGAAATCGTTGCTCGTTTCATTAATCATTGTCATTCCATTGTTGGCATTTGCCGATTTGACCACGCCTGAACAACTTGCCAAAAGCTATGTCGCGGCAATTCAATCCCACGACGCGGAAGCGGTCAAAAAGCTTGTGCATCCAAAATTTCTGGCAAGTCTAAAAGCTGATGGTATAAATCTTCTCAACTGGTGGATTCAGCACTCTATTGCTGACGCCTCCAAATTGAACGACCCCATGTGGATCCGTTCCAAGGAACTGTCATCGGATCTCCTTTCTTCAATGAATGCGGAGGTTACATGGAACGTGCGGCCTGAAATCCAAATTGAGATGCAGCCTTATCATGACCTGGGAAATGGTCAGAAGGAAAATACCGGATTTATGTCCGTTCAGTATGCCGCAAAAGACAATGGGAATTTATATTTTGTGCTTCAACTGCCAAAGAAACCATAATGAAGAACGATGCCCCGCCCACCAGTGGATCGCCGGTGACCTCCACGTTCGGCGAAAATATATGAGCACTGCGTGTAAATCCCTCACTGCCTCCCAAAGTCGCGGGAGGACATTTTTCATCTGCGCGCTTCTGCTGCTGGCCGTGATGCTTTTTGAGCCAATTGCGACTTCGTTGGTTTCGGGCAAGCGCGGCATTGGAGACAGTATTTTCACTTCGATAATTTACATTCTTGTTCTTGCCGCCGCCTTTCGAGGGGGATTCCTCTCCCTTAAAATAATAAGGGTATGTCTTGGGATATCCGCCGCCATTTTGGTTCTTGCGGTTTTCTTGATCGGGATTGGATCGTTAATGGGCAAATTGCCGCCACCAAAAATCGGATGGGACATGCACACACTCCGGGATTTCGCGTCGGCGATTCCATTGGCTTATATTTATTGGGCGCTCTTTTTCTCGAAATCTGTGAAGGAGTTCATTATTTGCCAGAGAGAGTAGATGATGTTTGAATCTATACGGAACGCCGGCAACCCTGGCGCGCATAAAATATGAAACCGACACCCTACGACATCTATTGGAACGACGGCAAAAATTGGAAATGGCACCTGATTTATGCCTGCAAGGATGATTTGAGAATTATCGTTCCCAAAAAACCCACGTGGGCAGGAAGAACTCTGAACTTCGCCCACCGCAAATCATTTGTAGTATTACTGCTTACTCTTCTGGCGATTGCCGTCCCTGCGGTGCTTCTTGGACATATCGATAATGTTCTATGGGGATGCCTCTTTTCATCTGTTATTATCGGAATCATCTTTTTCTATTATCGCGTTCAGCTTTACGCCAATTGATACCGAACGGGGGAATTGCCGTTTCATTTGCCCTCCGTGAGCGAGCGGTAATAATCCGCGACCTGTTTTTTGTAAGCTTCCGGAGCCTGGCCTTCCTCGCCGCCAAGGAGCAGTTTGCCGCCGTCCGGACGCGAGCCGGGGGCGGTCAACTCCACGATCCCGCCGGACTGAATCTCGCCGCGTGCGGTATGGAGCTGGCCGATGATTTGTTTGTGGAGCCTGTTGAAATCGTCCATGCGCCCGGCTTTCAAGGCGGCTTGGGATTCGTCCATCAGGCGTGGGACTTCGGAGAGCCCGTTGGCGCGCAAATACAGGAGCGAGGCCTGCGCGTATTTTTTGGAAGTCTTTTCGGCAAGGAGGGCTTGTTTGACGGCGAGGGCATCGGTCGCGGGCATTGAGGGAGCTCTGGTCGCGCGCAGCGGGGCATTTCCATCCATGCCGTTGCGGTCGCTGAACCCTCCCGCCTTGCCGCCGCCGGTGGCACGTGTGGAAGCGATGCCTCCATCGTCCTTGACCTGTCCCTGCTGCATCGGGTCGCTGGTGCGGCGCACATCGGGCTTTGTTCCTTCAAGGTTGCTGGCGCGGTCGCCGACCATCTCGCCGTCGCTCATGCCCTCGCGGCCGCCGCTCGACCGTCCGGTTTGTTCATTTTTATTCGGACGCTCGTTGCCCGATTTTCCCTGGGCACCGAAGCCCGGCATCGGCCCGTCGCGGATCTCCCATCCGTTGGCTCCGTTCTGTGCGAACGCCTGATTGGAGGCCGCGTCCTGAACTTGTTGGTCGAGGCCTTTTTGTTCATCGAGCAATTTGCCGACGATGTCTTCAAACGCGTCGGGGAGAGGCAGATTGGGGATTTCGGGAATTTCGGTCTTGTCAAAATTCTCGAGCAACCATTTGGCGGTTTCATTTTTGTCGGGGAGCCACATCTCCATATCGGCGGCAATTTTTTGCGCTTGCTCGATCGCTTTGAGAAGCCCCTCCTCCTTTTGAACGGCGATTTCGCTGGGTTTGAGCGTCCCTTGAGCGGCCGCCTCTTTGTCCGACTGGATGACGTCCTCGAAAATCTGGGTCAGCTCGGAACGCAATTCGTTCGAGGGCTTGAGTTCGGGAAACGCATGGGCGTCGGTGAGCATCTGTTCGACGGCTTCGGCCATGAGATCCTTGGCTTTTTTGATCTCTTTTGAGGTGGCCATGTCTTCCGGGCGGAACTCGTCTTTGTGGGCGAGTTCCTTGCTTTTTTCGACGATTTCGCGCTGGGTTTCCGCGAGTGCCCCGAGTTTGTCTTTCAGGGCGGCGGCCTCTTTTTTGAGGGCCTCGGCCTTCATTTCCGCATCGGCAAGCTGCCATTTGTTCAAAAAGTCCACGATCTTCGCAAGGTTCACAATGATCGATTTTTCCAGCGTGCCCGCCTCCGGAAACTTCGCGCCTTCGAGTTTTTCGGCGGTCGCCAGCATGTCCTCATAGACGCGCAACTCCCCCAGCATGAGGCCCCCCTTCGCGAGGCGCTCTCGAAAGTCCTTGTCCCCCAGCGCGGCATTTTGGGCATTGCGATCCACTTCTTTGCGCACGCGTGCGGACTGCTCGGCGAGGGCATCCTGTCTCTCGGAAAGGAGCTTGGCGGCCGGCGCGGCGGCTTGGTTCGTCTCGCGGAAGATCTCCCGCTCCTGACGCAGCAACTCTTCCACTCCGGCGATCAAATCCCGGATCTGTTCGTTCTGCGCGTTTTTGTCCGCCGCCGCCGGGGCGCCTTTGAGCCGGGCAAGGATCGCGGCCTCGAGATCGGCTGCAAGCGCCAGAGATTTCCGGCGCACCGCGCCGACTGTGTTGCCCGCATTGCGCAGGGCCATCACGGCGTCGGGAATTTCTTTCTCTCCCAGCGCGCGCAGGTCGCCCCGCAGTTCCGGAGAAATCGCGTCCGCCGCGTTTCCGATCCGCTGCGCCATGTCCCCGATCTTGGATTGGCGGTCGAGGAGTCCGGCAGACGCCGCGGGATCGGGCGCCTGCGCGCCGATGGCCGCGCGGGTTTCCCCGAGATTTGTTTGCTGGAGCTTGATCAATTCTTCGATGCTCTGCCGAAGGCCCGCCCGCGCTTCGCCGGATTCCTGCCGCAGTTTTTCCGCGGACTTCAGACTGACGATGATCGGCCGCGAGACCGTGACGCCCGGGCCGCTGACATCGTTCCGATCTTTCGCGATGACGCAAAAGGTCACCTTCTCTTCGTCGGCGGAGGTGAACTCGCGAAGGGAGATCCGCGCCTCCGCGAGGCAGGAGTTTTTGCCCGCGACATCCTTCCACTCGTGGACGAGGCGGGCATCGGTTTTGTCATTTGTGCTTTTATAAATTGCGAGGCTGCCGAGGGCGAAGTCATCGGTTGCCGTGCATTGAACCGACAGGGATACCTCGCGGGTTGCGGCCGATTCGCGGCCCTCGGCGGGGGCAAGGATTCGGATTTTCGGGGGCTCGTCCGGTTTCACGGTGATCTGCACGGTGTCGAAATCCGCGATCCCGCTTGCATCGGAGTAATCGAGTTTGACGGCCTGTGTGGCGGAAACGGTTCCGTTGAACCGCCAATGGTTGGAATCGATGCGGCTCACGGAAAACTCCGCGTTCTTTTCTCCCGAGACCTTCAGGGCATTCGCCGGATTGTTAAACTCGACCACCACACCAAGACGCGAACCGGGGACAATGTTTCGCAGGTCGGAAAAGTTCTTCACCGTGCCGGCTGGCAGGCGGGTGTAAGCGGGAGGTTCGATGTCCGCCGAGCGGGTTCGCACGACGGTTCGCGGCCGGACGGAGATTTTGCAGTTCGCCGAACGGGCGTCACCGGCCACGACATAATATTCCAGCGGTTCGGCCAGTGCTTTCCAGATGAAGGAGAAGTCGGCCCGTCCGGTTTCGCTGTCCATAAGCGCCTTCTGCCAAGGGGCGCCGCCTTCGCGGAAACAGACCTCCGCCGTGCGCGGAATGTCGCCGCCGAGCCTTGCGGCAAGGAGGACATCCCGGCCATGCGGAACTTCCGCGTCACCGGGCTTGAGATCCAGAATGCGGGTGCGCGTGAGCGCGGCAATGTTGCCCGACGGCATCAAAATCCGCGCGGCGGAGTTGGAGAAATACGCGGGCTCGAAGACGGCCCAGCCCGCCAAAAGAAGCACAACCGCAAAGAGGAGGAGCGCAAGTTTCCTGAGCAATGCCAGATCGAACACATCCGCCCAACGCACCGTCGGGAAGGGGTCGTGCATTTCCCGAAAAAGCGCGTCGCGGAGGGGGGATTCCGGAACGGCGTCGAATTGCACGGCATTGATGAGCACATTGCGCGCGCCATCGCACGAACGCTCGATGCGCCGCGCCATCCCGGCATCGCTCACCTTGAGAAACCACGCGGGCAGGGCCAGGGCAATCCCCGCGACCAACGGGGCAAGCGTCAACAGACAGGCCACCCAGCGGCCGTGCGTCCCCAAATGAAACGCCGCATCGCAAAGCAGGAAAACGACAAGAAAGGAAAGCGAGGCGGCCGCGCCGGAAATCAGCCAGCGGATCCCGCGCGACCAGCGGAAGCGTTGTGCCACCCCGTGCAGGCGCGCATGAACCGAGCGGGAATCAAGGGCCATGACCGGACGATCCGTTGTTTTCGCGGGTCTTCATTTGATTTTTACGAGCCGGAAATTGGTGAAAAACGATTTCCCGCCATTCGGGGTCGCCGCATAGACGACGGCCTTGATCGAAAGCCATTCCGGGGTTTGTTCTTCGCCCGCGACGACGACGGTCGGGGGCACCGTAAAGTCCCTGCCGGTCGTGCTCCATATTTTTGATCCGGCGGGGGGATCCGGAATCTGCGCCCGGTAGCACATCACCATTGCCGGATGCCCGTCGGCGGCTGGGACACGGAATTTGTCGGGTTTGTCGATCGGTTTCGGATCGTGGGTCCAGGCTTCCGCATGCAGCTTGGCCGCGAAATCCCAGGTCAGGCAATCGACCGTGACGCGGTAGGTTGCCCCCGGTTCGGCTTTGACAAACGCGCTCTCGATCTTGCCTCCCTGGTTGCCGGCCACGCCGGGTGGCAGCTCGACAACGGCGCACTTTTTTCCCTGTTCGGCGGTGGGTTTGAGAAACTTGACGTTGTCCACATACCAGGGTTCGTAGGGGAACGCTGTGCGCCAGCCGAGCAGCGGATTGCCCGGATCGGAGAAATTCGGATTCGGGATGAGGTTCGTCTGCGCGCGGGCCTGGCCGCACGCGAGGGCGGCAAGGAGGGCGGCGGCAAGGAGGGCTTTCATGGCAGATTCCAACGCTTCCGGGTGATCCACTCGGCGGCGAGGAGGAACAGAAGCAACCCCGGAAGGAACGGATGGTTCCATAAATCCTGAAGTTGGACACGGGAAAATTGTTGCTGCTTGAAATGGAGATCGCCGGGACGGGCGCTGGTATTGTGCTGTGACGAGAAAAGTCAATGTCAGGCACTGGAGCGCATGCAAACCGCTTTGCCTCTGGGGCCTCGAAAGGTTCGCACAGGAACCCATGACTATGTCCGGCACGGAACGATCACGCTTTTCGCGGCATTGAGTTATTTGGACGGCAAGATATTCCGCCAGACGGCCTCTCAACACACTCACAAAGAGTGGCTCTCATTTTTGAAGAGGCTCAACAGGGAAACGCCTTCCGAGCTCTCGCTCCACCTGATCATCGACAACTATGCAACGCACAAGCAACCGCTCGTCATGGAGTGGATCACCGCACGCAACAAGCGCCAGGAACGTGCGCATGGAACCCACCGAATCCACCTGCACTTCACGCCAACATCCAGTTCGTGGATGAATTTGGTGGAACGCTTCTTTCGGGATTTGACGGTTGACTGCATCCGGGACGGCAGTTTTACAAGCACCAAGGAATTGATCGCTTCAATAGAGGCCTATTTGCAAGACCATGACCTTTCGCCCGAGCAATATGTTTGGAAGGCTGAAGGGCAGGCCATCTTGGAAAAGATTCAACGTGCCCGTGCGGCAATCGAAAAAAGGAAAGAATGTATAGCTATTTCACGTCCGGCACACTAGTGGGAGCCGAGTTTTTGAAGCGCTTTTATTGAATTCGCATCTCCTTTTTCCGCCGAGAGTTTATACCATTTCACGGCTTCCTTGAGATCCTTCCGGGTCCCTTGGCCAAGTTCGTATAATGACGCGAGGTTCCTTTGGCCAACGGCATCTCCCTGCTCCGCAGCGAGCCGATACCATTTGAAGGCCTCCTTGAAGCTCTGCGCCAACCCTCCCTCTCCTCGGTCATACTTATATCCGAGGCTGGTTTGAGCTGCGGCGAAGCCTTGTTCCGCCGACATGCGAAACCATTTGACCGCCTCCTTCTTGTTTTTGGGAGCCCCTTCGCCGACGTCATACATAAATCCGAGGCTGAATTGCGCCTTGGCGTGGCCTTGCTCCGCCGCCAGCCGATACCACCTGGCAGCTTCCTTTTTGTTGTTCGGCAGATCGCCTTCGCCCCGGTAATACAGACACCCAAGCCGAAATTGGGCTTGCGCCACGCCTTGCTCCGCCGCCAACCGATACCACCAGGCGGCCTCCTTCCTGTCCTTCGCCACCTCATTGTCGCCCGAAAAATACTTGTCGGCGAGCAGGCATTGCGCGGCCGAATTGCCCCAATCCGCCGCCGAAGTGAGTTCAGGCAAACTGGCCCCGCCCCAATCCGTGCGGCCCTTTGTATCGCCAGTGGGAACCTGCGTGGCTTTGATATTGTTGGTTCCGCTTGAAGCCGAGGCCTTCTCAGCCGCTTCCCAGGGCATCTCCAACTTTTGACCTTCCGCGGCGGCGACGACCAACAATCCAAAAAAAACACCAACCGAAAGTCGAAGTATCTGAAAAAGCAATAAGGCCGGAGGCTTTCCTCCATCACGTTTTCTGTTACTCCATAAGGTTAGCGAAATGCGGATTGTTGGAAGATGGGCAGTTGTCTTGTTCATAGGATCAGGCGCTCATCGAACGTTCACCGACCAGCCTCCATACTGTTGATTTCTGCGTTGAGTCTCAGGATCTGGCTTTGAATTTGCTTGGCTCGATCAAGGTTTCTTTGAGCGGTCGCGAGGTTAACATTACCTGACTTCATGGAGTTGCCTATAGCTAAAGCCTCGTTGGCAAGGCGCAGTACCTCGGTTTTTTTCTGTGCGATCAGCGGATTTGTGACTGCGGGCTTTTTTATCGCAGGGTTGAGAGGCGTTGAAGAAGAGGGGGGGGCTTGGGCGGTCTTTTGCAGCGGGGTCGCTTCCTGGCGGGCCTTGCTCCGCTCCGGTGTCTGTTCTGCTTTCGCAGTAGCATTTTCGATCCGCTTCTCCAGAGCATCGACCCTTTCCCACACGCGCTTGTCAAATTTCAGCGCCAGCGCTTTCATGTAGTAATCATGTGCTCCGCTGAGGTCCCCGGCGGATTCCTTCTTGAATGCCTCGTTCAGGAAGACCTGCGCCTTGTCTGTCTTATCCTGCGAACTGGCGCCAGTTTGAGGGGCGGTCGCTTGCTTGGTCCTGGCCTGCGCGATTTTGTCCCGCAGTTCGCGCATGTGGGCATCGATCCGCGCATCGGCGGTCAACTTTTGGGCGGCTTCGTAGTCGGCCAATGCCCCCTCGAGATCGCCGGCGGATTCTTTGCGGAACCCCGTGCCGAGAAGTTCATTTGTCTTGGCCGCCCGATCGGTTTCCTCCCGGGCGAGAGCGATCTTTTGGCGGAGTGCGTCGAGCCGCGAACTCACCCGCGGATCTGGTGCGAGCTTGATCGCTTGTTCGTATTCCGTGCAGGCAGATTCCAGCCGTCCGGCCTGCTCTTCCTGGTAGCCCTTCTCGATATGCTTCTGCGCAAGCTGCGAGGGATCCGGCTTTTCAGGACCGTCAAACGAGGCCGTGGCGCGGCCCACCTCGATGCGGCGGGCATTTGAGGCTGTTGCCGTCACGCTGGCATTCTTGCCGCCCGAAGAAATGCGCACGCGGATGCTTGATCCCTGTTTCGGACCCACGAAATCCGCACCTGCTGCCGTCCAGTTCACAGCCACGCCGCTCGGAATCGTCACACGCGGGCTGACCCGGATCACAAATTCTTCCCCGCCGGCCGGGTCAACCACGATTTCCAAGTTGAGCGGCTTGACGTTGAGCGTCACTTTGGCCTGCCCCGTCACCTTGCCGCTGGCGGCATCTTTCCATTGGACGGAGACGGCGAAGGAACCCGGCGCATCCGGTCGAAGTTTTGCGGATGTTCCCGAAACGGTTTCTCCTGTCCCCGCCGCGAAAGTCCAATCGGCCCGGACGTCTTTAGGCGGCAGGCCGGAAGGATTGACCAGCCTGGCGGAGGCTTCCGCCCCAACGGAAATTTCCGTCGGCTCAAGGACGAGTTGCAAAGGTTCCGCCTCCACCTCGACCTTTACGGGCGGTGCTTTGACGACTTCCTGCTCGATCCCGTCAACTGTCGCATAGGCGGTAGCCTGGACCTCATACTGTCCAGGCTTGTCAAAACGGATTTGCGCGGATTTTCCAGATGCAGTGATGGGAAGCGATGGGGATGTCCGGAATTTCACGGTGATTCCCTGCGGCAGGTTCTCCCCTGCCTTCGCCGTCCTCGTGCTGCCGGGCTTCTCCTTTGGTTGCAGTCCGGTGATGGTGAGAGAGAGAGGATCGAAGTTCACTGTGGTCCTGGCCTGAGCGGTGCGCCCCTTGGCATCTGTCACATCGACCCCGGCCCCGATGCTCCCTGCCTTCAGGCTGGTGAGCGATCCCTGCTCCCCTTGCCCCCTCGCAGGTGTGGTCCAGCGGAATCGGTAGGGCTTTGTGCCACCCGAAGCCGATGCAGTAAGAGTCACATTCTCGCTGCACAGCGCGCGCAAATGATCGGGTTTCACGGAGGCCACCAGCGGAAGCGCTTCGACCTTGAGCGTTGCGGATGCTCGGGCTTCCTTTTTTCGCTTGTCGCGCACGGTGACAGTGATGTTTTGCGACCCCTCCTCCTTCGGCGACAACTCGAGTTGCATCCCGCTGCCGGCTGGGTTCCATTCGAGAACATAAGGAGGCCGTCCACCGGTCACCTCCGCCCGGGCCACCGCCTTCCTGCCAACTTGCACTGAAGGCACATCGAGCTTGATGAGGACGGCCAGCGGCTTGATGAATTCATCTTCCGAGACGACCCGCACCGAAATCTGCGCCTGGCCGAGCAGATTTCCCGAGGAATCAAGAGCCTCGACCGAGGCAGAAACTTCGCCGGGTTCGTGGCGCGAAACCGTCGGCTCGGACACCGAGGGGTTGCTGAGCGTGGTGCCTCCGTTCACCGTCCATCTCCAGCGCAAATCCTTCGGAGCAGCCTGTCCTTGAATCTCCGCCCTCAGCGAGAACTGCTCATCGACGAGGAACGTCCGGTTCACATCAACCAATCCCCGCGCCTCGGTGGCCCATTCCTTGGGGATCGGTCCGCGCCGAACCGGAGTCACGGCAAGGATGTAGGCGGAGGCACTGCACGTCTCGCGGACTTCGCCGAGGGCATCGCCGTAGTGCGGCACCCGCGCGAGGGCCTGCAATGTGACCGGCTTGGCGGTCGCTTTGAACACGATCTGCGACGCGTTCGGCGTCTTCTCCAACCGGTTCGCGGTAGGGGGCTCCAGCCAGCGGTAGTCCAGCAGATCGGCCGGAATGGGGGGTGTGGTTTCGATCGTGGCCACCACCTCCTGCCCCACCTTGGCATCCGACGCCGGCTGAAGCACGAGTGCGAATTTCGGCGGGACCACGTTGACCTCGGCGCCCGCCGTCTCTCCGACCACCTTGCCGTCCCTGTCCACAATCTCCATCCAAATGGACACGCGGCCCAAGCGTGTGAATGTCACCTTCGTCGTGCCCGAGGTCGCCTCCACCGGCTCAAAACGAAGGTCCGGCGTTGCCTTGAAAAAGTAGCGTCGCCCATCCGGTTTAGACTTGGGTGGCTCTGACGCACCCAACGTGGGCTTTTCGTTTGCCGGCAGAGTGTCTGAAAGCCCCTCATTGAGCCGGCTGAATATTATTGTCCGCCCATGATCCGGCCTGGCTCTCAACAACTTGAAATAGGCATCCTTCTCCAATGCGGTTACCTCTGGCTCCCCCCGCGCTCGCCGGCTCCGATTTTCTTGATTTTGCCACAATTTCAAATCTTCATTATCAAACGCCAGATCCTGCTCTTCCTTCTTTTTCGCGGCCGCCAACGATGCGTCCCGCCTCCGATCTTCCTCCTTTTGCCACGCCGCCAACTGTTCCTGATACAGTTTTTCGTCGGCAGAATTCGAGGTCCACTTGCCTGCGGATTTGTAATCCGGAGAGGTTCCCGCGTATGAGGTGATGGGCAGCGACGTTCCATACACCACTTCTGCGGGCAACGTCAGCGCGGGCAGTTTGTTCGGGCGTGGCGCGATGGAATCCGGTTTTTTCGCCAGCGTGGGTGTCGCCGCAGGCGGCGTGGCACGAGGAGGCAAAGGGACCTCGTTCCGTTTCACAGGAGGCACGGCAGGTTTCGCCGAAACCACGACAGGCTGCTTTCCCAAGGAGGACTGGGCAGGTTCAGGCTGGGCCTGGACGACGGATGGCGCGGGAGCTTTGGCTGGTGCGGACGAGGCAAGGGAAGGGCGACCCGCCTGCGCTTCGCGGGCGTTGCGGGCATCGATGAGTTTTCGCAGCTCGCGCGCTCGCCAGTAGTTGTCCTGCGCGGCCTCATCCGCCGCCAACCGAGCCGTGGATTCGGACACCCCCCGCTGCTTGAGATCCTGGTAAATCATCTCGGATCGAAACTGGCTGTTGACCTCTTCATTGGCCGCGCCTTTCGCCATGCTGTAGAGATCCACCCCGGCACCGACCAGCTCTTGTTGAGCGTTGAGCGCCTCGGTCGCCGAATGGACCACGGCGTCGTATGTCATTGCTTTGCCGAATCTGAAAACCCCCAGCCCCACTGCTTTCACTTTCATTTTACACCATGCAGCGACGTCGTTTTTATCGACCTTACCTTCCAGAATGTCCGTCTGATACTTCTCATAAACCTCCTTGCCTGCCTCCTCCCCCATGACCTTGGCATCGGCGAAACCGAGCCCGTTCCAGACTGTCCTCATGGCGATGGCTCCGGTGCGGGATAAGGCCAGCGCAGTCATGAACGCTTCAGAGGTTCCCTTTCCGTCTTGACTCTCGGGTATCCGGGCTTCCGATGTTTCCAAGCATGCACGCTGGTAGCCATCATAAAGGCCGTAAATGAGCAGGCCCACTCCCGCCGCGTCGATCACACTACTGCCTCCGGAGGGGACCGTTTCCGCAGGCTCGGCGGGGCCTGCCGTCTTGGCCCTGGCCGAAGTCGTTCCGGGCTTGGTCTTGACCGGCTTGCCGCCAGAGGCGATTTCACCAAGCTCCCCGGAATTGTAGGTAGCCGTCTCGGGTGCCAGCTTCAGGTGTTCCTCCAGCGCCCTCACCGAAGCCTCGCGTTTGGCCAGGTAGTCCTTGTTTTGCGCACGAATTCTAGCTGCCTCACGCAACTTCACCTTGGCCTCCGCTTCGAGTTGCTTCGCCTTGGCCTCCACTTCGGGCTTATTCGTCTCGCGCATCTTTTGGGCATCGCGCACCCTGTCCTCCGCCTGTGCCTCCAGTTGTGTCACAGATTCCTCGTTCACCGCCAACTGCTTCTCAGCCCCGCGCTTCGCGTTCTCGCGGGTGGCAGCCAGCAGATCCTCCGCTGCCGCCTGCAACTGCTTCGCTTCGGCAGTGGTTTTGATTTCCAAATTGCGGGCTTTGATGTTGCCCAGTTTCTCAAGGAATGTTTCAGGGGTTCCTTCGATGCCGTGCAGATCCATGATCGCCTGAATGTCCTGGGCGGGAAGTTTTGAATCCACAGCAGACTTGAGCGTTCCCTTGACCATGGATTGGCCCAACTCGGACTTGCCCACCAACTCGGACGGGGTGGCAGTGCGCCCGGCGACGGTCTTCTTGGTATGATCCAGGCAGGCGATGTCCGCCTTCAGTTCAGGCCCGAGCTTGGCGGTTTCGGACAGGTAGGTTTCCTTATGGATGGCATTCACTTCCACCTGGGCTTGGTGGGCGGAACTGCCCACCGGCCCCATGGCGCCTTCCGTGTTGATCGTGAAGTTGAAATTCCCTTGCGACTCGAGCACTCCGCCCAGCCGCTTGGACGGGATCTTCATCTTATTCATCAACTTTTCCGCCTTGGCCACAGTGCGGGGGCCCGCACCGCCGTCAAGGTCGGCTATCATTGATCCGGCCTTCGTTCCTGAGGTTGTCTCCAAAGGCCGGGAGGCCCCCTCGGCATTCCCTCCTTTCACCTGACGGTTCACCTCGCCCATGAAGTCCTGATGAATCGCATCCCGCTTGGCGCACGCCGTTGCGCTGCGCTCGCGATAGACGGCATTTTCCGCCTCCAAACGCTGGTTGCATTGCTCACGCTGTGCCGGGGTTCTTTCGGCAGGGGGCGGGTAGTCATTCTCGATTTTGGCGTTGGCCTCATCGAAACGATTGACCTCCGCCTTCCACCCTCGGTCTACCTCCTGCCAGCGCTGCTCCAGTTTTTCGGCAATCCTGTTTTCCGCCACCTGTTGCTTGGCGGAAAGTTCCGCAACCTTCGCTTGGTAGCGTTGGTTTTCAGCTGCTTGGGCGCTACGCTGACTCACCGGATCCGCTCCGGGGTGTGCCTTAATCTCAGCGAGTTTCTCGCGATTCAAACGCCACTCGTCGCGAAGCTGCTGGCCAAGGGAATCCGCGTCCTGCTGAAGCGACTGCAGGCCTCCTCCCACGTCCTGAGCCAGAGCGATAGGAGCCTGAATGCACACGCTTGCGGCAATGATGTAGAACACGGCTTTCATGGCTTGCCTGCTTTCCACTCTTCTAACAACTTGGCGGCGTATTCGTGCTCCGGAGTGCCGACAGGCTCGAGCGCAACAACGGACTCCGCCTGATTAACGGCCCCCTCCGAATCACCCGCGTCCATCAGCAGGATGGCCAAGCCAACCGCCAGGGCCGGGGCATCCGGAGTTCTTGCCGCTGCCTCCTGAAGAAAATCCCGCCCGCGTTCACTCTCACCGGCAAGGGCATAGATCGCACACATCTGACCGACAACCGTCGGTGATGCCAGTGCGGGACTCTCCTCGATCGCACGCTCAAAGGCGTTGAGCGCGTTCTGCTCCCGCAGATTCACCAAATGGAGCACCGCCAGTTCCAGCCACGCTTCGGCCAGATTCGGATTCAATTCGACCGCGCGATTCAATGCCGCTTCCGCCATCACGGAGGCCCGTTCATCCCACACCGACAAGCGGTTGTAGAGTGCCCCTCTCAGCAGCCAGTGGAGCGCATCGTCCGGATCCAGCAAGGTAGCTGAAACCGCCTTGCTCGTCGCCAGTTCTACCGTTGACTGATTTGCCAGAGCGGATGGATCCGCCAACACCTCCGCTGCCTGCTGGTGGCGGAAAGCAGCCAGCTTCTTCCGCGCGGCGACGGAATTGTCCGCTTCAATTTCCGCGACAAGGGGCGCCTCTTCATCCACAGGCGCGTTGGCAACTTTGCGCTGATCACATGCCGTCAAGACCACGCATGCCCCGCAAACGCAAACCAGCAGCAAGGAAGCTAATCCAAAACTCAGCCCCGCACGCAGGAGGCATCCGCTCAGACCGCGAAGGCAACGTCCCGAAGGAGACGCCTTGTTGCGATCCCAAAGAGGAGACGCCGTGGCTTGCGCGCTCTTCTTCAAAAAATTCCCCCGTTAAAGCAAGCAGGAAAGGCGTGGTTGGAGTATCTGTCGGTCGAAAGGAAACGCGTGGCGAATCTTCGTGTCAACAAGGCTCCATGGAAGCGAGTGCCATTGGCAGAGAGAATCGGGTTCATCAAAAAAACTCCTCGTGCTTAGTTTGACTATAATATATTGACTGATTGTCAACACAAAGCCCCCGTTCCATCGCCACTGGGACGGGATGGCAGGCCATGTGAAAACGAAACCCGCACCGCCTCGTATTCCGAATCCCTACCGGCGCATTTCGCGCATTACGGCGGGAATAGGGGTTCTGTGCCTGGGGGCTGTATTTGCACCATCGCTCGCCGGCATGGACATGATGGACGCGGGATTCGGGATTGCCGTGCTCTCGGGGGTTGGTGCCCTCGCCTTTTTCATTGCTGCAGTCGTTTACGGTGTGCTGGCCGGCAGGCTGGCTGCTCTCTTCGCGGGCGAAGACCTGATTGGTTGCTGGCAGATGGATGCGGCCATGTGGCGGGAATTTGTGTCCCGGGAATATACCGCCGAGTATCTGGAAAAAAAGTCGCTTTGGATCTTGATGGCCTTCATTACCCCGTTTGCGGCTTTGGTGTTTTTCCTGCTTTACCCTGAAGCCGGACTCCTGTGGCCCATCTGTTTTCCTGCCGCCCTGCTGGCTCTTCTTTGGATCGTGGCGCTCTTCGTTCCCTGGTTGCGACAGCGAATCCGCGCACGCAGCCCCGGCTGGGTGATTCTTGGTCGCAAAGCCGCCTGGATCGGCGGCATCCCCCATGTCTGGAACGAGATGGGATGCCGGCTGACATCCGCAGCTCTGGTGGATGAGGAGCATCCCGTTGTGGAACTGACGTACCGCTCACCCACGATGGCCGGCCCGCAGGGGGAATCGTTCCGGCTGCCGCTTCCACAAAACAACCCCGTGGAAGCGCAAAGAATCCTTGCCAACATCATGAAGCTGATCAAAAAAAATATATGAGAACAAAATTCACTGCCATTCTGTTGGTGCTGAGCGCCACGGTGCTTTTTGGGAAACCCTCCACGCCTGCGCCCGGTTCCCCGGAACGGAAGGCGATCTGCGATGCCATGCGCGAATACGTTCTGGCTCAAACCAGGAAGCCAATCGCCCGATCCATCCTCTTCAAGATCGAGTTTCTCAAAGTGGATGGCAACTATGCCGGCTTCGAGGGCGTTCCGGTCAACCCGGATGGATCACCGGTCCCGGACGGTCTCTTGGGCGACGCGGTCTTTATGACCTTTCTCAAGAAGACCAATGGAGATTGGCGGGTGGTTCAAGATCTCACCCGGTCTGATGTTCCCTCGGATGAGGAGATGAGTCAAATCCGCAGGAAATTCCCTGCGGATATCCCATCGGGTGTCATCCCCGATTTTTGGCGGAAACTTCTTCGTCCGTAGTTCAACAACCAATGACTTCATGGCGATGAAACCGATTTTTCTTTTTTCTTGGACGAGGGTGGATTTTCATGTGGTGCGTAAAGTAAAGAACCCCGGAGCAAGCTCCGAGGCATTTAAGAATATGATTTCACGACACGAAGAAAAGCCGAAGCAAGCTTCGGGGTATCAGACCCAAGGGGAATGAAAACCCTCCTGGTGCTTTTACTGCCGTTTTTGGCTTTTCACGCCTCCGCAGAGACGGGCTTGAAATTACCTTGGGAGTCCGGTTCCGCCGGTGGAAAACAACAGCCCGCATCTCCGGCGCCGTCCCGGCCGGCGATGGGCGAGGAGGACGTTTTCCGGAGTCTCGCCGGCGATTTTCTCGACGCGTGCCAGGCTGGCAAGTGGGATCGGGCTTACGACATTACCGATGCGGACTACCGGCGTTCGGTAAAACCGGATCAGTTCAGAAATTTCCTTAATCAATGGCCTGCTTTTTCCAAGCATGGGCCGCCGGAGTTCCAATCGGTGAGAAACCATCGCGGGATCGGCTTGGTTGACATCGTCCTTCAGGGATCCACTGCGGCGAACGTCGAATTCCAGTTGCGGGAGAATAGAGGGCACTGGGCGATCAGCCTTTTCGGGGTCTGTGGAAAAGAATTTGGGATTTTCGTGGCGGACGGCCAGTCTCCCCCCCCTGAGTTCGGCGGTGCTGCAGGAACGCCTTCCGTCACTTGGAGCGAAGTCCGGCAGGGAACGCTGAATCCAGATGTCTTTTCGACAATGTCTTCAGGCGATCTCCGCATGCTTCGTAATGAAATTCTCGCCCGCAACGGGCTCATCTTCTCGAACAGCGAACTCCGGAATTATTTTTCCGCGCAGAAGTGGTATCATCCGCGGGTGAACAATCTCGAAGAAAGCGACCTCCCCCCCAACGAACGCGCGAATCTGAAGGTGATCGTTGCGGAGGAAAAACGGCGGAAACAAAGTGTTCATTAAGATCGGGCACCTTCATCCCATCAGAGTTCTGTGATCCTCGTTCGCAGGCCTTGGATGATGGCTTCGGGGATACTGTCACGCGGGATCGAATCGTATTTGCCCGGATTGGCTGCAATCAGGCAATCCGTATAAACATCCAGAAGATGTTGCAGCTTCTCCTTCTCTGATCCTTCTTTCGGTTCAGGAATCGGCTGCTGCCCGAACATAACGAGCATGGCGTTGACGGCTTCGTAATCCATACGGGCTGTGTATCAGAAAACAGCGGGGGCGGAAGCCCTCAAAACGGCCTCTTCAACTTTCGCGCCAACTTCTGGCGACCGCGAAAAATGGGCGTTAAATATGGTGATATTCAGCGATGGATACTCGCGAAGGTTTTGCGAGAGGCCAAGGAGGATGAAAGCAAACATCCACCAACGCACAGAATACGTCGGAACGTTAACCAAAGCCACGGGCGAGGCCCGCACGATGCGCTTTACCACTTCCGAGACCAACCTGCAGAAACGCGGTCTTATCACGGTATATGACGTGGAAAACCGGGGCCTGCGCAAATTCAACTTGAGCACGCTGATCGGAAGGATCGCCGCTGTGGCCCCCGCCACCGGCCTTTCTTTTTGCCACTGAACTACGCGAGTCACGCACCATGAAAGACACGCTTCAATTCATACTGGCCGGGAACGCGCTCTTCACAGTGGAGAACGCGGAAACGGGAAACCGGTTCACGTTCAAGGTCCGCAAGCCCGACGACGACAAGCCGCACTTCGTCTCCGTCCTCACTGGAGCCGATAACGAACACGACTATTCGTTCCTCGGAACGGTGTTCGACGGGAGCCGCTTCCGGCACGGCAGGAAATCGAGGATCGCGCCCACGGCCCCGAGCGCCAGGGCGTTCGAGTGGCTGCTGCGGAGATTGTCGTTACGCAACGACCTTCCCGACCAAGTGCGCGTCTGCCACTGCGGAAAATGCGGGCGGTGCTCCGAGCGCGCCGCCCGCAGCTCCACGGAGCCAAAGCCCAGCGTTCCTCCCGCCGTCGTGTCCGAGTAGTAGCTCATCCCCTGCGCATCGGCCACCGTGCACAAAAAGAGATAAAG
>Ga0118677_10003404_pt1 | contig 29697 bp, 18 predicted proteins | sample AliMusrvi5mmetaG_FD_86154 | JGI IMG/M metagenome (GOLD analysis project Ga0118677, IMG submission 86154) | reverse complement strand
CAACTGCCACATCGGCCGCTATCACACCACCGCTAACGACGTTACTCGAAAAGGAAGGATCGAAGACCAGGATACCGCCGGCACCGACAGTAAGCGACGATCCATCAGGCAAGGCACCGGCTGTCGTGAGGACGACCGTGCCTGCCTCTACGTTCAGCCCACCTTGGTAATGGTTCGTGGCGTTGGAAAGAATCAATGTGCCGTCGCCGATTTTGGTCAAGGAATCGGAGGTGCCACTGACCAAGGTTCCGCGAACGATCGGCCCGGCGATCTCGACGATGCCGCCAGCCGCGGCGGTCAGAATGAGTGGCTTCGAGGATCCGTTGTCGCTGCCTAAGGTGATGGTTCCCGTGAAGCGCGTCGAGCCGCTAACATTGTCGCCGCCCAGGACTGATGCGCCCACCCCGGAAAGGACGCGAACATCGCGGCCAATTTCCACGCCGGCAGCGTCTGCAAGCAGTATCGCATTGGAACTGCCCCCAACCTGTACCTCGCTGAACGCATTGCCGAGCGCCCCATTCTGTTCTGGCAAAGCGCTTGCCGCGACTTTCAAGGCGCCATTGGTGACTTTTGTCGTCCCACCGTAATTGCTGTCGGAACCACTCAAGGTAATCGTTGCGCCGCCGTCGACCGTGAAGTTGGATGTGCTTGTGCCGCGTAAGCGCCCGGAGAAGACCGTGGCAGGCGCGGGTGCCTTGAGTGCGATCGTGCCGGTACTGGCAATGATGATATCGCCGGCTCCGGAGATCTGCCCTAAATCTTCGCCATCACCCTGCGAGTCATCAAAGGTTGCACCTGCCGCGACGGCCAGGACGGTGCTGTTTCCCAGGACATTGTTTTTTGCAGTCGTGACGGTGCCGCCGTTAACATTGAAGTAGTCGCCGTTGAAGCCGGTGGCCGCAAGCCCTTTCTGGAGGTACAAGGTGCCGGCGCCATTCTTATTGAGCGCCGCACCGACATCATTCGTGACGTTCGCGTTGAGTGCCATGTAGTGTCCGTTGGTATCAATCGTGCCGCCGTTGATGCCAATGGCAATCGCCTTGGTGAAAGCGGTGTTGGGAACTGCCAGGTTGTCAAAGTCTGCCAGTAATTGGATTGTACCGCCGTTGAGACTGACACCCGAGTTGCCAAGATTTTGATTGCTGCTTACCGCCACGGTTCCACCGCTGATGCTGGTGCCGCCGGAGTAACTGTTTGCTCCGGTGAGCGTGGTTATGCCGCTGCCGTTTTGAGCCACACCACCGGGACCGGTGAGCAAGCCATCGAGGGTAACATTATCGGACCGATTGACCGCCAACGTACCGCCAATGGTAACATTACCGACAATTCCACCCGAGGTTCCGCCGATTCCCAACTGAAGGATACCTGACGTGATCGATGTGCCGCCGGTGTAACTACTGTTTTTCGTTAACGTCAGGGTTCCAGCGCCTTGTTTGTCCAGCGAACCCGAACCACTAATCTCGCCTGCAAACGCGAGTTCGCCTAACCGATTGACAATCAGCGCGCCATTATTCTGCACGTCACCTGTAAGGCTTCCTGAGTCGCCTCCATTGCCTATCTGGAGCGTACCGTTATAGATCGACGTTCCGCCTGAATAGGTGTTGTTGCCGGTGAGTATGGTCGTGCCAGCTCCCTGCTGCACAACCGCACCAACACCGCTGATTGCACCGGCGTAGAGGGTGGTGTTGCCGCGATTGAAGATGACGGTGGAACTATTGAGGATATCTCCCGAGATAGCTCCACTCAATCCACCGTTGCCGATCTGCAACGATCCCGAACTGACCGTGGTCAAACCACTGTAGGTGTTATTCCCAAGAATGCTCAGTAGGCCGCTGCCGTTCTGTTTTACGGCCCCCACCCCATCGATGACTCCAGAGTAGCTTATGGTGTTTGACCGATTGAAGACAAGCATCGCATTGTTCACGATATTTCCCGCGATGCTGCCGGTGCTGCCGCCGCTGCCAAGTTGCAGCGTGCCGCCGTTGACGAACGTGCCGCCCAAATAATCGTTGTCGGTATTAATCGCAAGCAGGGCACTGCCGCCCTTGACGAGGGCCGTGTTGCCGCTGATCTTGCCCGACCCGTTCAACGAGTAGGATTTGCTGTCATTGTTGAATTGGACGTTGCTGGGCGTCAGCGTACCTACCAGGCTGATCGCATTGTTCGCCCCGCTATCGTCAAACTGGACGTTATCGCCCTGAAGATATTTTGTCGTCGAGTTGGCCGCGACGAGTTTCCAGTTCGAGGTCGTATTGACGTCCCAAATGCTGTTGGATACTCCGGTCCATTTTGACGAATCGATAGCCGAGACGACTAGTACGAGATTTGTGTTGACGGTGTCGTTTATCAGCGACGCAACCATTCGCGGGCTGGGAAGCGACCCCAAAACAAAGCCGGCAAAGCCGCGGCCACCGAGATTGCTGCTGTAGTCAAGCAATGTGTAGTTGCCTACGGTCGGCAAACTGCTCGAGGCGAGGTTGATTGTGGTCGTACCATTAGCAGTGACGGCGCCGCCGGCGAATAGCAGCGGCGTGCTTGTTGACCAACCGCCCTGGAGGTTAAAGTTGAGCGACGTGGCATCCGCGAGTGACGATCCAAACGTGAGCGTCGAGGTCAGATTGACCGGTTCAGGAGTTGAAGTGTCCAAAACGCTTAGCCCTGCAGCGTGGTTAACAGTCAGGCCGCTCGCTAAACTTGCCGCTCCCTGCAACTGGAACACACCCGCGTTAACGGTCGTGGCGCCGGCATAAGTTTGCGTGCCGCCGACGGTGAGAGTGCCGTTCCCCATCTTGCGAAGCGACAAATAGCCGCCACCGCTTCCATTTTGCAGCAACCCCGTGAACTGGGTACTGTTATTGTCCGAACCGATCGTAAGTTCCGCGGCGGCAGCATTGGCATTTTCCACAGTGCCGCTGCCGGCAAGAGAGCCGACCGTGAGGCTATTACCGCCGAGACGCACCGTGGCGCCGGAGGCGACCGTAACGGCAGAATTGACGCCCAAGGCGGTTGCGGAACCGGCTACGAGAGTGCCACCATTCACGGTCGTTGCGCCCAGGTAAGAATTCGCGCCGGTTAGCGTCAGTTGGCCCGATCCTGACTTGGTAAAACCGAGGCTATTCTCACTGGCCGTCGCCCCACCCAATCTGCCGCCGAATGTGCCATCCGAGGAAGTGTTTAAAGCCAGAGTGGAAGACGCCGATGCGTATCCGCCGACCACGCGGTTTCCAGTGCCGCTGCCTACGATGGAAAGCCCGGCAATCGTTTGATAAACCGGACCGGTGGCGTCGCCCACTTGCAGTACGCCGGAGTCATTGAAAGCGTCGCCTAAGCTAACAGAGGTCGTCACCGGCAGGGTGTTGTCTCCGCCGGCTGCCACGAGCGTGCCGTTCTGAATGAACGTGGAACCGGAGTAGGTGTTGTTCGCCGCGGCAAGAACGACGGTGCCGGCGCCGGTCTTGGTTACAGCATCGGTTGAGCCGATGGCGTTGTCGGCTCGCCTGAGAGGACCGGAAAAGACCACCGTGCCGCCGTCTGTAGCGGTCAACGTCAAGGGCCTCGCAATAGCGGAGTTGTTCCCGAGGTACGTGATGCCCGAGTAGGTGACAGTGCCACTGGTGTTGAGGCCGCCAATGGTTGAAACGCCGGAGTTACCCGACTGTAATCGCACGTCGCGGCCGATTTCGACCCCGGCCGCGTCGGCGAGCAGCGCGGCATTGCTGCTACCCGAGGTAGTGCCTACGCGGATTTCGGAATTCGCCAGCCCTAGCGGTCCGGTTTGATTGGGCAGAACGGAAGCGGAGACGATGATCGTGCCGCTGGTGATCGTGGTGAGTCCGCCAAAGTCGCTCGCATTACTGGTCAGCGTAATACTCCCGCCACCATCTTGATTAAAAGCCACCGGACCACCCGGCGACGGAACGCTATTGGCAGCAGCGATAATTCGTCCAGAGAAGGTGGTCGAGACGTTTTTCTTGAGTGCCAGTGTTTTAGTATTTGCCATGATGATGTCACCAGCACCCGCGATTCCGCCCAAATTCTCGCCGTTACCCCAGGAGTCGTCGAAAGAGGCGCCGGCATCGACTGTCACGACGGTCGAGTCGCTGATCGCATCGGTATTGCCACCAGCTAGGCCCGTATAGTCATCGAGTACCGTACCGGCCTGGATATGAAGGTTGCCGTTGAAGGTGCCGCCCATACCAAAGCGCACGTACCAGGTTCCTGCGCCGGTTTTGGTCAATGTGGAGCCGACGTCTCCCTTCATCTGGCCGAGGGTCGTGAACCAATGGGATCCGGTATCGATCGTCGCTCCGTTGGGGCCGACCTGAATATTGGTGGAGAACTCCGTACCTGAAGCCACTGTTGGATTTCCGGTTGCGCCCATGTCGCTGATGGCCTGCAAGGTGCCGCCATTCAGTGCCAGTAGCAAGGTGGGCACGGCCCCATTACTGCCAAACGCCACCGCACCGCCATTGACCGTAAACGACGAACCGGCAGCGTTTGCGTACCAGTTATAGATATTCGTGAGCGTCAAAGTGCCGGCGCCATTCTTGATAAGGTTGCCGTTGCCCTGGACCTGACCGGGTAGATAGACGTCGAAGCCGTTCGTGTCGATCGCGTTGTCTCCCACACCCAACACGATGCTGCGGGGCGACCCGGCAGCCGATAGATCGAGCGGGGCTGCGGCCCGCAGCGAACCGCCGTTGAAGATCAAATCCTTGCCCGCGGCACCGAGATTGAAGTCCGAGGCGACTGTGACTGTGCCGCCGCTGAATTGGGTACCGAGGTTGTGTGTGTTGGTGCCCGTGAGGATGAGGTTCCCGGGGCCTTGCTGGACAAGCTTGCCGTCGCCGCTGACCATGCCGGAATAGGTCACTTCATCGGATCGAGCGAAGACGATCGCAGCATTGGCGTATTGAGGAAACGTCACGTCGCCGAGGATCCTGCCGGTTGTGCCGCCACTGCCGATTTGCAGAGTCCCGCCGCCGATCGTCGTCAGACCTGAGTAAGAATGGTTGCCATTGAACACGAGCGTACCGGGACCGGCCTGTGTAACCGTACCTGGACCGCTGATCGTTCCGTTGTAGTTGACAATGCCCGAGCGGCTAAAAGCCAGGGCACTGTTGTTGACAATGTCTCCGGCAATGCTGCCGCTATTTCCGCCAGCGCCGACTTGGAGCGTCCCACCGCTGATCGTCGTTCCGCCGCTGTACGTATTGTCGGCCAAAAGGGTCGTCAGTCCGCTACCGCCATGCACGAGCCGCCCCGAGCCGCTGATCGAGCCCGCAATGGTCGGGTTGTCCGAGCGATTCACCACCAGCGTGCCATTATTGGTCACGTTGCCTGTCACGCTGCCCGATATGCCGCCGCTGCCCAATTGCAGGGTGCCCGCGGAGATCGTTGTGCCGCCGGTGTAGTCGTTATCCGTGGCAAGAACCAACAGGCCCGAACCGGTCAGCGCCAGGGAACCATGACCTGTTATTGCGCTGCCGCTGAGCGTGTAGGTGTGAGAGGTATTATTGAAGGTGATGCTGTTTGGAGTCACTGGAGAAAGGATGCTCACCGACGTCGTTCCCGTCGCCGTATCGTCAAAAAGGACATTGTCGCCCTTGAAGTAAGATGTCGCTGATCCCGAGCCGAGAAGAACCCAGTTCTGGGTCGCGGAATCCCATTTGCCGTCGATTGCTCCGGTCCACTTGGGTGAGTCGGAAACCGTCACGTTCAAGAGGAGCATGTTATTGGAAACATCGTTCTGCAACGATGCCTCGATTCTGGAACTGACGAGACTTCCTTTCGTAAAGCCGGCGAAGCCGCTGCCTGAAATCAAGCCGCTGTAATTGATCAACGGATAAGTCCCAACACTGGGCGGGGCGGCGGAAGTGAGGTTGATCGTCGTGATGCCGTTGGTCGTAATCGCTCCGCTGACCGCCAGCATCGGCACGCTGTGCGACCACGCACCCTGGATGTCGAAGTTCAATGCCATGGTGTCAGACGGCGCGGCTCCCAAGACGAGCGTCGAACCGAGGATGGCCGTATTGGAAGCGGTTGACACGGAGAGTGCGGCGCCGTTGGAGACTGAAAACGGGCTTGCCTGGTTCGTTTGGCCGATCAGATGGAGTGTGCCCGCATTGACCGTTGTGGGGCCTGAATACGTGTTGCTGCCGGCAAGCGTCAAGACTCCGCTGCCGATTTTCGTCAGCCCGAATTTGCCCATCCCTGTGCCGTCGCGAAGCAGGCCAGAGAAAGTTGTATCGGTGTTGTCGGCTCCAGTGATCAAAAGTCCGGCAGCGGCGTTGGCGTTCTCGACCGTTCCATCGCCGGCAATCGAGGCCACGGAAAGGGTATTGCCGCTAATCCGTAAAGTACCCGGCAAATTAACCGTAACGGCGGAAGTAACACTCAAAGCCGTGGCGGACCCGACCTCGAGAACACCCCCATTGACGATCGTCGGTCCGACATAATTGCTCGCGCCGGTGAGCGTGAGCTTGGCCGCGCCCTCTTTCACGAGGGCGAGTTTGCTTGCGCTACCGTAGCCACCCAAGGCTCCGCTGTAGATCGAGTTGGAGGCTAAATTCACGGTCAGAGTCGAGTTGCCGTCATTGTTGCCGCCGATAATGGCGTTATTAGGGTTCGTTCCTGAGGTGCTCAAACCGGCCAGTGTCTGATTGACTGGCCCGGAATTATCACCCAACTGTAGGACTCCATAGTTGGAGTTGTTCGTTAGGTCACCCAGAGTGACGGTTGTTGCCACTGGCAAGCGGTTGGTTCCGCCCGATGCCACGAGCGTGCCGTTCTGAATGAAGGTGCCTCCGGTGTAGATGTTCGAGCCAGTAAGCGAAACCGTGCCTTGAGTCTGCGCGATCGACCCTGAACCGGAGATTACTCCCCCGCTTACGCCGGCCGCAGCAAAGATGAGGGAGCCGTTGTTGCTCACGTTGCCTATAATGCTACCCGAACCGAAGCCATTGCCAAGTTGCAAAGTAGCGCCGTGGCCGATCGTCGTGCCTTGCGTATAAGTGTTATTGCCGGCAAGCACAACCACACCGCTTCCGGTCGTGGCAAAAGCAAAGTTACTGTCGGTCGAAGACAAACCCATCGCACCAGTATAGACCATTGGAGTACTGCCTTGGTAATTCAGGGTTAGCACGCCGGTTGTACCGGAACTGCTGACTATCCCATTACTCGACCCATTGCCGGAAGTCGACAAACTGGCCACAACCTGAGTTTGGCCGTTGAGGTTGACCATCCCGGATGTGTTGGCCGTTGCATCGCCGATCACGAGGTTAGTGGCGACGGGCAGGGCATTGGCGGCAGCGAGTTTCAGAGTTCCCATCAAAACCGTGGTAGTGCTCGAAGGGCCGCCGTAGATATTGTTCGCAGAACTGATTTGCAAGATGCCATCCCCACCCTTGATCAAGTTTCCAGGCCCTGAAATCGGTCCCGAGAGGATAAGTGTCGTAGTCCCCGAGCTGCCCCCCAGTTGAGATGCCAACATGCTATCGGTAGCGAGGTATACCGGATTGGAAAAGGTCGTCACTGGAGCGGCGCTGGTCGAATACTGCGGTACTAAACCAAAGGCCCCCAGGGATGCACTACTCGAAATCGTCGAGCTTAGCCCGGAGCCGTTGAGTGTCAAGGCCGCCCCGCTAGCAAAACTGTACGTAGCCGAACCGGTGTCGTAGATCCAAAATCGTCCTCCGTCAGCAACAGTCATGCCAGAAAGCGACGTTAAATAACTGCCCGTCTCTCGGAGGTTTCCCTGGTTAACAAAGATCGAACCACTCCAAGTGGTTGCATTGGTGCTCATGCTCAAGATACCGGATCCTGTCTTGATCAGGTTGCCGCTGCCGAAAATCGAATTACCGTACTTGGTAGCGGTGAATCCCGAGTCCACATTGATCGTGCCGCCGGCCGGTCCCAACAGCCAGGGGTGTCCACTACTGCCATCGTTGATGCTACCTGTCTCGTGGAGCGTTCCGCCGTTAAAGTAGATCGGATTCGTGGTCGGACCAAGATTTAGGGCCGTGCTCACATCCAGCGTGCCTTCATTGAGGATGATGCCGCCGTTAAGCGCATTCGCGGCGGACGACAAGACGGCCTTTCCGGGGCCGGATTTCACGAAGACGGTCCCTCCTGTAAATATTGCATTGCCGGAACTACTCGCTGTCGTGGCCAGGGTCAGCGTGAGTGAATTCGAGCCGTTGATGGTGAGGATCCGAGCACTACTGGCAATGCCCGTGCCCGAGACGGTCATGCCCGGATAGAGGCCCGCGGTCGCAACGGTAACCTGAGTTGACGCATTGCTGAAGGTCGGTGCAACGGTCACGGTTCTCACGGTGTTGGCAAGGGTAGATGCAATCGTGAGGTTTCCGGCCGTATTGTATTGCTGTACATAAAGCGGCGCACCGTTCGTCGCGGCAATCGTCCCGCCAGTGATCGTCAGGTTGTTTGCTCCCACGTTGGGGGTCACGAGAATACCGCCGGAAACGATCGCGTTCGTGCCGCTCATGGCCAGAGTTGCGGCGGTTGGATAGTTGAATCGCAGTGCGGCCGTCGTGCTGCTGGGGGTGAGTGTGCTGCTGGCAGTAACGGAATTGAGCAGCGTGGAACTCCACGCTCCGCTTTTACTGTCAGACGAATAGGCCGAGGCTGGAATGGCGGTAATATTGAATGGTCCTCCACCGGTACCCGTCGTGGCCCAATCCGTGCCATTGACCACGGCATAGCCGCCGAGAATGGCATTTCCACCCGAAAGACCGATTATTCCATTGGGAGTCGTCGTGGATATCGAGGCCGTCCCCGAGCCGACATTATTGAGCGTTACATTCAGCGTGGAACCGCCGGCAGCAGAGATTGCTCCCAGGTTCACCGATGCATTCTGGTTGCTCCCTGTCGCGACAGTTATTCTTCCAGCGCCGAGAAGATTGACTGCGTTGAAGGTTTCTGCGGCGATGGCACTGTCATTGCCCAACAAACTCATGGTGCCGGAACCCAACATGAGCGTGGGTGAGGCACTAAGCTTGGCCGAATTATTGGCCGTGTGGTCGATCGCCAGCCCGCCGCTGACCACCCCAACCGACGATCCCGCAAAGGCCAAGTTTCCGGCAAGCGTCGTGATTCCCAAGCCGCTCCTGATCAAGCTGGTATTTGCGCTGCTTGTGAAGTTTGTGGGTGTGGGTGCATAGTCCGAATTACCGGCAACGTCCAACGAGCCTCCGTTGATCGTTACGTTGCTCATCAAGGCGAGAGTCGCTGCGTTGATCCGCAAATATCCATCCGACAAGGTCGTCGTCCCCGTGTAGGTCGAAGGCCCCAAAAGCGACTGCGAGCCGGAACCGGTTTTCACCAGGTTTCCCGTCCCGCTAAGAGTGCCGAAGAAGTTTCGCGCCGTGCTGCTGGCCTGGGCGATCGTGAGCGTGGCGTTGCCCAGCGACAGCAGACTTGCTGGATGGCCCCCGCTGAGGCCGGCAATCGTCTGATTGTAACCATTTAAGTCGAGCACGGCCAATGCGCCAGTCAGGCTGACGAGACTGTTGGGCGACATGGCGTTGGCGGCGATCGTGCGAATTGTGCCGGCAGCCACGGTTGTGGTGCCAGAGTAGGCGTTCGTGCCACCGAGTGAAAATGTTCCCGTCGTGGACTGACTGACACCCCCCGTGCCTTGAATAGAACCGGACCAGGTTCTATCACCGTCCGCCACAAAGGTTAGCCCTGCCGTGCCCATGACAACATTCCCGTTACCCGCCAAGCCGCCGAATGTCTCGCCGTTGCTGTTGAAATCCATTGTCCCGCCTGAACTAATCGTCAATATGGTTGTATTGCCGAACAGATCTCCGGAAGTGGCGCCAGTGGCTTTGACATAGCCCGCCGCAATATTAAAGCTGCCGGCAAAGGCTTCGCCCGCCGCGGCGCCGATATTTCCGATCTGTAGGTTAGGCGCGGCAGATGACCCCGGCGATGAAAAGTTTACATTGACATTGCCCGTCCCCGTTAGCGCAAGGTTAGCGATTCCTAATGTTCCGATCGTCACGGTCCCCGTACCGCTGCCGCCAATGGTGAAATTGTTGGTGACGTTGAAGATCGCCGAGCCTGTCGCGGTGCCGCCCGTCGTGCTGACGAAGTTGACGGGCGTGCTGCCATTCTGCACGATGCCGAAATTTGATGGGCCAAGTTGAAAATTATTGCTACCCGTGAAAATTGTCACGGTGCCCGTCGATGTTCCATTGAAGGAGAAACCGCCCAACGGTAGTGGCGACGCAGCAAAATCGTTGGTGGCCGAGTAGGAAAGCGAGCCTCCCGTTGGACTGAAGTCCAAGACTGCCGCAGTCGATCCGCTGTTCGGCGGGGCAATGCTGTTGTTCCAGTTTGGGCCGCTGCTGAAATTGCCGCTGCTGCCGGTCCAAGAGTAGATGGTTTGGCCGAACGCGTGGCTTTGCAGCAGTGCAAGAGCAGCAGCAACCAATAAAGTCAGCGTCGACATTTTACCAGCGAGGAAGGCTTTCATTTTTCAGATCCTTGTGTGGAGAATTACATTACTCAGTGTCAGATGTTAGGTCTTTACCGCGGAAGACGACGTTCTGTCCGCGGATTGAACAAGCGTCATTTGTAAGGCATGGGTGTTAGGTGATTATTAGCTGTCAATGTAATCCCCGTTAAAACAAAAGTATTCCTCGGATTATTTCGCCCAGCATGTTCAAACATCCGGTGCCGCGATAATCTTTTAACGGGAATCGACGATCGACTCGTTTTGAAGCCTGGAGCATCGCACCCTCCACGAGCCGAAAAATATGTCGCACATGTTCAGGATGCGGCGATTGCTGACTACAAACTATCACGGATCAACGGAGGGTGGCTAGTCGTTGAAGCGGAGGCATGTTACAGTAGTTTTGAAAGAACTGATGGAAGGCTAAGTAACGTCCCCATATATTTTACAGATGAGCTTATCATGTTTGCCGATGCGGTCTTGCGACTTTCCGATGTGAATTCCGCCCCTCTCGGCGTTGAGCCTACTGCGGAACCGAAGAACAATTATTGGGCTCGCCTAGACAGCCAGCTTTGCATCCAACATTTTCGCGGCACGGAATCCGTTTCCTACCAGCCGCACACGCATTCGGAATACAATATTGCGATTTGCCTTGCGGGAGCGGTCTCGAAAACCCAGATGGGCGCTACCCACGTGATCGAACCGGGCGAGGTGATGGTCGGTAACTTCGGGGTGGAACATGCCAGCGCCTATCTGTCCGACGGCAAGGGCTGCGAGGCGGTTTGTCTGACGCTGGACCGCCGTATTTTTTCCAGCTTGCTCGAGGAAGCGGACTTGCCCATGCCGTTGGGCCGCAGCAGCCCTGTTTTTCTCGGTAAACTCGGCTCGCATATTATCGCGTCGTGCGCCCGGGACATCGTGCAGGAGTTGCGGCGTTGCGAGTCGGGGCAAGCCATCGTCGTCGAGGGCCTGGCCATGCGCATCCTGGTGGAGACATTGCGGGCGTGGCCGCGGGCGGACATCGAACTGTGCGAGGTGGATTGGACGCCCCGGCTGCCGCGCCACGATTTCGTGCGGGCCTACGAATTCATGCGCTGGTGCCGCAAGGACGTCTTCCGGATGGAGAAATTGTGCCAGTTTCTGGGCGCCAGCGAGGAACGGTTTACGCGTTTGTTCCGTGCGGCAACGAACATTAGCCCGGCGCGTTTTTTTACGCGGATGGTTATGGAACGGAGTCGCGACATGTTGCAGGAGCAGGCTCTATCGGTCAAGGAGATCGGAGATCTCTTGGGCTTCAAGACCAGCAGCCACTTTATTGTGGCCTTCCGCCGTGAATACGGCACAACCCCACTCGATTATCGACGTACTTGCAGTTGCTTGGAACCACGGGAGGATCGGGATGTTCTTAAGGCGTCTGTTTCTGACAATCGCTGGTCTCATGCTGGCAGGCCATGAACCTGCGGCAACCCATGCAACAACACCGTTCATGCTGGTAGCCCTGCCCGATACGCAGTTCTATTCAAAGAATGCCCAGGCGATGTTCTCGGCCCAGACGCAATGGATCGTCGACCAGAAGGCCGCGCAGAATATCGTCTTTGCGACCCACCTGGGGGACATCACCGACGATGGCAGTAGCTCAACCCAGTGGAGCAATGCCGACGCGGCCATCGATATTCTCGACGGCAAGATTCCTTACTCGATGAGTTTTGGCAACCACGATCTGCACTGGGACTACTTATCGGGCGACGGGTGGAATAACTGCAAGACCTATTTTGGCCCTAGCCGTTACGGTTCTTACGCTTGGTTCGGCGGAGCATCGACCAGCGGGCTCGATACGTTCCAGATGTTTTCTGCGGGGGACTACAACTTCCTGCATATCAATCTTCGCTACCACCCCGACAGCAGCGACATGGCTTGGGCGCAGGGGATCCTTACCAGCCACGCTTCACTGCCCACGATCATCTCCACCCACACCTACCTGAACATCAACGGAACTCGCGACACGATCGGAACGAGTATCTGGAACACTCTGGTCAAGTCCAACTCGCAAGTATTCATGGTCCTCAATGGGCATTACTCCGGTGAGAATCAATTGATTTCGACCAACGATTTCGGCGGGAAGGTAATACAGATGGTTTCAGATTATCAATCCTACCCTAACAACGGCAACGGATTCTTGCGCGAGTTGATTTTCGATCCGGATGCCAGTTTGATCCGCGTGAAAACCTATTCGCCCACCTTGGGAGCGTTTGAAAGCGATGCCGACAGCCAGTTCGCCTATTCCGTCTCCTTTGCTGCAAAGATTACGGTCAACGGTCTGACTTCGTATCCGATTTGTACCCGTGATTGGCGCGCGGTCACAGGTAGTTGGAACAGCACCAGTAATTGGCTCCAGGGGAGTATGCCGGAAAATGGCGGCACGACGGTTCTCAATTTTGGCGGAACGGGCAGTTACACCTCGACGAATAACCTGGCTGGTGTTTTCACGGTCAACAAAATGAGTTTTGCCAACTCTGGAAATATATTGCTAAACCAGTCCGGAGCAGCCACGGGACTCATGTTGGACGGAAGCGGCTCCACGATCGTTGTCAGTGGCAGCGGTGCGGTCAACATCACGACTCCAATCGCCTTTGCGTCCGATGCGACCATCACCGTCTCTCCAAGCGCGGGCCAGCTTTCGCTGCAAGCCGCGGACACGATCACCGGCTCGGGATCACTGACGATCGCGAACAGTTCAACAAAGGCTGTACTGTTGGGTAATGCGGGCGGTTTCATGGGAAACATCCTCGTGAAATATGGGACACTCAAACTGAGTAACACCGGCGGCGACGCACTAGGCAATTCGACCATCCTCACCATCAACCCGGGTGCGACCTTCGACTTCAACGGTAATGGTGAGAACCTGGGTGGATTGGAAGGCGGCGGCACGGTGGTGGCCGACGGGATTTCCTTGGTTTTCTTCGCTGCCGGTGATCGGACGTTTTCCGGCGTCATCTCGGGCGCCAGCGGAAAAGTCACCCAGTCTGGCAGTGGCTCACTGGTTCTCTCCGGATCGAACAGCTATACGGGCGCAACGACGGTCGCCAACGGCGAAATTCTCGCCGGTGCCAACGATGTCCTGGCCGACCAGTCGGCACTGGTCGTCAACGGCGGCGCCTTCAATCTCAACGGTTATCACGATACCGTCGCCTCGCTATCCGGCAGCGGCGGCAGCATTACCTTGGGCAGAGGTACGCTCACCATCGGTTTTGCCAACAGTTCCACGACGGCTGCCGCAGTCATAAGCGGCAGTGGCAGTCTGGTTAAGATCGGCACGGGAACCCAGACGCTTACCGGCGCAAACACCTACGCCGGTGGAACGACGATTAACAGGGGCGTCCTCGTCGCCGTTTCCAGTTCAGCCCTGGGAAGCGGTGACGTTACGCTCAATGGCGGCACGTTGCGATATCTTGGCCCAACCGCCGGCTGGAACCGAGCGATTGCCATTAACGGATCCGGCACGCTGGATGTCGCCGCTTCCGAAACGACACTGACCCAGGCCGGCCCTCTCACCGGCAACGGCTCCCTCGTCAAACAGGGTAAAGGAACTTTGGTCCTTTCGGGCAATAATCATTTCTTGGGCAGCACGTACGTGGCCGCAGGAACTCTTGTCCTGACCTGTAGCACGGCCTTGCCAGACGGCTCGGCACTCGTGGTTGGGGCAGGCGCATCGTTGCTCTTCGATCCTGAGCTGTCGGCTGCCGCCGGGGCAGAGCCGCAAGGCTCGGTTGTATCGATACCTGAACCGGGGACCGGAGTCCTTCTCATCGCGGGTCTGGGCTTACTTGTGCTCTACCACCGGTTTCGCCCTAGTGCGACCCGCCAGGACAGTGGGCGATGCCTTGGACGGGAAGGCCCTAGGTTATCGCACGCTATCCGACCTATCCGCGATAAGCGACTCAATTTCAGTGGCCGCTAAGACGCCCAGGTTTCGGAAATACGCTGTCGCCAAAATGATACATGCCAAGGAAATCACTGCCATTACCAGGCAGGTCACCGAAAACAGACGCAAGGCATTGCTGGGGCCGAACACGAGTCTGCAAAGGAGCATGAAGATCGGGTATCCAAGATAACCGAAAGCATCGGCCAGGTACATCAGGTATCCCAGATTGCCCCGATCCCGGGTTAAAGCGAGGAGACGTTCAAAGATGGTCGTGTGGATCGCCACGTAGGGGAGGTAGAGTCCGATGCCCACCAGTACCATAAAGGCAAACCCGTCGAGAACACCAAGACGAAGTCCAATAACACTGGCTGCGACCAGCAGCGTCCCACAGGCGCTGATCGACAGCGATACGAAGAACGCTGTCCGACTATCTTTGATGAGAAAGCAAAGGCCGTTGGCCAACATCACCATCAAAGCCACGAAGATCTCCGATGACGTGAAAATCTGGGGCGGTGTTTTCACTTGTTCTCCCAACAATCCACTCCAGATTTCAACGGCATAATCGGATCGCATGCTGCGCAGAACGGTTATCAGCATGTACATCAAGACCAGCGCCACCACCCCGGGAGCATAGGTCCAAAAAAACCGCCAGCGCTGGCGGGCGTCCATTGGCACCCGTGCGGACCGCTGGACCACATCCGCATACGAAGGCGCCGGAACTTGCGCGAGCATCCAGACAAAGACCGCCATGGGAACGACCGCGATCAATCCCGCGACGCACGGCATCCAGAGCTCAGGCACATCCCACCGGAGCAAATAGGCGCCTAGTGATTTTACGGCTCCATCGGCGAGAATGAAACTCGCGCACAGTCCCGCAGTAAGCAATTCCGTCACGCGGCGGCCTTCCAAGAATGCCAAAACCATGCCGAACACCATCCCCAGGGGGAGGCCGTTCACAAAGAGAAAGACGAAGCTGTACGGCGGTGGCGTGAGCGCAAATCCCAACAAGGCAGCCTGTGCTATCGCAATCAGCAAGATGATTCCTACAATTCGCCGTTGGCGAGTGAGTTCCGCGATGATCTTGATGCCAAAAAACTTCGAGATGGTATATCCGATTACTTGGGAAGTGACGAGCACGGTCTTGTAGTCGGTTCCCCAAAGAACAATGCCTTCATATTTGCCAACTGCAAACGGTTTACGGAAAGCATACATGCAAAAGTATGTCCCGAAAGCAGCGATAATGCACCAAACCGAGGTTGCCCAGGCATTGCCTATGGATGGCAACCTAGATGGTTCCGCTTGCAACCCGTTGTCCACCATAAAACCATACTTTCCATGTTCTTTCACGACCAAGAATGCACTAATCGTTTTCAAGTAGAGTGCGTTGTAATCGTGGCGTCAATAGCTTATACGAGAAGCTATCGAAACGCTAACATTTCAAAGTCATTTCTTACTGCGTGTTCAAGTTTCCCGTTTTGCAATCGGCCTTTGGCGGGAATGGAATATCGAAGAGCGTTGAACAGCAGGGTATTACTTGCTATCTTAACTGTGTGACTCGTCCCTGCGGGCACCGTGCCAACATTGGTAAAAGTGTCCAGCATAATATTTGCTCTCGCGGAAACCGAACCATGCCCGTCGTGCCCATGCAGGAAATCCTCCAAGACGCGTTCCGACAGCGATACGGCGTGGGGGCTTTCAACATCTTCAACGACTTGACGATGCACGCGGTATTGGCGGCTGCGACTGAAACCCACTCGCCCGCGATCGTGCAGGTGTCGCTGAAGACGGTAAGACAAGTGGGTGCACGACTCATCAAACTCATGTTCCATGAAATGGCCCAAAAAGTTCCGGTTCCCGTTACGCTGCACCTGGATCATTGCCCAGATCGAAAAGTTATTGAGGAATGCATCGAAGTTGGCTGGAATTCAGTGCTCTTCGATGCATCGAAGCTAAGTTATGAAGAGAACCTCGCGCAGACCCAAGATCTCGTCGTTGCCGCACACCGCTGCGACGTGGCGGTGGAAGGAGAACTCGAAGCGGTCGCGGGGGTGGAGGACGGCATCGGCGACGAGCACGGCGGGGCGGTCGTGGCGCTGGACAAGGCGCTGGCCTTCGTTCGTCAAACCGGAGTGGACAGCTTCGCGCCGGCGATCGGCACCGCCCACGGCGTCTACAAGGGCACACCTAAGATTGATTTTGACCGCGTCTCCCAGATTGTCGCCGCCGAACCGCTGCCGTTGGTGGTGCATGGCGGTAGTGGGTTGAGTAACGACACCTTTCGGGATCTGATCCGTCGCGGAGCGGTGAAAGTCAACATTTCGACACAACTGAAGATCGCTTTCGCCGACGCCTATCGGGTCTACCTCGGCGAGCGACCGGCGGAATACGATCCGCTGAAACTGTGCTCCGCAGTCAAACGCGATGTACAGGCAATGGTAGCGGGCTTGATGCGGGTGTTCGGCAGCGAGGGCAAGGCGGCATGAGCAAGGTTCTGATCTACGATTGCGACGGTGTGCTGGGCGACACCGAGCAGCACGGGCATCTGCCGGCCTTCAACCGGATGTGGCAAGATCTCGGCGTGCCCTGGCAATGGACGGTCGAGGAATATGGACGAAAGTTGAAGATTGGCGGCGGCAAGGAACGGATGAGCAGCCTGTTTGCCGAGCCCGAATTTCTACAGGTTTATGTGCCGCCACCAGATTTACGGGAGTGCAAAGCGGTGGTAGCCGCCTGGCACCGCCATAAGACAGCCATCTTCCGCGATCTCGTAGTTTCGGGCCGTATCCCACCAAGGTCAGGCGTGAAACGGCTCGCAGAAGAGGCGATAGGGCGAGGCTGGATTCTGGCGGCGGCCTCCACCTCGGCGGCGGAATCGGTCGAGGCCATGCTACGTTATACCGTGGGTGAGTCGACTGCGGCGCGTTTCTCCCTTGTACTGACCGGCGACGTGGTCAAGGCCAAAAAGCCGGCTCCCGACATCTATCTCTTGGCGGCGCAAGAGCTTGCCGTGGCAACGGCCGACTGCGTGGTGATTGAGGACTCAAACAACGGTTTGGCGGCAGCGGTGTCGGCAGGCATGAAGTGCGTAGTCACCGTGAGCGGCTACACCTGCGAGGAAGATTTCTCGCAAGCCGAGATCGTGCTGAGTTGTCTGGGTGACCCTGGTGGGGAGGTCTGTCGCGTACTTGCCAATCGTTCCCGCGCATGCCCGGGTGAATACTTCACCGTCGATGATCTGGAACTTGTGCTGACAATGTCCAGACGAACGTCTGGATAAGAATCAGTAAGGCGGATATTTCATGAATGTATTACCTATCACCTCGCGAGCGGCAGTCTTCCATGCAGTTGGCCAACCACTGACACTGGAGGACTTTCCCATTCCGCAACCGCAAGGGAGCGAAGCGATTGTGCGTGTGCGCTGCGCGACAGTCTGCGGCAGCGACCTGCATTCCTTTTATGGCCGACGCCATTCGCCCATGCCGAGCGTTCTAGGACACGAAATGGTGGCCGAGCTTGTTCGCGCCGGACCTGCCGGGACATGTGACTATCGAGGCCATCCGCTAGCAGTGGGCGACCGCGTGACCTGGTCGATGGTGTGGAGTTGCGGCGAGTGTTATTTCTGCCAACGGGGACTACGGCCGAAATGCGAGCGTTTGCTGAAATTTGGCCATGAAAAGATCGTTCCTGGCCGCGCGCTGATTGGTGGCATGGCGGAATACTGTCACCTGCCTGAACGTACGGCGATCTTCAAAGTGCCTCAAAATGTGCCCGACGCCGTCGCTAGTCCGGCGAATTGTGCCACGGCAACCGTGGCGGCCGTGTTTCGCAACGCAGGCATCTGTCAAGGGCAAACGGTGGTTGTCCATGGGGCCGGCATGCTCGGTTTGACAGCATGCGCGATGGCCTCCTTCTGGGGTGCCGCACAAGTTATCGCCTTGGAGCCGGATGCTCAGCGACGAGCCATGGCCTTGGATTTCGGAGCCACCAGCATCCTCGACGCGACGAGGCCAGAGGAAGAAACCCGCCAACACATATTCGATCTAACGCAGAAACGCGGGGCAGACATCGGACTAGAGTTTTCCGGCTCCCCCGAAGCGATTGAGTTGGGAGTCAGGCTATTGCGGGAGGGTGGCCGGTTCGTAATGGCCGGGGCGACTTTCCCGGCGAGGCCGGTACAACTGCTCGGCGAGCAGTTGGTGAGACGACTGTTGCAAATCATCGGCGTGTACAACTATCAGCCTGAAGACCTCGAAACCGCGTTGCAGTTCCTAGCGAAAAGCCAGGGACAATATCCGTTTGCCGAACTGGTCGGGAAGGTATTTTCGCTTGAAGACGTCAACGCAGCATTCGATTATGCCGAGCGCCAACGGCCACCCCGAGTGGCAGTAATCCCGAGAGCGAAGCCGGGGCAAGAATCGTAACTAAATTGTAACTTCACATTACCGGAGAAACCATGAATCAAACTACAAGCAGTTGTGTTCGCGCTGTTATATTCGATATCTCGGGCACTGCGCTGGACTACGGCAGTCGCGGCCCGGTGGTCGCCTTCGTTGAGTTGTTCTCGCGTCACGGCGTCCAAGTCACTCACGTCGAGGCCCGTGGACCGATGGGAACCCACAAGAAAGACCACATCTGGTCGATGCTTACCGATCCCTCGGTCAGCGAGCGTTGGGAAAAAGCCAACGGTACGAAACCGACGCAGCAGACGCTGGAATCGCTTTACGAGGAATTCACGCCACTACAGGTGGAGGTGCTCAAACGCCATTGCGACGTGATTCCCGGCGTGGCGGAAACGGTGATGGAGTTGCGCAATCGCGGAATCAAGATCGCCAGCACCACCGGTTTCGACACCGGCATGATGGGCGACCTCATCCGGCAAGCGAACGAAGGTGGCTTCACGCCCGACGTGTTCGTATGTCCCGACCTCGTGGGCAAGGGGCGTCCCGCTCCTTGGATGGCATTCTACGCTGCACGCCAGTTGGATATTTACCCAATGAAAACAATCGTTAAGATCGGCGACACCCCCAACGACGTGGCCGAAGCGCATGCCGCCGGCATGTGGGCCGTGTCGGTCGTTCGTTCGGGTAATGAGGTGGGGCTCTCGAAGGAAGAACTCGATAACCTGCCGGTTGCCAATCACAATGCAATCATCTCCGCGGCTCGGGCACGCCTGTCTGCCTGTGGACCACACTACCTGATCGACTCTGCCGCCGATCTGATACCTGTCGTCGACGAAATTACGGCAAGATTGGTCCGCGGCGATCGACCGTAAGGAGGCAAGTCCAAATCTGGTTAACAAGGAATCACTGTCCGCCTTGCCCTACCAGACCAACAACTGGCAGGGCTTCATGAGGGAGTGAGTGCAAGGCGGGGGTGGACTCGGCCGGCAATTACTAACAAACAACTAACCTCGTGCTCATTCGCCGCACACACTTCGCTGCTAGATTGATTGCTTAGAGTTTTGTTACATTACCCGTTCGCTGCCCCTGGGTAAAGCGATTGGAAACAACCGGGAAAGTATGCCATGCGTGGGCAATCCATAAGACGCGGTTTCACGTTAGTAGAGCTGCTTGTTGTGATCGCGATTATCGGGGTTTTGATCGGGCTATTGCTGCCTGCCATCAATGCGACACGAGAGGCCGGGCGGCGAACCACCTGTGCCAATAATCTTAAACAGACTGGCTTGGCAATCATTGCTTACAGCGAGACATTCCGAGCTTTTCCAGCACCCTATGTCGAGACTCCGAAGCGTGGAATGTTTGTCGACATCCTGCCGTTTTGCGAGTTCTCCAATATTTACAAACAGTATAACCTAAGGTACGATTGGAACAGTCCCAAGAACAAACTGGCGGTGGAGACGAACGTCTCAATGCTGATTTGCCCGAGTGCATCATCAAACCGGAGTTATGTTAGCGACTATGCCCCATGCACACACATGGCCAGTAATGTCTACACCCTGCTGATCCAGAACAAGAAGATCCTGCCCCGAAAAGACTACAACGGCTTGATTGCGCCGATAACGACAGGTGTGAGCACACCGCAAAAGGTCACCGACGGTCTATCCCACACAATGATGCTCTTCGAGGATAGTGGCCGGCCATTAAGTTACAACAGTCTGAAGGTTCCACAGTCGGGCACGGTGAGTGGTTCAATGTGGGCAGATCACGATAACTATTTCGCGCTCAACAGCACGATCTGCGGCGACTGCGACCGCCTTATTAATTGTTCAAATAATAACGAGATCTTCAGTTTTCACCCCGGGGGCTGTAATTTTCTTTATGGGGATGGTGCCATCCGATTTTCGCCGGAATCGATGAACATCGATACCTTTGTTTCCTTGTTTACCCGCGCGGCAGGCGACAACGTCAACGGCAAGGACTGCCCCTTTTAGTCATCTTCCATGTATAAGAGCGATATTACCGAGTGCATAAGGGGATTTGATTTTACGCGGGGTGGCCAACAGGTGCCAATGGTTACCCGCGGATATCCGGGACCGGGCTGCGCTCGAGAAGAACTTCCGCGAGAAGTTTGAAACGCTCAACCATATCCACCTAACGAATGGCGAATTCCAACGCCTGCTCGATGAAATCGTCACCCCAGACGTCTTCACCGCCGCCCACACGCTCCGCAACCGGAACAGCTTCACCCGCGACGGCTACCAGCGGTTCAAGGACGAGAAGCACGCCGCCGAGCTTGCCGCCGCGGTGCAGAAGCACGGCCTAGCGCCCGAAACGCTCCAGACGTTCGTCGACAACATCCTCAGCCGCATGATTTTCGACGGCGAACAGCTTACCGAATTGCTCGCTCCGCTGGAACCTGGCTGGCGTGACCGCACGGAAAAGGAACTGGCCCTGGTGGCCGACCTCGTCCCGCTCCTGAAGAAACGCGCGGGCGGCAGCGACATATCGGGACTGAAGGCGTACGAGGAATGAATCAAATGGAAACGGAAGGGCGCAAGCCCTCCGGTGTAAATCAAAATGGAAACGGAAGGGCGCAAGCCCTCCGGTGTCCGCGCAACGCGACACAACACAGAATCAACACACATCACCGGACGGCTTGCGCCGTGCCGCTTACAGAACTTCAATCATGCACGATGATCCGATCGCTTATTTTCTCACTTGGACTTGCTACGGCACCTGGTTGCCCGGCGACGAACGCGGCTGGACCAAGTGGCACAAGGGCGAAAAGCTTCCGCAGCCTCTGCTTGCCGATTGGTGTCGCGAACAGATGGTCGAGACGCCGGTTACTCTCGACGAGAGACAGCGCTTGATCGTCCATGAAACGATCGCTCGGCATTGCCAGATTCGCTCGTGGCATCTCCATGCGGTCAATTGCCGCTCGAACCATTGCCACTCGGTCGTGACAGCAAATGACTATGACGGTGAACAGGTGCGGGATCAGCTCAAGTCGTGGTGCACCCGCGGCCTGAAAGATGACGAGCGATCTCGCGGCGTGCCTGCGGAGAAAATTCGTGCGCATTGGTGGACTCGCAAAGGGAGCGTGCGGTACCTCTTTGACGATGAGTCGCTTGAGGCCGCGTGTGCATACACATTGGAGGCACAGGACGCGGGAGGCTCCAAGGCAGGATGAACACGAAGGAAAGACGGAAGGGCGCATTATTGAAGCGGAAGGGCGCAAGCCCTCCGGTGCGGAAGGGCGCAAGCCCTCCGGTGTCGTACAACTCGCTTGCGGCACTGGCCACACCGGACGGCTCGCGCCGTGCCGCACCGGACGGCTCGCGCCGTACCGCTACCAATCATGCACCGGCGGCCGCGAAATCCCGACCCTCCAACCATCATTTTGTTGACGTCAACAAAATGATCCAGCTTGGCGCGGGCGCGGAGCGCGAGGTTCCCGGCCACGCGGGGGCCGACCATTTTGCCGACGTCAGGAAAAAGGTCGAACGTCGCCTCTCCTCCGATGATAAGAAAGCCCTCCAAACGCCGGAAAAACTGGAAGGCGCATGAAGAAGAACAGCCCACAAACATTGACGCCGAAGCTGAGGTTTCCGGAGTTTCGGAAGGGTGAGGGGTGGAGTATCGACAAGCTCAACACCGTCGCCGAGTTCGTACACGAGCGCGTTCCCGTTGAAGAGATCGCACTAAAGGACTACGTCAGCACCGAGAACATTCTCCCGGATTTCGGCGGGGTGACGACAGCTTCAAAGCTACCGCCCACAGGTTCGGCGACCCGGTTCAGAGCCGATGACATCTTGGTTTCCAACATCCGGCCATATTTGAAGAAGGTTTGGTCGTCGGACAGAGATGGCGGGGCCTCGAATGACGTCATAGTCATCCGGGCGAAATCCTCGCTGTCAAAGGACTTCTTCCCCTTCGTCCTCCGAAACGAATCGTTCATCGACTACGTGATGACCGGTGCCAAGGGTGTCAAGATGCCAAGAGGTGATATCGGATTGATGAAGAATTATCCGGTTTCGTATCCTTCCCATCCTGAGCAACAGAAGATCGCCGACTGTCTGACGCCGCTTGACGAGTTGATCGCAGCGCAGGGGCGAAAAGTGGAGGCGCTGAAGGCTCATAAGAAAGGCCTGATGCAGCAGCTTTTCCCCCGCGAAGGCGAAACCACCCCCCGACTTCGCTTCCCAGAGTTTCGCAAAGGACTTGGATGGGACAAACGGCGGTTGGGCGATTTCATTCACGAACGAGGCGAAATCGCTGAGGGGACGGTTCCGCTTTATAGTTTGACGATTCAAGAGGGAGTTACCGCCAAGACTGATCGCTATGAGAGGTCATTTCTGGTAACCAACAAAGAGGATGCTTACAAGCTTGTCCTACCGAATGACTTTGCATTCAACCCAATGAATTTGCGGTTCGGCGCGATCGGGAGGCATTCGGGTTCTGAACCGGTGTCTCTGTCGAAATACTACAACATTTTCTTTTGCGACGAATCCGTCGATCCAAGGTTCTGTGAGATCTATTTCCGGAGCGACGGAATGGTGGCCTATTATGACGTAATGGCTACGGGAACACTGATCGAAAAACGACGAGTTCATTTCGATCGATTCCTCAGCTTCAGCATCCCATTTCCCCAAATCGAAGAGCAGCAGCGAATCGCCAACTGCCTTTCCGCCCTCGACGCTCGGATCACCGCCGAAGCCGACAAGCTCGCGGCCCTCAAGACGCACAAGCAGGGCCTGATGCAGCAGTTGTTCCCGTCGCCGGAGGAGTCCAAGTCATGAAAGACAAGAAGCACGATCCCGCGCAATCGGTTTCCCACTCGGAAGGCTTGCCGCTGTGGCTGGCAAACCGGGCCGATTCGCTGACGCGACAGTTTGTCCGAGCGCTCAACGCCTTGAATCGGCACGACACGCGGCTTTGGAACGGGACTAGATCGTGTAGCGGCACGGCGCAAGCCGTCCGGTGTCGTGGCGAGACCGGTCTTCACCTTCACCGAACGGCTTGCGCCGTGTCGCTTGTGCGAAAGCCCGGTGTCGGTGTCGAAGTGAATTCATTGCGATGTTCTCGGGTAGTCACCGAACGGCTTGCGCCGTGTCGCTTAGGCTTTAGCTCACCGAACGGCTTGCGCCGTGTCGCTTGGAATCTGACATGACCGATTTCGACCAAAAACAACTCGGCAGGACCCTCTGGAACATCGCCGACACGCTGCGCGGGGCGATGAACGCGGACGACTTCCGCGACTACATGCTCTCGTTTTTGTTCCTACGTTACCTCTCGGACAACTACGAGATGGCGGCGAAGAAGGAGCTGAGGGCGGATTATCCCGACCCGAAGGCGATTGAAAACGGCGGAAGGACGCCGCTGTCGGTCTGGTACGCGGACAACCCCGACGATGTGGCGGCGTTTGAAAAGCAGATGCGCCGCAAGGTGCATTACGTCGTCAAGCCCGATTACCTCTGGGGAAGCATCGTCCACCTCGCCAAGACTCAGGACGGGAAGTTGCTGGACACGCTACAGAAGGGGTTCAAGTTCATCGAGGAAGAGTCGTTCTCCAGCAACTTTCAGGGGTTGTTCTCGGAGATCAACCTCGGCTCCGACAAGCTGGGGCGCAAGTACGAAGATCGCAACGCCAAGCTCTGCTCGATCATCAGCGAGATCGCGCGGGGGATGGCCCTCTTCTCGACCGACGTCGACACGCTCGGGGACGCCTACGAGTACCTGATCGGGCAGTTCGCGGCCGGCTCCGGCAAGAAGGCGGGCGAGTTCTACACGCCGCAGCAGATTTCGGACATTCTTTCCGGCATCGTCACGCTCGACAGCCAGGAACCGAAGACCGGCGTGCGGAAGAAGCTGAACGCCGTGTTCGACTTTGCCTGCGGCTCGGGGTCGCTGCTGCTGAACGTGCGGCACCGCATGACCAGGTCGGGCGGGACCATCGGCAAGATCCTCGGGATGGAATCGAACATCACCACCTACAACCTCTGCCGCATGAACATGCTGCTGCACGGGGTAAAGGACACGGAGTTCGAGATCTACCACGGCGATACGCTGAAAAATGAATGGGACATGCTACGCGAAACAAACCCAGCCAAGAAGCCGGCGTTTGACGCGGTGGTGGCCAATCCGCCGTTCAGCTATCGCTGGGAACCAGACGGGGCGGTAAGCGAGGACATGCGGTTCAAGGCCCACGGCGTGGCGCCCCGGAGTGCGGCCGACTTCGCGTTCCTGCTGCACGGACTGCACTACCTGAAAGAAGACGGCGTGATGGCGATCATTCTGCCGCACGGGGTGCTGTTCCGGGGCGGCGTCGAGGAACGCATCCGGACCAAGCTGCTCAAGGACGGGCACATCGACACGGTGATCGGCCTGCCCGCGAATTTGTTCTACTCAACGGGCATCCCGGTCTGCATCCTGGTACTGAAGAAATGCAAGAAGCCGGATGACGTGCTGTTCATCAACGCGGCTGAGTACTTCATAAAGGGGAAGCGGCAGAACCAACTGACGGACGAGCACATCAAACGGATCATCGAGACGTATCAATATCGCAAACAGCACGATCGGTATTCGCGCCGTGTGAAGATGAAGGAGATCGAGGCGAACGACTTCAACCTCAACATTTCCCGGTACGTCAGCACAGCAAAAGCGGAAGAGGAGATCGACCTGGCATCGACGCACGCGGAGTTGGTCGCAATCGACGAGTCGATTCAGAAGGCAACAGCCAAGCACAATAAGTTTCTGAAAGAACTCGGCTTGCCCCCACTGCCATAAAATGATGAGAGACATCTTACCTCCGAGTCGTAAGCGGTCACCAGCACCACCAGGGATTTGATTGGCCGCGCGCCATTTTGGGGTGTAGTCTTGGACAGGACCGATGACCTAAAGGCATGGCTCGCTTCGGCCGAAGAACAAATCCGCGCAAAGCTTAAGGACGGTCCTGTGATTTTGTAGGTCAGGCTTTCCAGCCTGACGTGTCTGTTCTGTCAGGCTGGGATGCCTGACCTACTTCTGACGGGTGGCAGAGGAAATGGAGGTCGCAATTTGCGACCTTGGAAATGGTACGATGGCTGTTTGAATTGACTCTGGACGTGCCGAAGCGTGCTTTGAGGTCACAATCCGTGACCTTAAAGAAAAGATGCTCGCCGACCCCACTATAGGTGCAGTGCATAAAATGGCCGAAGACTCCCTGATACCCGACGAGCGGATCGAAAATGCCATTCGCTTGATCCGTTGCCACAAGGTCATGCTGGATAGGGACTTAGCCTCGCTATATGGGGTCGAAGTCCGGGTCTTGAACCAGGCCGTTAAACGGAATCTTACACGATTTCCGGATGATTTCATGATCCAACTCACCTCCGAAGAGACCGAAGCTTTAAGATCACAAATTGTGATCTTAAAGACCGGGCGGGGCCAGCATCGCAAATTCCTCCCCTACGCTTTCACGGAGCAAGGGGTGGCCATGCTCTCCACGGTCCTTAACAGCGACCGTGCCATCGAAGTCAACATCGCCATCATGCGGGCCTTCGTGCGGTTGCGCGAGATTATGTCCACGCACAAAGACCTGGCTCGCAAGCTCGATGACCTCGAACGCAAACTCGGGGAGCACGACCAGAACTTCCAGGCGGTCTTCGAGGCCATTCGGCAACTCATGGCACCGCCAGTGGCACCGCCAAAACCACGTATCGGCTTTCACCAAGAATGACACCCCATATCCGCACTCGACTCTAAACTACGTAATCAACTCGACAGCGTGTGCCAAAAGGCCCGCGATAAGGCCGAGGAGGCGGCTCGTTCGGCATTGCAGAAGCGGGCGGTCGACGCCGCCGAACCGCACGTCCATTTCACGCCGGCCGAAAAGAAACTGCGAAACCGGCTGCGTGCCCGTGGTCGCCAGGCAGGCGATGTGCGGCAGACCAACAAGACCCAGGGCATTGAGCAACTGGCCCAGGAACTTGCCTACGAATCCTGGCACCGGATGCTCTTCGCCCGGTTCCTCGCCGAGAACCACCTACTAATGCACCCGGACGGCGCGGCCGTCAGCCTGGAAGATTGTGAGGAATTGGCCCGCGATTCCGCGACGATGGCACGCCGGCAGCGGGCACGTTCGACGGCTGGCCCAAGACGCTCAAGGGATTCAAAATGCTTGACCCCTGCTGCGGCAGTGGGCATTTTCTGGTGGCGGGATTCAACCTCCTGGTGCCATTGCGGATGCACGACGAAGGGCTGACAGCGAGGCATTCGCTCCGAACCGTCTATCTCTGTTGCGGTGGCCAACGGTTCATCCGCCCGACGCCGCCCCGACCGGAGCGATCGATGCCAAGGGTTCTTTGGCGCTCACCAACCGCGCCAGCTTCCGGCCGGAACTGCTGAGCGGAAAATGCTCCAATTCGGCGGGCCGAACCCACTTCTGCACCAGATTTTCCGCACCGCAGCCGTCGTGCGACAGATACTCGGCATCGTAGCAGTCCAGCGTGATGCGAAAGCGGGTAACGCCGTGACGCAACGTCTTGCGATGCTCTCCAGGCGAGACGGTCACCCCGGTCAAACGCAGCACGTTTTCGACAATCGCGCGATGGATCTCGGCTTCGGTCTTGCCGTGGATGGGAAAGCGGGGGAAATCCCACAGTCCCGCCCAGCGGCGGCCTTCGGGCCATTGGATCAAGAGTAAGCGACCGCGGCGGCGGACGAGCAGGGCCGCCTCGGCAAGCTCTTCAAATTGCAGCCGCGGCTTGGGGTGGGGAATCTCGTTTTGCATGCCGCGTTGCTGGGCACGACACAGCCCCATGGCTGGGCAGACATCACAGTTAGGCGCGCGCCCGCGGCAGACTTGGCTGCCGAGTTCCATGAGGGCCTGGTTAAAGCGGCCGACGTCGCGAGACGGCAACACGGCCTCGGCCGCTGCCCAAAGTAACTTCTGCCCGGCGGATACGGTGGTTGGGCCGCAATAGGCCAGCAGCCGGCTGAAAACCCGCACCGTATTGGCTTCCAGGATCGGCCGCCGTTGGTCAAAGGCGATGGAGAGAACCGCCCCCGCCGTATAGCGGCCGATGCCCGGTAGCCGTTCGACCGATTGAGGATCCGAAGGGAAGCTGCCGCCGTGGTCGGCAACGATTCGCCGAGCCGCGAGGTGCAGTTGCCGTGCGCGGCGATAGTAGCCCAATCCTTCCCAAAGACGCAGGACCAACTGCTCATCGGCTTCCGCCAGCGTGCGGATCGTGGGCAAGGCAGCCAGAAATCGCTGGAAGTATGGCTTCACGGTCTCGACTTGCGTCTGCTGGAGCATGATTTCGCTCAGCCAGACTGCGTACGGGTCGCGCGTGCCGCGCCAGGGGAGATCGCGGGCGTGTTGGTCGTACCATGCCCGCAGCCTGCGGCGAAAATTCCGCAGCCATGCAGAGTCAAAAGGCAAGGCATCCGCGGTGGCCGACATGCTATTTCAATTTCGTCCTTCGTGATTCGTCATTTCCCCGCCCCTTGAATCTGCTTCTCCACCCACGTCTCATCCTTCTGATACCGTTTTGCGCGCAACAGTACAACCGGATCCTTGCTGAGCGCAATCACCTTGTCGAGGGCCGCGTTGAACTCGGCCTTGTTCGGCTGCCGCAGAATCTTGTGGTGGGCCAGCTCGACGACCGTTTGACAAGCCACCTGGGTAAATTCGGGCTGATCCATGTAGGGGGCGACAAATCGCAATGTTTCGAGCGAGCGGATCGCTCTGGCCCGCTTCAGGATCTGGGTTTTATGCTCGCTGCTGGAAGCCAACTCCATCGCCTTCTTAAGCATCGCCAGTCGCTGGGCATCCGGTCGCTTGTCGGGCAGCGGGGCCACCCGAATCAGGGCGTCGAGGACCATTTTTCGACCGGCTGGATCCTTGGCCGCCAGAATAAATTCGACCAATCGCGGTGCAACACTGCCATCGGGCCAGTTGCAAATCGCCCGCAAGGCCGCCGCGCTGCGCACCGCGTCTTTATCGGCCAATGCCTCTTCGATAACCTTCAGGGCCGGTTTGCCGCCGATCCGACCGAGTACCGGGAGTAATGTCGTTTTTTCCTTTTCGCTCAGACCGGACATCACTTTCAAGAGCGGAATGGCCCTCAGGTCGATCTCGGGATTCCGCTGCGCGATGAACATCAATGCCTTTTCAGCCTCCTCGCGGGCAGCAATGTCCTTGGCATCGAGGATCAAGTGGGCCAGCTTGGCAACCAGTTCTGGGCCAGCCAATTGGCCCAATGCCTCCAGTGCCGCAATGCGCACAGTGGCATCGGCATCCTTGGCCGCGTCCAGCAGCGTGGGCACGGTGTCGATGGCGTGCCGGACGACGAGCAATTGCAAGAGCTTGACGCGCTGGGCCGGCGCGGCGGTTTTCAGCGCGGCGCACAAAGCCGCGTTGATGTCATCGCCATGCAGCCGGGTAATGGCGGCAACGGCATCCTTTTCGCCATTTGCCTCGCCCAGCAGTTTAGTCAACCGCGGCACGTCATCCTTATCGCCCAAGGCGCCAAGCGCACGGATCGCTGCCCCACGGACCTCGGCATGGGAGTTGTTCAATAGATCGAGCACGGCCGGCCGGGCTGTCGCATCGCCGCGTTCGGCCAATGCGCCGAGCAGGCCCACCTGGGCCTCCGGGACCAGCTTGGGCAACAATCCTGCAAAGCGCCGCGTCGCCTCGGGGCCTTTCACTTCATCTCGAACCTGTTCCAGGCCAATAGCGCGGACGTCCTTGTCTTTATCGCAAACGAGATTGCTCACCGTCTGCACGAGATCATCATCCGCATGGGCAGGAGGTGTGATCTGCAATCCGAAGACCAGTAGGAAAATGATTGAAAACACGACGAGCAAGGAAGGGCGGATCATGGGAAGGGGGGGATTGGGGACTGGGG
>Ga0118677_10003480_pt1 | contig 29706 bp, 19 predicted proteins | sample AliMusrvi5mmetaG_FD_86154 | JGI IMG/M metagenome (GOLD analysis project Ga0118677, IMG submission 86154) | reverse complement strand
CTGTCCTTGGCTCATACCCTTACTCTTCGACGGTGGACGCAAATCTCCTTGGTATTTTTAGCCTGATCAGCGATATTTTACGAGAAAAGACCGATGCCAGACTTTATCCGCGGGCTGCTAGGGCGAAGTGGCAGGCGGCGTTTTCGTCGAAAAGCGTATTGTAAAAGAGAATGCCGGTATTGCTGATGGGCGAATCGTAGGGGACAAGCGCTACCTCGCCGAGGTGGCGACTGCCTTCGTCGGTGTCGAGCAGGTTGCCCAGGGTATCGGCGTTTTTACCGGCCGCAAAATCGACCACCCGTCCCGCTTCGAAGGTCAAGGAGAGTTCCTCGATGAGGATGCCGTTGTAGAGGAGCGGCCTGCTGGCCTTCACGATGCCGTCCGCTCGCTCCCGGTGCGGCGCGGTGAAGATCTCCTCGGTCGGAATATTGGCGGAGAAAGGCACGTGTTGCGGATCGTATTCGATGCCGCCGCACCAGAGATGGTCATCGGCCAGCCCGACCGTGAAGTCGGTGCCGTTGGCGCTGGTGTAGTGCAAGGCGGCAAAGCGATAGTCATTCATCCGCTCCAGCCGCGTCTGCATCTGGCTGGTGTGCTGCGCCCAGGCCGCCAGCGGGTTATCGACATCCGCGCGGCAGGCGTGATAGATAGCCTGCTGCAACGCCTCCACGGCGGCGGCCTCCCCCAACTGCGGGAAGACCTTCTTCGCCCACCCGACGGTGGGCACCGAAGCCACCACCCAGCGGGCCTGGTTCCCCATCATAAAGCGGCGATACGGCTTCAGCGCCGTCGCCAGCGCCTTGTGCTCCGCGGCGGCTTTCCCCGGGTCGATATCCTGCAGCAGATCGGGATCATTGGCGGCAATCGAGATGACGCAGGCGCCTTTCTCCTGCACATAATATAGGCGGGCGTCGCGCTGCCAGGCCGGCACTTCCTCCAGGTGGGCGATGTCGGTCTGTTCGAGACGCAGCTTGCGCAATAATTCGTCATTCCAGAAGACGAACACATCGCCGGCCCCCGCCGCGTACCCCTTCGCGCAGAGCAACCGCGCAAACGCCGCGCACTCGATGGGGGCATTCACCACCAATAGCTGCCCCGGCTGCACGTTCACCCCCGCGCGAACGATCAACTCCGCGTAGTGCTCCATCGCTCCCGTCATCATGCCCTCCTCCCCATGCCCTTATCTCCGGCTCGAAACCGCTACTGATCCGCCCATTGGTTCGTTAAACTTTATCCGTTCAGCCGTGTCAGTATTCATTCAGTACCCAGGATACAAAACCTTCTCCGTTGGATGACGCAATATTACCGCGACTGAGAGGCACGACCGTTGGAAATCGAGCGAGAACGCCACGTCGCGAACTGAAATTTTCGGTGCATACCTGTGTGTATCATCGGCAGTCAATCCCCCTCGGTGGCAAGATCTATCGATAGACATTTCCGGGTCCCTGCGCGTAGAATATCCGAGTATTGTCTTGCTCTGGAAGGATTCCCTATGCCTTATGTTATGATGCGATGGACTCTTCTCTTGCTATTGGTTTATGCGATGTTGGGATGCTGGGGTGCTCCCGGACTCACGCGCTGGGCGATCATCCCTACCGGTGACACTGGCAGTATGCTGGCAGACCTTCTCACCGTTGAACTCTCGCAACAGCCGACGGTGACGCTGGTAGAGCGCGAAGAGATCAAAAAAATTACCAGTGAGCAGGCGCTGTCCGCCGCGCTTTCTTCCGATGGCAGTAACAGCCGCCTGCAACTGGGTGCGCTGCTCAACGCCGACGCCCTGCTCGTGCTGCAAGTGTTGCCGCAGAAAGAGCCGATATTACGCGTTGCGATGATCGCGTGCCGCAGCGGTTTGCGCTTGCGCCTGGAGACGCTGCCGTGGTCGCCCAATGCCGCCTCGCCATTGACCGCGCATTTGCGCGCGCTGGTGAGCACGGTGCAGGCGCAATACGCCAACGGCATTACACGTGTATTGGGCGTGCCGCCGTTCATCTCACACAGCTTCTCGCATGAGCAGGACGCCTTGCAGGTGCGGTATAGCGAGCTATTGCAGCAGGTGTTGCTGACGCAACCGGGCGTGGCCGTACTGGAAACCGCCGAGGCGCAGGCGATCAGCCGCGAACTCACGCTCGGGGGCCAGGCGCTGTCCGCGCGCCCGATGCCGCTCTTCATCAAAGGCGAATATCGCATTGACGCACGCCCCAACGCGCCTCCGACCATCACGCTGACCGTCAGGATTACCGACGCCACCCACGAAATCTCGACTCTAACCTCCGAGGCCATGCCGCTCGATGCCGCCCCGGGGTGGATCACCTCGACGGTGCCGCCCAGGGTACTGGCGAATGCCGTCACGGCGACCGCGCTGGCGCCGCAGGCGCAGGCCGTCGCACTCACGGCGCGCGGGGAGGAATTTGCCCGTTTGGGCGCGTTCGAGCATTCGACGCCGTTGCTGGAATCATCACTGCTGCTCAATCCGGACCAGCCCCAAGTCCGCCTGTCCATTCTCGACGCCTGTTATCGCGAGCGTTCTGGCGCCCTATTCGACTCTATGGTGCTGATGCGCCACAAATGGCCGGACTTCTCACTAGCCAACGACGCCGACCCGCACTACTCCGAGGTGATCGGCGATCTCGCCGTGATGTATGCGTCGATGCTGCAGCATGCCGCTTACCCGATCTGCCACCGGCAGTGGAATCTTCATGAAATCGACGTGGCGTTGAACAAAGTATACTACACGTCGATGCTGCTACAGGAGATCGCTATCAGACGCTACCGGCCTGCCGACACCCAGCCGAAAGGTCTGGAGCAACTCGCGGAAGTGGAACCTGCGCGGGAGGCGTTCGTCCGGCAAATCTGGCCGGCATTGCTCGAACTGGCACGCAACCATACACCGAATGTGGTGCTCGATGGGGGCGCGACCATTACCTTCATGCAAGTAGAGACGACGACCGAGCGGATCGCCGCCTTCAATGTGAGCCAGGGTCGCATCACCGCGCAGAACCTGGCGTTACTGCGCGAATTGTATACCACATTCCAACCGGATATCGATTTTTTGCCGGCGTTGCCCACCTATTTCGACGCGCCGATCCCGAATGTGCCGTCTCTGTATGCGCCGGAGCTGACGGAGCGCCAATATCTGGACTTCATCACCGCGTTGCAGCAGAGCACGCATCGCACGGCGAAAGGGTATGGCGACTACGCCGCCTTGCTCTATCGCGTGAAACAGGCCCGCGCCGCCGGCGACAAGGCGGGGTTGCAGCAAGCGCGAAATGACCTGGCGACCTTGCGCAACACTGTCGATGCCTATCCGCCGCCCGCACCAAACTACGTCGGCTATGTGCGCTCTTATACCATGCGCGCGGTGATCGAGCAACTGGACAAGGAACTGGGCGTAGCACCGAAGCCGATCGCGGCGCCGGTGATCGGCAACGGCGCGATTCAACTGAGTAAACAGTCGATGCTGCTGCAGTACCAACCCTTTCCTAATGGCGCGGCACGCGCGCCGGAGCCGTTCAACGGCGGCTATGGCACCACCTGGATGCCATGCGATGGATTTGACCTTTACTGGACATCCGAAGCTCTCTTCCTGCACCGCACAGCCGGTACGCTGGAGGAAGTGGCGCGACCGAAAAACGCACTGGATGCCCGACTGAGATCAGTGGCCTGGGATGGCCGCTACATCTGGGTAGCCACCGATAAACAGCAGGTGTGGATTTACGACCGCTCCGGCGTGTGCCTGCGTGAGATCGGTGCTAATGACGGTCTACCAGGACCGAGTTGGAGCGTGATCCTGCATGTCATCAGCCCGGGACGCGTGCTCATGGTCGGTTCAGCCAATGAAGACGAACGCGCATGGGGAGTCGTGCTCGCTTGGGCGGGGCAAGCGCCGACGGTGACGCCATTCCTTGAAGCGACGCACGTACCGCTGGCGACGGACCGCACCGGTCTCGATCAGTTCGCGCTCGATCCGCTGGGCGGCTTCTCACCGCAATTTATCACTCCGACCGCCACCGCCAAACCCGGACAGCGCGCGGTGTTCATTTGGCGCCTTCGGCGGGAGTTCGGTTCGGGTTTACTGCAGCCGCTACTGGTCGATATTGACACGCTGCAACTGACTGTGTGGAAATTCCCCAAGCCTCCGTTGTCGTCCTCGTCCAGGCCGTTTCTGCCGCGCGTGATTACGGCAAACGGCCGGCGCATGATCGGCTTTCTCACGCTGGGACCGCGCTTTGGCGAAGTATGCGCCATCGACATCAGCGGCACGCCGGAGCAACCGGACTATGCCTACCGGACCATCAAATTCCCCAACGCCTGGAAAGAGGAGGTGCGCAGGCCCACGCTGCTAGTGAGAGAAGCCTTCCTCATCGATCAAATCTACGCGCAGATCCCGTATGCCGCTTTCATGTCGCAGCCGGACGGCTGGCTCTATCTCGCCAGCAGCGGTGTCTGGTGGCGTCTCAACCCCACCAGCCTTGCCGCCCAACGGTTAACAGACGGCCCCATCACCGACAACGGCGCGGAAGTCAAATTCGCCGGCTACTCCAGCCTTCTCGGTATGGTGGCCTGGGACGGCAACCGCTTCTACCAGGTCCGCATCGATGAGACGAAAATTCCGTAAACGAAGCTCCGTCAGCGGCGCGCTTTGGCGCAACGCCACATCTTTTCTTTGCTAGTAATATTGCCCCAGAGGGGAATCCAACCAACCAGCCATTCACTAATCCCGCGTCCGATTAACGTCGTCGTTGCGGTCACGAGGACGGATTTCGCGGCGCTTTCATTGATCCGCTTTTCAAACACCGTCCCTAACGCCATGATCATACATATTTGAATCGGTATCAGAATCAGATTGTCCGCGGTGGGAAGCTGCGCACCCACTAAACCGACACCACCCGTTAACACCGCTGCGCCGTGCACAATCACCTGGCAACGTTTGTGCTGGATTGCCGTCATGGTCATCCGCTTAACTCCTCGAGGCATACCACCTGCTGGACAGTTTCATTCCCCGGTATCTCCCCGTCATTCCGCAGACAAAGACGATGAATGCGTACCCTCGCAGGCAAATTCGACACAGGATAGCTCGCATTTGCTTGCATGGATACGCATCCATGCGCTGGGACGCCAATCCTACCGTCGTCTAGACCAATAGTAACCGTCGCCTCCGCCGAACAACAGCACCAACCATACCATAATGATAACCGCGTCTATAACCACGTAAATAACCCCGCTATTTTGTTTTACCGCTGCGTCCGATTCGGATAGACTACATCCCCAGGACTTGCTTGACCTCACCGATCTTCTCCTGGATTTTGCCGCCGATCTTTTCGGCTTTGCCTTTGGCCACCAAGCGGGGGTTATCGGTGATGATCCCTGCGACCTCCGTGACCTTACCCTTGGTTTCGTTGAGTGCGCCTTGCACTTTGTCATTCATGCTGGATTTCATGATTTTTCTCCTTTACATTGTAACGGCGATGCCCTTTCGATTGCCAGGCAAAACCTTGTTATCAATATATGGCATGAACCCATTGGTCCACATCGCCCATGTGATAGATTTGTCCGACGATAGTAAGGTATAGAAAACTGGATTCGCAGACGCCTTTCAGGGGCTGTGCCGGTTTTGTGTATTATCACCGAACCGGACGTGCCATTTTCACAGCATCCAGCTCCCCAGCAGTTCGCAATGAATATCATCTATCAACTGGACATCGCCAATATGTTTTGTATCTCCGACGCACGATGCGACGAGTATCCAGCATGGCTAGTCATTACGTCAAATAACTCCTCTTCATGGAAGGAACTCGAAACAAGGCAGAGAAATTGATTACTGTGTGAAGGCTTTGCGTGCGGTCGTTCAGGCATCTCGGCGGTAAAAAAGCCCGGCTATTGCGATACACTCCGAAATGAGGCTGGCCTGCCACGATAACACCGGCTGGTTCCATCGATGCCAAGGGGCGCATTTGCTCGCGATTTCACGGTCTCGATCACGGAAAGGAGCATTTCCATGCAGCGATCTCATCATTCGTTGGCCCGCCGGCGCCGGTCGGCCGTCCTCTTCTCCCTGTGCCTGTGCATACTTAGCCTGACCGTGTCCGTACTGGCGACCAGCACGGAAGGCCCGGGCGATTGGTGTATGTTTCGCCATGATCCGCAACACACCGGACGCAGCCCCTTTGTCGGGCCGACCACGCCAGTCAAGGTGTGGTCATACCAGACCGGTGCAGCCATAGTTTCCTCACCGGCTTGCGGCGCGTTGGGCAGTATATATGTTGGCTCGCTCGATAAGCAAGTCTATGCCCTCAATGCCACCGGCACGCAGCGGTGGGCGTATGCCGCCGGGAGTTATGTCGGATCCTCACCGGCGATTGGGACGGACGGCACCGTCTACATCGCGTCGATGAATGGCTTCCTCTATGCCATCGATCCCACGAGCAGCATACAAAAATGGGCCTATAAGACCGGCGACACCTCCGGATGGTCCAGCCCGGTCATTGCGGGGGATGGGACGATCTTCATCGGATCGGCGACCGGACCGTCCAGCGGATCGTTCTATGCGATCAAACCGGACGGCACTTTGAAATGGTCGGTCAGCCCATCCGGTGCGATTACCACCTCGCCGGCCATCGGCTATGATGGAAAAGTCTATTTCGCCGCAGGAGCGACCGTCTATTCCATGTATGCGGACACCTCCGCCGTCAATTGGATGTATTCCATTCCGACCGGTGGTGCGGTCGCGATTACCTCGCCGACCATCGGACCGGATGGCACGGTCTACATCGGCTCGAACGATAAGAGTCTCTATGCGATCAGCGCAACCGGCTCGCTGAAATGGTCCTACCCGACCGGAGCGATGATTCAATCCTCGCCGGCGCTGGGAACGGATGGCACGGTCTATATTTCCTCCCAGGACGGCAGTCTGTACGCCATCGATAAAAATGGACGTAAGAAATGGTCCTATGCCACGGGAGCCATGATTTACGCATCCTCCCCGGCGATTGGCGCGGATGGCGTGATTTATATTGGTTCGACTGATGGAAACCTGTATGCGCTGTCCCCGACGGGGTCGTTGAAGTGGAAATATCCCATCGGCGCCGGCATCCGCTCTTCCCCAGCCATCCGACAGGACGGCAGCATCGTGGTGGGAGCGGATGATCGGTCCGTGTATGTATTTGCCGGCGATGCGACCACGCTGCTCCCCACCGCCGGACCCGGCGGCTCGATCAGCCCAACGACGGCGCAAACCGTGAAAGTCGGCGCGCCCGTTTCTTTTAACGCCACGGCGATTAACAACTATGTGGTGGACTCCTGGTACCTGGATGGGAGCCTGGCACAGACCGGCGGCGCGCAATACACCGCGCAGACCACCGGCTTTGCCGTCGGCAGCGCGCATGCCGTCAACGTATCATTCAAATACACCGGTGCCTCGCAGCGCGGCGACTGGTGGCTATTCCACCATGACCTGCAGCACACCGGCCGGAGTCCAGTCCTGGGACCGCAAACGCTGGCGGTGAAGTATCTCTATTCGTTGGGCAGCAAGCAGAATATTCTGTCTTCTCCCTCATTCGGCGCGGATGGGACCATCTATATCGGAGCGGATGACGGCAATCTGTGCGCATACAACCCGAACGGCACGGCGAAATGGACGTATCAAACCGGAGGCAGCATCAGTTCGTCGCCAGCCATCGGCGCGGATGGCTCAATCTATTTCGGATCGTCCGATCGCAACTTCTATGCCCTCAACGCGAATGGCACGCTGCAGTGGGCGAAACCGTGTTTAGCGATGAATTACTATCTGTCATCTCCCACTATTGGCGCGGATGGCACGATCTACATCACCGACGGGTCGAAACATCTATTGGCCTTCAATCCTGCCGGTATCCAGTTGTGGTCGAATAATTCTCCGGGGAGCATGGATGGCTCACCGGCCATCGGCACGGATGGCACAATTTATATCGCGTCGGAAGGTGGCACTCTCAACGCCTACTCTGCGAACGGCTCTTACAAGTGGGGAGCGTATCTGGAACAGGCCAGCGCACTTTCCTCACCGGCCATCGGCGCTGACGGCATGATCTATGTCGGCGCGGCCAATCACAAACTCTATGCCGTCAGTGCGGACGGCAAGCTCCAGTGGTCCTTTCTCGCCGGCGATGCCATTCAGGCAACCCCGGCCATCGGCAGGGATGGCACGATCTATTGTGGCTCGCTGGATGGGAAATTGAATGCCGTCGATAAATACGGGAACTGGCTCTGGAGCGTACAGGCAACGACGAAAGGGGCGATTTATTCTTCACCGGCCATTGGCGCGGACGGCACCATCTACTATGGCACGGACGATCAATGCCTGTATGCCATCTCCGCGGATCGTACCCGGAAGTTAAGCATGGTGACCCGCGGGAAAATCCGGTCGTCTCCCGCCATCGCCGCGGACGGTACCTTATATGTCGGTTCGAGCGATAATAGCCTCTACGCGATTGCCGGTCCCACTACTTCCACGGTGATCACGCCGGGCGCCACTTCGTATGGCACGATCAGTCCGGGCACGCCGCAGGTGGTGACCATCGGCACGCCGGTGACCTTTACCGCTACCGCCAACGCCGGTTATACGGTAGATTCCTGGTCGTTCGACGGCGGCATTATCCAGACCGGCGGCGCAAAATATATCGTGCAGACCACCGGCTTTGCCAACGCCAGCAGCCACACGGTGTTTGTCACGTTCAAACTGGTGGCCAATGTCACCATCGTCCCGTCAACCGGAGCCAACGGGACCATCAACCCGAATACCACGCAAACGGTGACGATCGGTAAGTCAGTGTCCTTTACCGCCACCCCGAATACCGGCTATCTGGTCGATACCTGGACACTGGACGGCAACACCGCACAAGTCGGCGGCACGTCATACACCATGTTCACTTCGGGCATGGCCATTGGCAGCACGCATGCCGTCAAAGTAACCTTCAAAGCGATGCCGACCGTCACGCTGACACCGACGGTCGGCAGCAACGGCGCCATCAGCCCGAGCACCGCGCAAACAGTGCCGATCAACACACCAGTGATCTTCACCGCCACCGCGAATGCCGGCTTCACGGTAGATATCTGGACGTTCGACGGCAATACCGCGCAGACTGGCGGTGTGCACTACACCGCACAGACCGCGGAACTGACGGAAAACAGCACGCACGCCGTCAAAGTCACCTTCAAAGTGCTGAACACCGTCACCCTCACGCCGTCGGCGGGGAGTGGTGGTACCATCAGCCCGAGCACCGCGCAGACGGTGATCGTCGGCACGGCGGTGACGTTCACCGCCGTCGCGAACTCCGGTTACACGACGGATAGCTGGACACTCGACGGCACCACCGCACAGACCGGCGGCGCGCAATATACCGTATCAACGACGGCGTTGGCGCCCGGCACCACGCACACCGTGATGGCGACCTTTAAATACGTCGCCATGTTACAGCGCAGCGACTGGTGGATGGCGCATCACGATCCGCAGCACACCGGGCGCAGTGCCGCCGTCGGACCGCAAACAGCCACGATAAAATGGAGCTACACGACCAATTCATGGATTTACGGTTCGCCGGTGCTGGCGCAGGACGGCACCATCTATATCACCTCACTCGATGGGAATCTCTACGCGCTCAAACCGGACGGCACGCGGAAATGGTTCTACGCCACCGGCAGCAACGGTATCTCGTCCACTCCGGCGATCGGCACTGACGGCACCATCTATTTCGGATGTTACGATGGCTACCTCTATGCCCTCAATCCGGATGGCAGCAAGCTCTGGAAGGCCGCGACGGGGAATCTCATCAGTGTTTCCTCACCGGTGATCGGCACCGACGGCGTCATTTATACCGGGTCGAATGATAAATCGCTGTATGCCTTCAATCCGGACGGTACGCAAAAATGGTCATACGCGACTGGGGGCAGCCTCTTTTCTTCACCGGCACTCGGTGCGGACGGCACCGTCTATATCGGCTCGGAAGATGATTACCTGTATGCGATCAATCCCAACGGAGCGTTAAAATGGTCATACAAAACCGGAAATAGCATCGGATCCTCCCCGGCCATCGGAACGGATGGCGCCATCTATATCGGCTCCGACGACAATTTCCTGTATGCGCTCGAACCGAATGGCAGCAAGCGTTGGGCCTTTAAACTCGGTGACACGCTGGCAACCTGTTCGCCCGCGCTGGGCGCGGACGGCACGATTTACATCGGCTCGATGGATCACAGCGTCTATGCCGTCAAAGCTGACGGTACGAAGAAATGGTCGTATACCACCGGCGATAAAATCAACTCCTCCCCGGCCATCAGCGCGGATGGCACCATCTACGTGGGATCGGAAGATGCCGTTCTCTATGCCTTGACACCGGACGGTACCGTCAAATGGTCGTATACCACCGGCAATAAGATCAATGTGTCCTGCCCCGTGATCGGCATGGACGGCACACTCTATATCGGCTCGACCGATAACAAACTCTATGCCTTCGCCGGTCCGACCAATATTGTCACCCTCTCCCCCGCGTCCGGCGATAACGGCCTCATCAGCCCGAGCGCTGTGCAGACGGTGACCATCGGCTCACCGGTGACGTTTACCGCCACCGCGAATGCCGGCTACACGGTGGATAGGTGGACACTGGATAGCAACGCGGTGCAGACCGGCGGCGCGCAATACACCGTGCAAACCGCCGGATATACCGCCGGCAGCACCCATGCCATCAAGGTGACCTTTAAATCGACCACGATCAGCCGCATCATCCAGGTGCAAAACACCAATGGCGTTGGCGGCCAGCCGGTGAAGGTCTCGATTACCATCGCGGCAGACGGGACGGAAAATGCCGTGGGCGGCAGTTTGCTCTTCGATCCCACGGTGTTGAGCTATGTCACCAGCGAGGTGGGGAGCGGGGCAACCGGCGCGGCGCTGGTCGTCAATGCGGCGCAAACCGCGACCGGCTCGCTGGGGTTTGCGCTCGGAATGCCGGCGGGGAATACGCTGGCAAAAGGCACCCAGCAGTTGCTGCTGGTGACCTTTACCGCTAATGCCTCTTCGGCAGCGACCATCGGTTGGGGCGATCAACCCATCGCACGAGAAGTCGTGAGTGCCAATGCCGACGATCTGCCCGCGAACTGGGTCAGCGGCACGGTGTCGGTCATCGTGGGCTATGAGGGTGACGTGATGTCGGAACCGAACGGCGACGGCAAAGTGACCCTCGCCGACTGGGTGAAAATTGGGCGCTTTGCGGCCGGGTTGGATTCACTGCCGGCGACGGGCGGCGAATACCAGCACGCGGACTGTGCCCCCAGGTCCAGCAAAGGCGACGGCGTGATTAACCTGGCCGACTGGGTGCAGGCGGGACGTTATGCGGCGGGACTTGATCCGTTGACAACGGCGGGTGGCCCAACCGGCCCGATCGGCAGCAAGTTACGGCTTATCGCTCCGGCGGCGGGGGATCGTGCTATCCAACTGGTCAGCACACCTGCCACTAAAGCACAACATGGCGGGGTCAGCGTGGTGCTGAAAGCGCAGGGAAACGAAAATACCATTGGCTTTAGTCTGCGCTATGATCCGACGCTGTGCAGTATTGGGACGATCACGCTGGGCTCCGAGGCGCAAAATGCCACGGTCAATATCAATAAGTACCAGATGGGTAAAGGACAAATCGGCTTTGCCATCGCGCTGCCCGCCGGGAAAACCCTCACGGTGGGCCGAAATGAGTTGCTGAAACTGACCTTCACCGCGGTGGGCGCCGGCGAGGTGAAGTCATCGCTGAAATTCTGTGATGCCCCGGTGGCTCGTGAAGTCGTCGGTGTGTCGGCCACCGATCTGGACGCCACGTTCGTCGATGCGGTCATCACCGGTCCGACGAAATAACGCCATACCGGACAGGCCATGAAGAGCGCGCGGACTTCCGCGCGCTCTTCGCGTTTGGTGGGAAATTGACGGTAAGGTCGCTGTTCAGCCTACCCCATTACCACCCCCTGCAGAAGGTGGCAAATACTCAAGCAGGGCGCGAAAGCGTCCTGACAGTGATCACGGAAAAGTATGCTTCAGCATGCTTGCCGCCCGCTCACCACCTCTCGCATGGGTGGCGAGAGGGCGGAGACTGAACAGTTACCCGGTCAGGCTTTATTCCTTGACGTCGATGACATAGCTGCGGCTGTCGCCTTGCTTGAGGGTGAGCGTTTTGGCCGTGACGCCTTTCGGCACGGTGAAATACAGGCGCACATGTAACACTTCCCCGCTTGGTACCTTCTGACCGACTTCCCGGTATGAACTGGCAAAGAGCAGGCTATGATACGCCAGTTTTTCGCCATCGGTGGAGGTAAGGGAGGCGGCAAAGGTATCGTAGCGGAGCGGTATATCGAAGGTATTCATGTTTTTCACCGTCATGTTCACCAGCATATATTTGTCGCCCGGGTCCAGCTTATGCTCCAGGATGGCATCGGTCGTCGTGGTGAAGCCATCCACGCTTGCGCTCCAGGTTTCGAATGGATACACGACGTTCATCTTCGCCGGCACGGTGGTCAACGCGGTGGCGCCGGTTGGGTCGGCAGCGTCCGCAAAAGGCGCCGGTAACGCGGTCACTTTATCATGCAGATCGTAACGTAAAATGGGGCCGTTATTATCACCCGGCAACACCATCAGCTTGGGTACCGGCCCTTTCGCCGGTACGGCGAAGACGGCGTAGACGTCGAGCTTTTGTGCGGGTTTCAACGTCAGCGAAACCGCTTTACGGTTCTCCTCGTCCGCCCATCCCGTAACCGGGTTGTGATTGACATTCATCGCGTCGACCACGGTCATCCCCAGCGCCATATCCCCGCGGATGAAGAGACCCGATTTCTGGGGATTTTGCACGGAAAAATGCAGCACCAGCAGTTTTTCATCCGCATTCGGCGTATACAGGCGATCATTAAGGACCACCTGTGCCGTGGTATATTCCGCGCGCTTCAGGCAGAAATACAACGGGCTCTCTTTGCGAATGGAATACACTTTTCCGAACACCCCATTCTCCCCGGCCAGTTCGGCCGTGCCGCCTGAACCGGCGGTCGTGGAGGATACACTGACTTTGTGAGTAGCGACATTATAGGTTGCCGCACCGCCCAGCAGCTTCATCAGTGCCACAATATCGACAAAGGCTTTGCCGTTTACTTCCACGACGGGCACATTCACGGTCTTACCATCGACCGTCAGGGTGGCAGCAAACGCCGTCATGCCTGCCAGGCACAACAGGACAACGAGAAAGATGCGTACCATAGAAACTCCTCCTTAGAAACTATCTCAAAACACCTCGCCACCATCTCGCGGGTCCTTTTCCTGCCTGATCTGGCGACGATCCATTTTGAGATAGTTTCTTATTACACAATTGCGATTTGTAATTCGGTTTTGATTTCCATACTCCTGCAGGATACCTGGATAAATTTAGGGCTTACCTTGTTCACAATCCGGTCAGCTAAGCCTGATGTTGCTGTAGCGTAGATAGGGTGTCCAGCATCTGTTGCGAAATCCAGCACCTGCCGCTTAGTATTACTACCGCGCCCTCTCGCGTCCCGACTCCCGGCATAAATGCCGGGGCTATTGAGATACGCCCCATAAATGGCACTGGTTAGATCAGGTGAACAAATCACCTCATTTATGGGATGAATATCAATAACCCGGCGATTTACCTCAATATACAAAACCGTCATACGCGGTAGTCATATTAGTGGCTGTCTGAAAAGTATCGGTGCCGGGTCTACTTAATGACGTGCTGCAACGCACGATCGGCGGCGATAACGCGGTTGCGACCCGCCCGCTTGGCTTCATAACAGGCATGGTCGACGCGGTTGAAGGTGGCATCCGGGCTCTCATCGACCTCAGGGTCGACCATGCCGACCCCAATGCTGACGGTGAAGGCGATCTCTGCGCCTTCATGCCGGCAGGGGCTTGCGGCCAGCGTCTGCCGCACGGCTTCGGCCTTAGTCGCTGCGGCGGTCACCGGCGTATCGGGCATGATGATCACGAATTCCTCGCCGCCGATGCGCGCAATATAATCGCTTCCGCGCGAAAAGAGCTGCCGAAGTATTTCGGCGAAATGGCGCAGGCAGGCATCGCCGGCCGGATGTCCGAAGGTGTCGTTGATTCGCTTGAAACGGTCAATATCGAGCACCAGCAACGCCAACGGCGCGCCCAGGCGCACGGCGCTCTTCCACGTATGGTCCATCACCAGTTCGTATTGGCGCCGGTTGGGTAGGCCGGTCAAGGTGTCCGTGAGCGCCAGGCGGGCGTTCTCCGCCCGCTGATTGATCAGGTCGATTTCCATATCGACCTGGTGGTCGTATAACTTCGCCGACTGACTCAAAGTGCCCATCAGGTAGATGAAATAGACCGACAGCACCACTCCAGCCGACCACAGGTGGAGGCCCGGAATGAAGAACATCACCGCACCCGGTCCCATCAAGGCGGCAATACCGAGCCTGGCCTGGGCCGGATACATCGCATAGGCATGGCTGAGCGCGGTGGCATGGGCGATGGTGCAGACGATGACGACCATGGTGGCGCTGTCGGGACCGGCCTGCCGCCAGCCGACGGTGGCCACGATCACGCCCCACAGGAGCAAGCCGAGGTGAATGATCAGCCAGTGGCGCCATGCCCAGCACCGGTAGTCCTCGCGACCTGCCGCTGGACCCGGCGGACGGTGGAGGGTGCGCAGCCAGATGAAGGCGATGAAGACGGCGACCGGAAGCACCAGCAGCCACCATGAAATTCGATCGTAACGGGCGATCGAATCGACCAGCGAAAAACTTATCGCGTAGTAGAGCGAACCACTCAAGCTGCGCCGGTAGAACTCATCGGCGGTCCGGCGCATGCGATAGTGGTCGGCATCGTCCGCTGCCTGGAACTGATCGGTCAGCGAGATGCTTGCGTGCGTGATCAAGCGGTGATCCCTTCCGTTTCATCCATCAATCTGCTCACACGGCCAAGCCTAACCGGTGACTAGCTTTTATTTAATTGGCCACCCTACCGTTGACTTCCTGCTGGAAAGCGTTGGGGGGCACGAAAACCTGGTGATACCATCTGTGCTTTGAACATACCGAAGATGCCTTCAACAGATGTGTCACGCTTTCTCGGGAACAACCACTCTAATTTCAGGACAGTTGAAGAAGGTGGGCTACTACTCATTTCCCGCAGCGAAAGCACGAAAAATTAATGTAAATAAAGAAGGAAATCGCTGAAATATCAGGAAGTAATGTATTATAATGCGAAGTATTCGAAAACTTCGGGGACATAGCCTCTCATAAGTGGAGATCGAAAAAAGTTAACTGGTATCGGATCTGGTCAAAGGTGAGACCATGGCAAACTGCAATGAGGTGTAGATAGGACATGCCCACAGAAGACCAAAACACCGATAAATACTCAGCCAGCGAACAGGGTTTGGGATACATCTACCAGTCGCGCCTTGCCTTGCTTCGGTTGCTGGAATTGCCAGAGAACACCGCCGTCTTCATGGAAAAGGACGATGACCTGGATTTCGTGGAAAAGGATGGAAGTAAATCCCTTGCCTCGCTAAAGCATAAGGCTACCGGTGACCGCCTGACCGACTTGTCGACCGACTTTTGGAAGTCCATTAGAATCTGGTTGACGCGTTACAAACGCGACGGCCGCAGTACATCGAATCTGCGCTTCTTCTTGTTCACAACCGGCTCAGTTTCAGATACATCGTTCCTGAAGGAGTTCCTGCCGCTCCAGCGTGCCACGCGCGATGAAAAAAAGACGTTAGCCGAAAAGGCGCAAGATGCCCTCAGCCGATCGGAATCGAAGATCATCGGCGACATTGCGAAGGAATTCAACGAGCTGACTCCCGCCGAAAAGCAAGACTTTCTGGATCGCATCCTGATTCTCGACGGCAGTCCCCGGATCGAGGACATTCCGGAGACCATCAAGGCCAAGCACCTTCGGACGATCCGACGCGAACATCGGATCGCCGTGTTCGAGCGGCTTGAGGGATGGTGGAACGACAAGGTTATCAAGCATCTGACCGGAAATAGTGGAGAAGGTATTTTCGGCTTTGAGGTTTCGGACAAGCTCTCTGCTCTGTCCGAGGAATACAAGCTGGACAATCTTCCCATCTCGTTCCGCGGGAAGGAACCTGACGGCGAGATCGACACCGAGAACGACCCCCGGACCTTCGTAGAGCAACTGCGGGTGATCGGAGTATCCTCTAGCCGCATTCGCAACGCCATTTTGGATTACTATAGGGCGTTTGAACAGCGATCAGCGTGGGCGCGTGAGAATCTACTGGTGCCGGGTGAGATTGAGGAATACGAAGACCGCCTTGTCGATGAATGGGGCCGTTACAGGGACGTCGTATTTGAGAATATTGACGAGGAATGCGCCGAGGACGGGCTGCGACGGGCTGGCAATGAACTGTATATATGGGCGGACCAGCAGAGCGGGAATATCGAATCGCTGCGCATCCGGGCACGCGTGACAGAGCCTTATGTCACCCGTGGCTCTTTCCACATATTGGCCGATGCCGCTCCTGAACCAAAGGTCTACTGGCATCCCCGGTTCCTCGACCGCCTCAGAAAGGTATTGGAGGTGTCTAAGTGAAATGTTGGAACCAACGCCCTTTCGAGATACGGAACTTGTTCAACCCCGCCTTCTGCGGCTTGGTATTGTTCCGTGCCATGGAGGGTTATGAGGAAAAAGATCCCCGCGGCATGCCTTTCTCGCTCTCCCTGCTCGTTCTGCCCCTGTGTCTGCACAAGGATTCGCGCGAAGTGATCGCCACCGGTTCCCGGAGCTACCTTCTGAAGATCACGGAGAAGTGCCCGCAAGTGCAGGTGGGTTTCGCCGACAGGACCACCGCGATGCTGCCCTACGCATTCGAGGGCTTTGGCCTACTTATGGAAAGAGGTTGTATTTCGGTCACCGATGACGGACGTCTCCAGACCATACCTGCCAAGGTTCGGAAGTCGGTAACGGGAACCGACGAAACAAAGTCTTGCCAGCGCGTGGCACGCTTTGTTGGGAGAGAATTCGCTCTCATCGCTGATCGAGTGACCGTCTATACATCTTTCGGAGTCCACCCATGAAAATCAATTCCATCCACATCTACAGCCATGACGGTCAACGCCGCGACCTGCAGTTCAAGGTTAACGGCCTGAACGTTATCACCGGACGGGCCTCCACCGGCAAGTCTGCATTATCTGAGATCATCGAATACTGCATGGGACGTTCCACATTTAATGTCCCGGAAGGCATCATTCGCGACAAGGTGGCTTGGTTCGCTGTCATCTACCAGTTCGAGCACGAGCAGGTGTTGGTTGCCAAACCCACACCACCTAGCGGCGGAGCGAGTTGCAGCACGGCGATGCTACGCTGTGGGACAGAACTTCAGGCTCCATTGTTCGATGAACTGGCGGTCAACGCGGATGACGAAGCCGTCGTGTCAATGCTCTCGCGTCTGCTCGGTATTCCCGAGAACCGCACCGATGTCGCTCCCGAACACAGCCGGGACAGCTACAACGCGAACGTCAAGCACACGTTCTATTACCTGTTCCAGAAGCAGGGGCTGATCGCCAACAAAGATCAGCTCCTCTATCGTCAGAACGAGCAGTTCCAGCCGCAGGCGATCCGCGACACGCTGCCGATCCTACTGGGCGTCTCCTCCCATGACCGATATGAACTCGAATCGAAGTTGCGCATAGCACAGCGAGATCTCAGGCTTAATACAAAGGTATTGGAACAGGCGCGCGACGCTATAGACACATCGCACGAGAAGGGGGTCGGCCTTTTCTCTGAGGCCAAGGCTGTTGGCGTGATCGGCAGCGCCGACCCTGATATCAAAGTCGACGGTATCATCGAAGCCTTAAGGGCCGCCCTCTCCTGGAAACCAGAGAGGATTCCCGAAGACGATGGTAGCAGGATTTCGCATCTAGAAGATGATCTGACTCAGTTGCGCAAGGAACGCCGTGATGTGCAGTTGAGGATCGACGCCGCCCGCCAGTTCTCCAAACGCGCCGGCGGTTACGAGAGTGAAGCCATAGAGCAGTTAGACCGGTTAGCCTCTATCAAGGCGCTGCCGAAGAACTCAGCCACCGGCGAGTGGCAATGGCCGTTCTGTGAGCAGAACTTAGCTATGGATTCTCCTGTCGCCACGATCCTACTCAATGAACTGCAATCACTCGACACTGAGCTACGCATCGCCACCGGCCAGCGTCCGAAGTTAGACGCCTACCTGTCCGATCTCGAAGGCAAGGCACAAGAGATCGCAGGTGCCATCAAAACGAAAGAAACCGAGCTGTCCGCAGCAATATCCGCCAACGAAGTGTTCGCACAAATGGGCACACGCAATAATGCTGCCGCACGTGTCGTTGGCCGTATCAGCCTTTTCCTGGAAAACCTCGCTCCAAATGAGGAACTCGCAAGGCTTGAGAACGAGCACAACCGCCTCAAGTTGAGAGTCGAGAATCTGGCAGAGCGCATCGGCGCGGACAACAGTAATGAACGGTTAAATTCGATTCTGAATATCATCTCCGCAAAAGTAACGCAATACATCCAGAAGTTCGAGGCAGAATTCCGAGACTTCCCGGCTCGGTTCGACTTGGCCAATATCACGATTGTCTTCGATCGTCCCGAACGCCCGGTTCCCATGAGCCGAACCGGCGGTGGCGAGAACCATCTGGCCTACCACCTCTCGGCACTACTGGCCTTGCACCTATTCGCGGTGAAAAATAACTGCCCCATCCCACGGTTCCTTTTAATCGACCAGCCAACCCAGGTTTATTTCCCATCGGAGCAGGTATATAAGGAAGCCGATGGTTCGATCCAGAAAACGGAAGCTGATGCCGATCTTAAGGCAGTCCGGCGGTTGTTCGAGTTGCTGCTCAAGTTCACGCAGGAGGACGCCCCCGGCTTCCAACTGATTGTCACCGAGCACGCGAACCTTCGCGAGCAGTGGTTCCAGGACACACTCGTGGAAGGGCCTTGGAGCAAGCCTCCGGCGCTGGTTCCAGAGGATTGGGACCTGGGATGACCATCTCGCAATAGCGCGGCATAATAACCTTAGGCAGCGGACGGTCCGTTGTGCGACCCGCCGTTGAAACGGAGCACGTGCGCCTTAATACAGGGCCAGGTTATGTATTTCACCAAAGCAAGCGTAAAATACATCACCTGGCCCTGTATGTGCAGCATGAATCAGCAGGAAATGTATACAGGCTTATTGGTATTTTCGTTCGATGGCGGGTGTTTGGATTGATGAAGTCGTCAGCACCTGCGTGCCGTAGGGTTCGAGCGTGTGTTCCCCCACTTGCTGGCGCGCGCCGGTGAAGTTCAGCAGAAAGACGAAGCGGGTCTCCCCGTCGGTACGGACCTGGGCGGTGACGCCTGCGGGCAATTCGGCGTCGATGGCGCGTGCCAACCCGAGCTCCCCTACGCGGTCGCGATAGAAGTCGTCGAGGAAGCGCTGCTCGGTGTTGGCGGCAAGGTACCAGGCGTGACCGGCGCCGAAGCGGTTGCGCGTCAGCGCCGGACGTCCGGCGTAAAAGTCATGGCCATATGTTGCCGCCACCTCCGCCCCTTCGGCATGGATCAGGTCGCACACTTGCGTCACGATATAATCGCCGGGCAGCAGTCGATTGGTTTCGTCCGGATAGAGGTAGTCGATCTCCTCGGCCCAGATGCCGAAGAGTTCTCGCAGCGGTCCGGGCCAGCCACCGGCGAAGACCAGATCGTTCTCGTCGGCAATGCCGGTGAGGAACGTGCCGACCAGCGTGCCGCCGCTGCGCACAAACTCCGTCAGCCGTTCGGCCACGCCAGGCTTGATGAGATAGAGCATCGGCGCGACGATGAGCCGGTAGCCGGACAGATCATCCGTCGACCCGCGCACGTCCAGCGGCACGCCTTGCCGCCAAAAGGCCCGGTAATGCGCGCATACCACCGGCTCGTAGAGGTTTTTCAGTGGGCCGACGGCTTCGTCGAGGATCCACCGGCAGTCCCAGTCGTAGAGCAGTGCCGCTTCGGCCGGCACCGGGCAGCCGACCACGCCGGCGAGCCGTTCGAGTTCCGTCCCTACCGCCGCGACATCACGAAAGACGCGCGTGTCGGCATGGCCGACGTGATCCACCACCGCGCCGTGGAATTTTTCGGTACCGCCGCGGCCCTTGCGGAACTGGAAATACTGCACGCTGTCCGCCCCGTGCGCGACCGCCTGCAGCGACTTCAACTGGTGGATGCCGGGACGCAACAGCTTGTTGACCGGCATCCAGTTCACCGCGGATGGCGAGGACTCCATCAACAGGAACGGCCGACCACCTTTCAGGCCGCGGTTGAGATCGTGCTGGAAAGCATAGTACGCGGCGACATCCGGCATATCGTCGCGGGCATGATACGCCGGGTAGGCATCCCAGGAAATGACGTCGAGGTGCGGTGCGAGACGCCGGTAATCCACGCCCGGATAGGTGCCCATCATGTTGGTCGTCACCGGCACATCAGGCGCGAGGCGCTTCAGTGGGGCGATCTCGCAGCACAGGAAGTCGGCGGTCTGGTCGGACACGAAGCGTTTCCAGTCCAGTACCTGCCCATGCACGCTGCTATCAATCCAGTCGATTTGCTCCCAGGCCGTATAGGTGTGCGCCCAGAAAGCCGTCCACCACGTTCGATTGAGCTGGTCGAGGGTGCCATACTTGCGCTGGAGCCACTGGCGGAAGGCGCCTTTGCATAACTCACAAGCGCACTCGCCGCCATATTCGTTGGACACATGCCAGAGCCCCAACGCCGGGTGCTCCCCGTAGCGTTCCGCGAGCCTGGTGTTGATGCGGGTGACCTTCTCCCGATACACCGGTGATGTGTAGCAGTGGTTGTGCCGTCCCGCCTGGTGCTCGCGGTTCCCGAGCGGCTGGACACGACGAATTTCCGGATATTTCGCCGCCATCCAGTGCGGCTTCGCGCCCGACGGCGTCGCGAGCACGGCCTTCATGCCGGCAGCGGCCATGCGGTCCATGATGTCGTCCAGCCAGCCGAACTCGAAGCGGCCTTCCTCCGGCTCCAGGGCCGCCCACGCGAAGATGCCGATGCTGAACGAGTTCAGCTTCGCCTCGCGCGCGAGCCGGAAGTCGGCGTCAATAATGTCAGGCCGGTCCAGCCACTGGTCCGGGTTGTAGTCCCCGCCGTGAATCAGCGCGGGAAAATCGGGGATAATCGAGGGATATTTTTTAATCGGTGTCATAGCAACCACCTAGCTGGTTGAGTTTCCCATTCGGATGATAGAATTTGCCGCGTGCGCCGTTGGCAAAATCGTCTTGAGCACGCATGTGCTGCCCCGTATCTTGCGCGCATTCCCGTTTCGACGCTTGTTCACCATTACTATGGTCAATATCGAAACGCGTCAAAGCGCGGGGATCACGGAATACCGTCGCTGCCTCACGAAATCGAATCCCATGTTTTCTGCAAGGGTCAATCCGTCCACACGATGAGCGCACTCGATTGGCTAGCCGCGCTTGCCGGTCAGGTGCGCACCCGCGGTTGGCGGAAGCTGGAACGAGTCAACGAGTCCGCAACAGGCAATCAGGCCGATGATCGCAAACGCGATCGTGAAATCGGACATGCTGAGGGCATCGTGGCCGCGCCCGTGGTAAGCGGCGGCCATACGCAGCGCGATCGCGCCGACCGCGATGCCGAAGCCGTTCGAGAGTTGCTGCACCATACTCATGAAGGTCGACGCCGCGCTGACATCGTCCCGCGAGACATCCGCAAACGCGATGGTCGCCAGACACGTGAACTGCATCGACCGGAAGAGACCGTTGGCGAACAGTACCGTGACAATGATCCAGATCGGGGTCGACGGGACGAGCAAACCACATGCCGCCATGAGAACGGCGGCGATGGCGCCGTTGATGAGCAGCGTCGATCGAAAACCGAACCGCTGCAGGACAAAGGTCGTCGCCGACTTCATGGCAAGGTTGCCCGCGAACAGCGCGAGTAGGAGCGACCCCGCCGCGAACGCGCTCAGATGATACACCAGTTGAAAGAGCAGCGGCAGGAGAAAGGGCACGGCGGCGAGGGCGATGCGAAAGAGGGAACCGCCGTAGATGGTGACCGAGAAGGTCTTCACCTTCATCGCTTTTAAATCGAGCAACGGATGAGGTGCCGTCTGGAACCACCAGATCGCCACCGCGCCGGCCACGACGCTGTACGCCAGCAGCCAGCCAGCCTGCCCCCAGGACGTCGTCTGCCGTCCAATCAGTTCCAGGCAGTACATGAAGGTGGTCATCGCCGATGCGCTGAGCACAAACCCCGCCCAATCGAACGGCCGCGTTTCGTCGTCGCGGCCGCCATCAATCAAAAACTGGCTACAGACCATCGCGATGATTCCCAGGGGGATGTTCAGGAAGAAGATCCAGCGCCACGATGAGTAGGTGGTGATGAAGCCGCCGAGTGGCGGCCCGAGAATCGGCGCCACCAACGCCGGCCAGACGAGGAAGGCAGTCGCTCGGATCAAATCTTCTTTCGCCGTATCCTTGTAGACCGCGATCCTTCCCACCGGCACCATCATGGCGCCGCCAAATCCCTGCAAGATGCGCGCGAGCGTGAACTCGGTCAAATTGTTGCAGAAACCGCACAGCATCGACGCCACCGTGAAAATCGCGATGGCGATGGTAAAAACGCCGCGTGCCCCGTACCGATTGGCCAGCCATCCGCTAAGCGGGATGAAGACGGACAGCGACAGCATGTAGGCGGTCATGCCAATATTGAGCGCAACGGGACTCTCGTGAAACGTCTTGCCCATCTGCGGAAGCGCGGTCGCAATAATGGAGCCGTCGAGGAACTCCATAAAAAAAGCCCCCGCCACCAATAACGCCATACACATCGCGCGCTGTGACGAAAGAAACAACTTGAGCGTACGCAACCATGTGTTGCAAGTCACCTGACGATTTGGGGGGGTATCCGCGATTTTCATGGTTCCATTTTCGACTGCCCACTGTTAGACCAGCTACCGGTGAGAAGATTCACCCAAGTCTAAGCGTCGGTTGTGGGTTTCTAGTGCGGGAGAAGGCTGTAACGCTGGAAATCGCACATATACCGAGCGAGGCGTAAAAAACGCACAAACGAGGGAGTTCCGTATTTGTCGTCAACCGTATCATTCGTACCTGCCTATTTCACCAGGGCTATGGCAAAGTTGGCAACAGAGTAGTCCGCGGTGGAATTGGGTGCAAGACATCTTCACCGAGAACGGATGCGCACCATCCCATGTGAAATAACGGTAAAGGCTCCTGGCAGATCGAGTTCATGCTCTGTGATGACCAGGCATACAACTTTCGCTTTCTGTTCAGGTGAAAGGCCGGCTAAGCGTATCAGCACAACGCCGGATGAGATAAGCCGTTGACGGTAGACCAGTTCGCCGAAATCTTTATCGTTTGTCAGCAACAAGGCATTCCCACTATTTGCGTGGTGTAGAACCTGTATATCAGGAATGCCGGGCGCCATTTCCGCGATATAGACTACCGCATGCCCCTCTGTGCGCAGGAGATCGACAATCTGTTGATCAACACTTTCATCGGCGACCAGGTTCACGACGCTTCCTCGAGGGGATAGACGATATCGGCCTTTAACGCATTCGCCGCGAAGATCAATGCCGCTTGAATTCCTTCTTTCGTCAGGCGTGGATGGGCGGCCTGAAGTTGTTCTGTCGTCTCTCCGGCACCCAGTTCCTCGAGTATCAGTTCAACGGTGATGCGCGTTCCTGCGATCACCGGCTTGCCCATCATCACGCCGGGATCGGACACGATATGTTGGGTCTTCATGTCTGTTGCTCCTGAATGAGTTTCCGCGCATTTCAACTATGCGCAGTGCTTGGTTATGTCAATTATACTCGTATGTTACCCTCTGGTAAACCGAATATCGGAGACCGTCAATAGAACAGGTGGAACCATGGGAAATCGAGAAAAAGCGTAATTCTGTTTGTGCGCAAGTCTCTGCGGGCTCGACCCCACCAATAGAAGGGCGGTGACGGGGCTTTTGGCCTCGCAAACCATCACGAACCCCTCGCCACCTGAGATCAAACCATAGCCGTCACTTGCGGTAGGGCTCCCCTCGTCTAAAATAATCTATACAATCCGTGGTTCGTCTCCCCTTCCCCTCTACCCCATCGTCTTCGCGATCTTCGCCCAGGTATCCCGTAACGTCGCCGTCCGGTTGAAGACCGGCGCTTCAGGGGTGCTGTCTACCGTGTCGATGCAGAAGTAGCCCAGGCGCTCGAACTGGTAGCGGGTGCCGGGGGCGGCGTTGCGGACGGAGGGCTCGACGTAGCAGGCGCGCACTTCCAGCGAGTTGGGGTTGAGGTTGGCGAAGTAATCCTGACCGGGTTCCACCTCGTCGGGGTTGGGTTTGCTGAACAGGTGGTCGTACAGGCGCGCTTCGGCGGCGATGGCGTGGGGCGCGGAGACCCAGTGCAGAGTTGCCTTGACCTTGCGGCCGTCGGGCGCGTCGCCGCCGCGCGTCGCCGGATCGTAGGTGCAGTGCAGCTCGATGATCTCGCCGTTGGCGTCTTTGATCACCTCGGTGCAGGTGATGAAATAGGCATAGCGCAGCCGCACCTCGCGTCCCGGCGCCAGCCGGAAGAACTTCGGCGGCGGGTCTTCGCGGAAGTCGTCGCGCTCCAGGTAGAGCTCGCGGGAGAACGGCACTTTGCGCGTGCCCGCCGCGGGGTCTTCCGGATTGTTGACGGCGTCGATCTCCTCGACCTGGCCCTCCGGGTAATTGGTGATGACCACCTTCACCGGGTTCAGCACTCCCATCACCCGCAACGAGCGCTTGTTCAGATCATCGCGCAGGCAGTCTTCCAGCACGGCGACATCGACCACGCTGTCGATGCGGGTCACGCCGATCTTCTGGCAGAAGTCATGAATTGCCTCCGGGGTGTAGCCGCGGCGGCGCAGACCGGCCAGCGTCGGCAGGCGCGGATCGTCAAATCCCTGCACATAGCCGCCTTTGACCAGTTCGATAAAGCGCCGTTTGCTCATCACCGTATAGGTGAGATTCAGCCGCGCGAACTCGATCTGGCGCGGGTGATAGATGCCCAACTGATCGAGGAACCAATCGTACAGCGGGCGGTGATTCTCATATTCCAGCGAGCAGAGCGAATGGGTGATCCCTTCGATGGAATCCTCCAGCCCGTGCGCCCAGTCATACATCGGATAGAGGCACCATTTGTCCCCCTGGCGATGATGCGCGGTATGCAGCACGCGATACATCACCGGGTCGCGCAGATTCAGATTGCCGGAGGTCATGTCGATCTTCGCCCGCAGCGTGCGCGAACCGTCTGGGAACTCGCCGGCGCGCATGCGCTCGAACAGATCGAGATTTTCGTCGATCGGGCGCTCGCGATAGGGGCTGTCCGTGCATGCCTGGCGATAGGTGCTCATTTCTTCCGAGGACAGATCATCGACATACGCCACTCCCTTTTCGATTAACTCGATGGCCCAGGCGTACATCTGCTCGAAGTAATCCGAGGCGAAGAACAGCCGGTCGTCCCACTCGGCGCCCACCCAGCGCACGTCTTCGATGATGCCGTCGACGAACTCCTGCTCTTCCTTGGTGGGGTTGGTATCGTCGAAGCGCAGGTTGAACAACCCGCCGAACTCCTGCGCGACGCCGTAATCGATCCACAACGCCTTCGCGTGCCCGATATGCAGATAGGCATTCGGCTCCGGCGGGAAGCGCGTATGCACGCGGTCGAAGCGCCCATTACGCAGATCTTCTTTGACGAACTCGCGGATAAAGTCGGTCGCCTCCGGCTTCGCGCTCTCTTCGCTGTTGTTATGCATGGTGTTCATTTTCCAATCATCGGGGGATGGCCTCATTTTGCCATATGCGGCGGGTGGGGTCAAGGAAAAATGGCGTGGTTGGCGGTAGATTGCCGGTGGCCACGCCCTGAAGGACGTGGCAAATTGGGACAAGCACGCTGAAGCGCGCTTTGACCGCCTACAATGCTTTCGTCACACCATGGTGTGCGCAGTTTCAAATTGACGGTCTACTAGCCCGGCTGCTTCATTTGCGTTTCACCATTCGAGGCAGGGCGTCGTGAAGGGAATCGCACCACCTCATGCCCGGAAGTCTTCTCAATGGCACGAAGATCGGCACAGATCGCGGATAATTCACCGTGAAATTTGCGTGTATGCGCCATTCGATGTGCGCGCACTTCCTCAACGATTGGATCTTTCATTGATCAACCTCCAGCAGTTCTTCTGGTGAACAAATCTCGGGACAACCATATCCTTCATTTTCGACAATTTGCCTGACTCTTATTCGTGTATAGGGATTATTCATGTGGGTAAAATTCCACGTAACAAGAATTTCGATCCCGTTGACGGCGGCGATCGCTATATGAAGAGCATCTTCGGGATATTCGACAGGTATACCCTTATAATTGATAATCTTTTCTGCAAGGATACGAGCTTCATTATCAACTTCAAGGATACGAAAAGGTTCAATGGCTTTAAGTCTAAGGTTGGCTTGCATTAAATCGCCTCTTCCAGCCTCCTCATATACCAATGCAGAAATTAGAGTTTCGTATTCGCTGATTAGTTTAGTCCATAATTCTCTGGTTGTCTCTTGATGACCAGCGACCAGAAGATCGCGGCTCTGCCGGGCAGTATAATAACTCACGACAGTAGTTTCAATGTATATTCGCCTCTTCATGCAGTTATTATAACATGCTGGGGAACACGCTAAAACAGGATAAATACAATCACTGCTGAATTTCCTACTCTTTTTCGTCGTGCTAAATAATCGAGACCATCTTGCCACCTACCATCCCGACCCCCATCTCTGCTACAATAACGTCACGCTGACCGCTCGACCCGTGCGCGGGCGGATGCCGGGGAATGGGAGCGCGCGCGACGCGAGGACGAACACCGCCAACCGGAAAGGATCGTAGATGGCACAACCGATTTTAATCGCGGATGACGAACAATCCATTGTCGATGTGCTGCAATACAACCTGGAGCACGGCGGCTTTGAGGTGGTGGTGGCGAAAGACGGGCAGGAAGCCGTGCGGCTGGCGCAGCGGCACAAGCCGGATCTGGCCATCCTGGACATCACCATGCCCGGCATGGACGGCCTGGAAGTCTGCACGCGGCTGCGGCACGCGCTGGGCACGCCGGTCATCCTGCTCACCGCGCGCGATTCGGAGATCGATAAGATCGTCGGCTTGGAAGTGGGCGCGGATGATTACGTCACCAAGCCGTTCAGCCCACGCGAGTTGATCGCGCGCATCAAGGCGGTGCTGCGCCGCGCGAAATCTCCCGCCGTCTCGCCCACCGAGCGCCTGCTGGTCGGCCCGCTCACCCTCGACCCCGCCACCCACGAAGTGCGCCTGCGCGACGCGCTGATCACCCTCACCACCAAGGAATTCATCCTGCTGGAATACCTGCTGCGCAACGCCGGCCTCGCGCTGAGCCGCCACGCCATCCTCGATCACGTCTGGGGCTACGATTACTACGGCGACCCCCGCACCGTCGACGTCCACATCCGCCGCCTGCGCGAAAAAGTCGAAACCGACCCCGCCGCCCCGAAACTGATCGTTACCGTGCCGGGAGTGGGGTATAAGTTGCAGGGAGAAGGTTGAGATCGCGATGAAGGATAAAGTTGAAGCGCAAGCCGAAATTGCACGATGCCTAGCAGCTTTTCCCGCTGCTTTCCGAGGTGACCGCATGACACAGCTCATTCTCTACACCAGCGAAGACGGGCAAAGCCAGGTGCAACTGCGAGCCGACCGGGGCACGGTCTGGCTCACGCAGTTGGAAATGGCGGAACTGTTCAACGCCAGCAAACAGAATATTTCACTGCATCTGAAGAACATTTATCAAGACGGTGAGCTGGACCCCTCCGCAACTGTCAAGGAATCCTTGACAGTTCAACCCGAGGGTGTCCGCGAAGTGCGCCGCACCGTCACGCTCTACAACCTGGACGCCATTCTCGCCGTGGGCTACCGCGTGCGCTCGCCGCGCGGGGTGCAGTTTCGCCGCTGGGCCAGCACGGTGCTGGCGGAATACCTGCGCAAGGGTTTCACCATGGACGACGAGCGGCTCAAGAACCCCGATGGCCGCCCGGATTACTTCGACGAGATGCTGGCGCGCATCCGCGACATTCGCGCCTCGGAAAAGCGGTTTTATCAAAAAGTGCGCGACCTGTTTGCGCTGGCCGCCGACTACGACAAAACCGATCAGGCCACCCAGCAATTTTTTGCGACGGTGCAAAACCTGCTGCTGTATGCGGTGGCGCAGCAGACCGCCGCCGAAATCATCCTCGCCCGGGCCAACCCCGCGGATGCGCATTTCGGTTTGCTCAGTTGGAAAGGCGACCTGGTGCGCAAGCAAGACATTCTGGTGGCCAAGAACTACCTGACCGAGGATGAAATCGATACTCTCAACCGCCTGGTGGTCATCTTTCTGGAAACCGCCGAATTACGTGCCAAACGGCAAGCCATTACCCACATGGCCTTCTGGCACGAGAACGTTGAGCAGATCATCGCCGCCAATGGGTTCCCGGTGCTTGCGGGGGCGGGATTGGTCAGTCATGCCCACATGGAGCAGCAGCTTACCCCCCTGTTTCTGGACTACGACCAGCGCCGCAGCGCCCAGGAGGCGCAAGCGGCCGATGCGCAGGACGATGCCGAGTTGAAGGCGCTGGAAAACCAGATCAAGCACCGCAAAGGGACAAAATAATGACTGAACAAGACCAAATTACAGGGACGGGTTATGTATTTCGATAATTTACTCACAATATATAACCTGTCCCTATATTATTTTAGACCCTGCACGGTGGGAGTCACGCCATGCATCTGCACAGTTCAACCGATTCCGCCCAAATTTCCGAAGCCGGGAATCTACTGATCACACGGGCAACTCGAAACGATCTGGAAGAGATTCTGAAGCTCCAGTACCTGGCCTACCAACAGGAGGCGGCGCTGTATCACGATGCGACGATCCCACCGTTACGCGAAACGATCGAGGAGCTGCGTGCCCTGTTTCCGCAGTTGACGATCCTGAAAGCTGTTGCCGATCAGCTGATCATCGGCTCGGTTCGCGCTGCGATGCATGAGCATACCTGCGCTATCGGGCGACTTATCGTGCACCCCACTCAGCAACGGCGTGGCATCGGTTCGGCCCTGATACATGCCATTGAAGCTCACTTTCCGCAAGCGACACGGTATGAACTCTTCACCGGGCATTTGAGCGAAGGGAATATTCGACTATACCAACGGTTGGGCTACACGATTTTTCAAGTTGAGCCTATCACCTTGAACCTGTCGATGGTCTATCTGGAAAAGTGCGTTCCAACTGCCCATCCCTGAATCTTCCAGCCTGTCAATCAAATACATAACCCGTCTCTGTATTTCCCTGTATTGGATTTGTGCAATAAAACCGATGCCGTCGGTAGGCCTGGTTTTTACTCATCCACCCGTGGTGGCAATGCACAACCACGCGCCGCAGCGGGCGCGGACTACCGAGTTTTCGTTCAACCGGCAACCAAGGACGTTGCCCTGGGCTGGTATAGAATTGCCTTTCGGGCAATGCGGTTGTTTATGACAAATGACCCACTCGTCGAGGGTGTCCCGCGCGTAGTTGAAAGTTGAAATAGAGACCGGTGGCTCTCTCCGGGGGCATCTGGTAAGATGTCTCCTGGGTACCAACCAAGAAGGAGAGAACCACCATGCAGCAAGTGTA
>Ga0118677_10003479_pt1 | contig 29714 bp, 30 predicted proteins | sample AliMusrvi5mmetaG_FD_86154 | JGI IMG/M metagenome (GOLD analysis project Ga0118677, IMG submission 86154) | reverse complement strand
CAGTCAGTATTATTGATGCCAGTGTGATAGAGGCTAAACAATGCCGACCTCATAAACGAGCAGACGGTAGTACTACTCAAGATCCTGATGCCGCTTGGAATGTCAAAGCAGGCTCTGATGGAAAAAGCAAAAGCACCTACGGATACAAAGCTCATATTAACGTTGATGAAGAAGGACTGATTAAAGCAATAGCTTACTCAGCGGGTAACGTGCATGATTCAAATCACTTCACTACCTTACTTGAAGGTAATGAATCAGCCGCTTATGCTGACAGCGCCTATCAAAGCCAAACCCACACTGACTGGCTTTCAGAGCGTGGTATTGAAAACAGACTCATCAAGCGTGCTTACCGGAATCGCCCTTTAAGCAAAGAAGATAAAGTGTTTAACCAAACCCACGCCGGCGTTCGTAGTACTGTCGAACGAGTCTTTGGAGTGCTTAAACTACATTATGCCATGGGAAAAGCCCGTTATCTTGGCTTAGGGAGAAATCGTACCCGCGTAGAACTAATGTGTATTGCTCATAATATTAAGCGAGGTTTATCGATTAGACAGGGGCCGTACGCCTAAAAAAGGGGATTTACGGGTAAAAACCCGTTAATCCAAGCTAAATGAACAGTATTTAGCTATTATTTTTGTAAAATGAGTTAAAAATCACCTTTGAGCTATTATTGGACTAATAAAGAGCCATCGTGCAAAGGTCTCAATACATTAGTCATGAACTACCTCAATGCTTTGAATAAAGCTTGGTTTAAATTGATATCAAGATATTAATATAACCTTACTTATTAAAAGGTCAAATAAATAAATTTAGGTGTTTTTAGAGTAACGAGCTCATAAATGATATTCGTACAATACCAGTTAAATTTTGAACTTTTATAAATTAATTTGAGTTGGATGTCGTAATTATTTTGATGTATGGGACTATGTGTATTTGAAAAGTAGTGCGATGATTTCGACTGTTTGTTATTAAGGCTAATAACAAACAGTCACAGCTTCTTATAATTCAAAGCCTAATTATGCGATAATAAAAAGCGTACTAATAAATGCCTATTAGCTTATAAAAAGGAAATATCATGTTCTCATTGCAAACTATCTTCGGTAAAGGCGATAAATTCTATGGCTTGCTAGAAGCTAGTGCCGATTCGGTACATTTATCAGCTAAAGCATTGGTCGAAAGTTTAAATACCCCCGCGACAGAGCAATCATTGGAGTTGCTTAAGCTTGCACGTCGACGTGAAAAGGATTTGTTTGTACAAATTAGTGAAGAATTAGTTAATACCTTTGTCACTGTTCTTGATCGTGAAGATATCGAAGCGCTTAACAGTGCTCTTTATAAAATACCTAAAATTGTAGAAAAGTTTGCGGAGCGCTATGCGTTGGCTTTGGTGCGTATGGGTGATGTGGATTTTACCAGTCGAGCTGTTATGCTGGAACAGGCCTGTGAAGTGTTGAAACAAATGGTAGGGCTACTGCGTAAAGGCATGGATTTAGATCAAATCAATAGATTAAACGATCAGTTGCATACTATTGAAGCTGAGGCTGATCGTCAAATACTTGAGTTGTATCGAGATGTTTATGTCAATGAAACCGATCCGATTCGTTATTTAGTAAAAATGGATTTATTTGAAATCCTTGAAAAAGCAATTGACCGTTGCCGCGATGCCGGCAATGTTGTCTACCATATTGCCTTAAAAAACTCATAAAGAGATAATCATGCTGATTTTGCTCTTGCTAGTCATTGTGGTGGCGTTGATATTCGAGTTTATTAACGGATTTCACGATACTGCAAATTCGATTGCCACCGTTGTTGCAACAAAAGTTTTAACACCCACGCAAGCGGTAATGCTGGCCGCGATCACTAATTTAGTCGGTGCTTTTTCAGGTACCGCAGTTGCCAAAACTATTTCGTCTGGATTAGTCGATACGGGCATGGTCAATATGAGCTCCGAAATATTGATCTGCGCACTGACTGGTGCGATTATTTGGAACCTTATTACTTGGGCTTTGGGATTGCCGTCTTCTTCTAGCCATGCCTTAATTGGTGGTTTATGCGGTGCAGCCTTCGCAGCGGGTGGCAATAATATTGATGTGTTGATATGGTCAAAAACAGCGGCAGTCTGGACAGAAAATAAAGGCATACTTTGGAAAGTATTGATTCCTATGGTCAGTTCGCCACTTGTTGGCTTTACCTTAGGTATTGCTATTATGGGTAGCTTGATGGCTATCATTAGCGGTATGAATTCAGCTGGTGGAGTCCTCGCGAGTATGGCGCGTCCAAAATGGGTTAATGCTGTTTTTGGAAAAGCTCAACTTTTATCAGCCGGTTATATGGGCTTTGCTCATGGCAGTAATGATGCGCAAAAAACTATGGGCATTATCGCCTTGGCAGTGTTTGCTGCAAATGGTGCGGGTACACTTGATCATTTACCGACTTGGGCTGAATTTTTAAAGCCTGATGGCGGAGAAAAAGATATCGATAGTTGGATCGTTTTTTCTTGCGCCTTGATTATGGCGCTGGGTACTTCGGTAGGCGGCTGGCGTATTATCAGGACCCTAGGTCACAAAATGGTTAAGTTACATCCGATACATGGTTTCGCAGCAGAAACCAGTTCAGCGACCATTCTGGTGGTTGCTGCGCATTTCGGTATGCCGGTTTCCACTACACATAGCATTTCAACAGCCATTATGGGCGTTGGTTTTGCCAAAAACCCTCACGCATTGAAGCTTTCGGTTATCGAGCGCATTGTTTGGGCATGGGTATTAACGATTCCAGCTGCAGGCTTAGTCGCTTGGAGCATGGTCAATTTGCTGTTTTTGTTACATTAAACGAACATAGTAATAGGTTATTACGCTGGTTATTGAGCATTACAATAGGCCCAAAGAGCGCTCTTCAAAAATTGCTGAGTGCTAGCCGAATCTTCATGACCCTTATGTCGATCTGATTGAGTGTTCGTGCAATCTTGTTAAGCGCTCATCAGACACTATCTAGTGCTCCTGATGTACTGAAATGTTTCCTCAGGCATTGCCTAGCGATAGGCAAGCTTCGCTGTATACTTGCTTCGGTCTTGCTGAACACTCAACAGAGAACGTCAGACCTCTGCAAGGCTAACAGAGCACTCAGCAAGTCTTGCCTAATGCTCATCAAGTAATAATTAGGCCTAAGAAATCGAAGCATGCCTAAATGATGGACTTATTTCTTTCAATACGTACCATGAAGCCATATAAAATGTGTGACAAGCCAGTATAAAGAAAAAATGGCGAGAAATTTTCATCAACCGCTACGGCATTAATTTCACCGTAAAACTTCATTGAAGCTATCATCATTACTAGGAAAAAGCCCACCGGTATCATGACCTGAAAGTTATGTCTGAAATAACTATAGATTAAGATCATGGTTTCAGTCATGGCGAGATAGATCATGATCATGCGTAAATTATTGTCTAGAGCGCCATAAAGATCTTCGTTAAATTCAAAGAGTGAATAACGGTCTGATACCGATAATAGACAGCCTGCGATGAGTACTAGAGCTGAAATATAGAAATTAACTTCAAGTAGTAATTTGATGCTTTTAAATGATATGCCATTCATTTGATTTGCCTATGATAATCGCCAAGTCACTCGATTAACCGCAAGTCAGGGTTGATAGAGTAAGATAATTAAGTTGTTTTAATCTTTTAGGTGCATTGAAGTTATAACAAAAATAAATGTACCTTCGTACGTAACTTACCGACTAATGGTTAGCTTGTCAAAAGGTGTTAGGTCCTCTTGGCGACCATTACGGCGTTAATACTCAAGTATTTATAGTACCAATCGTTCTATATAATGATGTTATGTCTATGACGGCTTTAGTCTACTTGTGTTGCAGGCGAGGTGAGAGGCAATGATCTGACTTTAAGGCGGATTTCTTAACGGGAAATTCGCCATATCGTTGAATAAACTTATGAATTGGGCATTGTAGACAGGTGAGCATCTAGTTCTGCTCTAATGAGGGCATCGTAATGGCGGTTTAATGTGGCATCGCTAGGCCTTGGAAGCATAGTTATTTCTACTTTTTGTTGTAACTGAGAGAGAAATGTATTTTCTGGACTTACTTGCTCAGAAACTTTAATTTCTGAGTGATCTTGATCTACTTTTGAACGCATTCCTATTAATACAATAACTAATAGCGCTAAGATAAATACAATAATTTCTAACATATCAATACCTCAACTTAATAAAAAATAGAGATTTAATACCATGAAAATTGGTCAGCTTTAAAGCGATTACCATGATTTTTAATATTGTAGACAATAATTGCGATGGTAAACAATGCTGTTGATACAGTATATTCGCCGGAAATAAATAGTACGATTGAGAATATAATCAGTGCCGATGTGCCGCTATCTTTAGGTAAAGTTTTCATATTTGAGCCCGTTTAAAATTAACTATGGACAAATTGTATCTGACTTGTTTTTTGATAACAATGCTAGTATTTATGCATGGATTGTATTCTATTTGGAAACAATAGGCTCAGAATGTAACACAACGCTGTATGTCACTTATTGTGTTGTGGTGATCACTGTTTTAATAAAGCTCTGGGGTATTTTTACACGCTTATTTTCTGATGAGTTTTGCTGATAGCTCGGTAGGCATGTTATATGAATTAAATTGCCTATAACGGTAATTATTCATTTTATTTTTAAGGTGGCTGATTTGTTTAACCATTGATTGGCTTTATCGGATAACCAGGTGTGAGCAACGTTGTCGTTTTTACAAATATGGTCTAAAAAAGCAATGGAAACACTATAGACAACAGCCACTTGGGTATAATTTTGGTTGCCATTTAGTTTAGATCCGTCTCTAGACTTTGGTGCCATTTCATTTGTTGTATTACCTCCATGAGTACCACTTCTGCTACCACCACCGCTACCATATGCGTTAGTAAAGCGTGATCTGCTATGCATTGACTCAGTTTCTTCTGATGATTCTTGCGTAGATTTTGGGTCTTGATTCTGGATTAAAGTATCGCCAGACAATAGCTGGTGATTACCTTTTTTTAATACCAATAAACATTTATTCCCGGGTGGTGCATATTCCCAGATAGCTGTGCGTGCAAAAGGCGTACTGATAGCCGAGGGGTCATCATCTTCTGCGCCTGTTACCGCAAGTATGGGTATGTAAATATTTTGGTAGCGTGTGGTGATGTCACCCAATGCCATATCCACGGTAGGGCTTAATAAAATAGCGGCTAGTGGTCGAAATTCTGTAGTTGAGGGTAGGGCGATATCATAAGTTTCACCTATCATAGCCGCTGCCGTTTGTGCACCTATATCATAACCGGCAATAATGACTCTTGCTAAATCAGCTCTTGCAAATAAGCCTGTTTTATTTTGAGTACGTTGTTTGAGTTGTGCATAAGCCCAGAGCACATTATTAATGCGTTTGCTAAGTTGTTCTTGTGAAAAGTATTGATGCCCTACATAACGAAGATCGCTGTTTCTAACGTCTTTTAAAGCAGCCGAGTTGTCGTATTCTTTACTAAACCATGAGCTACTTTTAGCCGGTGTAACTTTAGGTGTGCCTTTAAGTGCTTCACCCAGCGTTACAGGTTGCACGCTGAATACTGAATACCCTGCTTTTGCCCACGCAACTCTCCAGAGCTTACCTGCATCGGCAGATTCACCTAAGCCAGGTAAATAAACAATCAGAGGATAATTGCCGGGAGTTACTGGGGCAAGCATGGTTATCTGGATGCCTTGATCATCATGCTGCCAAGTTTCTGTGCTGGACTCTATATCATAGTTGAGTACCGCAGAATAGCCGCCCTTTGCTATAGATTCATTTATTTTTGCTGATTGCTGTTCCGGTGTTAAGGGGCTAGGTCCCATAAAACAAGCCGTCATGAAACTAGTGATAAGAAGACTATAAGTTATTGCCAAAAAATAAGAGGTCATTTTGTTCATGAGATAGTGCTAAGGCTATTTTTAAAAGACGGTCAGTATTAAAGCTGGCTTAGCTTAGTTAATGTGTTTAATTTAGTTATTCTTTTGGCGAGGTAGGCATTAAGTCATTATGATTTGGCTGTGTTGGCTTTGCGCTAGGTGTTAATTTAGGTATAGGCAAGGCAATAGGTGGGTAGGGTGATGTAACTTGAGCAGGCGTAACGCCAGTGAGCTGCCCATAAACTGGAACCTGATGGCCTTTAATGTACATGCATTGTATATAAGCCATATCGTAGTGTAGTTGATCTTCATTTGTCGAAGATGTTGATGGCGCTGCGTTAGTGTTACTATTCTGATTTGAAGTACCGCTCACTTGGCGTGTAGCAAATTGTTGGCAGATAATATGATCATTACTAAAGTGCTCCAATGATAGGCCGTTACCAGGTAGTACCATAACACTGGGCCCTGTAGGTATACTGGTGCAACCTGACATCGTGAGTAAAATAATACTGGTAACTATAATAATTAAACGCAACATTAGAAAGTTCCTTGGTTAACGAGGCGGCGTAGGTTCAACTTGCTGCCAACCATTTGGACATTCTCTAACATAAGGATAATAGCCTTTTGGGTTTTGGCAGTAATACCAATAATTACTTTGATTTTGTTGTACGACAGGTGCTGGGCTTTGCTGAATATAGACCGGTGGGGCTGTTGGAACGGCGACCACAGCAGGTGGGTAAGCATAACCATAGTTATTATAGCCACCATAATAACTACCGAGCCCGTAGCCCACACCTAAACCCAAGCCTAAACCGAGTACGCTATAGCCATATCCGCCACGATAGCCACCTCCGTATCCGCCACCATAATGGCCTCCACCATGACCGCCACCATGACCCCAAGCAGAATTAATGCTTATTGATCCAATGAGAGTAATAGCTAAACATAATGTAGTGATTTTTTTCATAATAATCTCCATGCTAGAGGTGCTGGTGATAGTTAATGTTGTACGATAAAGAAGAGGCTATCGGTATTGATTTTGTTAAGCCTTAACTTAAGGTTAATAGTGTATACCTGTTATCTATTACTCGTAACTATATTGTAAAATATGCTATAAATTCAGATGGATAGAGGTTTTTTGTGAGTGCGTAAAAAGTAATTTAAGCTAGTAAATTACGGCGTTACAGATACTTCACCCTTTGTCTGTGCTTAGGACAATCCTATCTAAAAGTGAATGATTAAGTTAAGCCATCCCGTCTTAAGTTGGTAGCCGTTAAGTTTTTACCTAGATCTAGCATTTCCAGCGCTAAATTGGCCATGTTTTTGGAGCCGCCGCCTAGCCCTAGTTGTTCCTTAACTAACAATAAATTTGCACGCATTGCATCAGCATAGGGCTTTTCTTGCAAAATTCGTTTTACTTCTGCAGCGATGTTTTTAGGTGTTGCGGCTTGTTGAATCAGTTCTTTAATAGCAAGTTTGCCTAAAACAATATTAGGCAAGCCTATAAAAGGTGTATTAACCAAGCATCGACCTAACCAGTAAGTAATCGTGGCTAATTTATAAGTAATAACCATAGGGATGCTCATTAATGCGACTTCTAAGGTCGCAGTTCCTGAAGTGGTCATAATAACATCACAACATTGCATGACATCATAAGCTTGATTTTTTATAACCGTAATATGACAGCTTGAGGAACTTAAATAAGTATTTAACAAAGCATCACTAATGGAGTCGGCTTGAGGCAATATAAACTGAGTATCTGGTTCCTCGATTTGTAATTGCTCAGCAGCGACTAACATAACTGGTAATAAACGCTTTATCTCGTTGGCGCGACTGCCTGGCAGTAAACCAATAACGGGTTTATGTTCATCTAAGCCAAAGCGAAGGCAGTTTTCAGATCGACTATGGTTGGCATGGACTTTATCTACCGAAGGATGGCCGACATAACGCACTGGTACCTGTTCTGCATCATAGTAAGCGGTTTCAAAAGGAAAGATCACTGCCATCATATCGATAGCCTTACCATAAGTCTTTACACGCCCAGGCCGCCATGCCCAAACTTGTGGGCTCACATAAAACAAGACTTTGATACCTAAATGTTTGGCGAAACGCGCTAATTTAAGATTGAATTCTTTATAATCCACACAGACCAGTAAGTCAGGTCTTTCAGTTGCAACCAATTGTTGCATCATTGTTAAGGCTCTACGAATTTCGCCATAGTGCTTAATGACTTCAACCACACCAATAACCCCGATAGCGCCAGAGTCATAGCGAATATCGATACCCGCCTGTGCCATTTTTGTACCGCCCATACCGATGCCTTTGATAGTGGGTTGCTGTGCTTTCAGCTCCAAAAACATGTTGGCTGCGTGTTGGTCGCCGGAAGATTCTCCGGCGCTGAAGAGTATCGTTTGCGAATTTTTAACTGGGATATGAGAATTCATTTTAATTGAAAGGCTATGCCGTATTTGGCTATACTTTCAAAACATCACGGATAATGTCAACAATCTTGTGAATGTCATCATCACTTAGGAAAGGGCAAATCGGAAGAGAAAAACAAGTCGCTGAAACGTGTTCGGTAACGGGTAAACTTAAATCAGCACATTCTTCTTTAAAGACATTTTGCTGATGCAATGGCACGGGATAATAAACAGCGCAGGCAATTTCTTGAGCTTGTAAGGCTTGCATTATTTCGTCACGGCGATCAGATAATAACGTGTATTGATGATAAACATGATCGCCTAAACCATCTTCATAAGGTGTGATTAGAGGTAAATCTGCCATGAGTTCTGAATACAAATGAGCGACATGACGGCGCGCTTGATTGTATTGATCGATACGTTTTAATTTGGCTCGTAAGATGACCGCCTGCATTTCATCGAGACGACTGTTATAACCAATCACATCATGGTAATAACGCACATCTGAACCGTGATTACGGAGTTGTTTTATTTTAGCCGCTGTTTCATCTGAGTTAGTAACGACTAAGCCGCCATCACCAAACGCACCTAGATTTTTGCTGGGAAAAAAGCTGTATCCGCTTGCATGACCTATCGCACCCGATTGTTTACCATTAATGCGGGCACCAAACGACTGACAACAATCTTCAATTAATTTTAATTGGTGTTGTTCACAAAGCTGCAAAATCTCGGTCATATCTGCTGGCTGACCAAACAGATGCACGGGCATAATGGCTTTAGTTTTAGGGGTAATAGCAAGCTCTATGGCTTCTGGAGAAATATTGAAAGTTCTAGGATCAATATCAATAAAAACAGGAATAGCGCCAACATATTTTATGGCTTCTGCTGTGGCTATAAACGTAAATGCACTGGTAATGACCTCATCACCCGCACCTATACCTTCGGCAATTAAGGCTAAATGTAATGCGTCGGTACCAGAGGCTACGCCAATGGCATGTTTAACACCGAGATATGCGGCAGCTTCTTTTTCGAAAGATTGTACGTTGGGGCCTAATATAAAAGCACAGTTTTCTATTGTTTCAGCCAAGCCGCGCTCAACTTCATCTTTAATTTCAACATATTGAGCTTTCAGATTTACCATGGGGATCATGTTTTATTGCCTTATATTTATGAGTAGACGTGTCTCTACGAATGAATGTGTTTAACTATTGGTAACGGAAGTCGTTATTGGCTTAAGTTATCTATTTATCACCTAGTAACTGCGTAATTTGTATCGCAGTTGCTAAGGCGCGTCTGCCCGCCTCACCAGAGACCAAAGGTGGATGTCCGGTTTGAATACAATTGATAAAGTGTTTGATTTCTTCAAGCAGAGCATCGCCCCCTTCAAAAACAGATTCTTCTGTTTCTATTTCAGGGATACCTGGAAACATTTCTTTGCTACCTGTTCGGTATTTGCTTAATACTCGATTTTGAAAATCCACAGAGATATAAGAGCTAGGTCTAAACAAGCGCATTTTACGTTCCAGCTTCATACTAATTCGGCTAGCGGTAACATTTGCTACGCAGCCATTTTTGAATAGTATTCTGGCATTTGCAATATCAGTGCCCTGGGTTAAAACTGCTGTACCACTTGCATCAATACGCTCTATTTCAGAATCAACTAACGCTAAAATAATATCAATGTCATGGATCATTAAGTCTAAAACTACACTGACATCATTAGCCCTAGGGTTAAAGGGGGATAGACGATGAGACTCAATAAATAGAGGTTTTTCATCTTTATCTAAGCCTAATACAGCTGAATTAAAACGCTCTAAATGACCCACTTGCAAAATAAGATTTTTAGTTTTGGCTATGGCAATTAATTCATCGGCCTCGGCAACGGTAACGGTAATCGGTTTTTCAACCAACACATGGGCGCCGGCATTTAGAAAATCTTTAGATACTTGATGATGCAGGGTAGTTGGAACCACAATGCTGACAGCATCAACGTTCCCCAGTAATGATTGATAATCAGTTAATGCACGTGCATTATGCTTATCAGCAACAGCTTTAGCCGCTTCTTCATTGATATCGACAACTGCAACTAACTCACAATCGGGTAATGAGGCATATTTTTCTGCATGAAATCTACCTAAATAGCCGGTACCAATAACAGCACATTTTAATTTCTTCATTTGCTTTAATGACATTCAATTTAACTTAAACCGAAGAGAGTCTTATAACAATAACGTTATCAGCGGTGAACTGTTCGGTGATGGAGATAAGTATATTGTAATCTATCAGGATTTAATCATAAACTTTATGTCTCATTTCCAGCGTAAGCGGTTGGCGTTAGTTACTACCGTCACAGAAGATAAGGCCATCGCAGCACCTGCAATCATAGGATTTAATAAAATACCAAAAAAGGGATATAGCAAACCAGCTGCGACAGGAATACTGATGGTATTATAGAAAAAAGCCCCGATTAGGTTTTGTTTTATATTAATAACTGTTGCTTTTGACAAGGCAATCACCTCAGGAATTTTTAACAACGAGCCTTGCAGTATTACGATATCAGCACTCTCAATGGCAATGTCGGTGCCAGTACCTATAGCCATACCTACATTAGCTTGAGCTAATGCGGGTGCATCATTGATACCATCGCCGACCATGCCTACGATTTCGCCTTGTTGCTGTAATTCCAGAACTACAGCTGCTTTGTCTTGAGGTAATACCTGAGCACGCACTTCAGAAATGCCAGCCTGTTTAGCAACAGCATGAGCCGTTATTTGATTATCGCCAGTCACCATAATAATACGCAGCCCTAGCTCTTTAAGGTGCTGTACTGCAAGAGCTGAATCTTTCTTTATAGGATCAGTGACAGCAATAATACCGACGACTTTATCATTTACTGCTAATAACATCGGTGTTTGACCTAGAACAGACAATTTTTCTAATTTATTGTTGTAACGAGTAAATTTGATGCCTTTACTATCCATCAAGGCCTTATTGCCGAAAAACACTTGTTGTTCATTAATGGTCGCCGTTACACCAAAACCGGGTATTGCTAAAAATCCTTGAGTTTTATCTAGTGTAAACTGTTTATTGGCGGCTGCGGCTAATATAGCTGCAGCCAAAGGATGTTCAGAACCAGATTCTATGCTTGCAGCCAATTGTAATATTTGATCTTCAGAATAATCATCGATGGCTACTATGCTTGAAACGATAGGTTTTCCTTCAGTCACTGTGCCGGTTTTATCGAGAATTAAGCAACTTAGTTTTCCTGCAGTTTGTAGCGCATCACCTTTACGAATTAATATGCCCGATTGGGCGGCTCTGCCGACGGCTACCATCACAGAAATTGGGGTTGCTAAGCCTAATGCACAGGGGCAAGCAATCACTAAGACTGTCATAGATGTGACAAAAGCATAGCCTAATGAAGGTTCCGGCCCAAATGTAAGCCACATGAAGAAAGTTAGGGCTGAAATAATGAGCACAGCTGGTACAAAAATGCTTGATATTTTATCAGCCAAGCGAGCTATTTCAGGTTTGCTATTTTGTGCTTGTCTAACGCTCATAACAATTTGCGCTAAGGCGGTATCTCGCCCTATACGCGTTGCTTTAAATAGAAAGCTACCAGATTGATTGATAGTGCCGGCTACGACTTCAGATCCAACGATTTTTTCTACAGGTATCGGCTCACCGGTCAACATAGCTTCATTAATAGTGGAATGACCTTCCAGTAAAATACCATCGACTGCTATTTTGTCACCGGGTCTGACACGTAAAATATCACCTAACCCCACTTGTTCGATTGGGATGTCGATTTCCTCTGCATTTCTGATAACGCGTGCAGTACGAGGTTGTAAGCCGATCAATTGCCGAATAGCACTCGATGTTTTGCCTCTAGCTAAGGTTTCTAACGCAGTGCCCAGATTAATAAAAGCTAATATGACAACAGCGGCTTCAAAATAAGCATGCTTAGCTAACGTAGGTAAGGTATCTGCATAATCAATCACTATGCAAGAGTATAGCCATGCTGAACCTGTGCCTAGCGCAATCAAAGTATCCATGTTGGCTTGTCTTAGGCTAAGCGATTTAATAGCACCACTATAAAAATGCCAGCCAGAATAAATTAATACAGCTAAGGTGAGTAAGGCAATTTCTGGCCAAAGCCATAGTCCAGTCGCTGATCCGATTTCAGGCAGCCAACTAAAATGTTCAGCGGCCATTAAAAAAGCACCAAAAGCACCGGCGATAGTGGCTTTTTTCATTAAGGATCGATAGCGCTGTAATTCTTGAGTTTCTTGTTCAGATGGGTCTTCAATACCTTCCATAACAGCAGCGTCGAACCCGGCCTCTTTAGCCGCTTTTTTTAAGGCATTAGGGTTTGCTTGGCCTTTAACGGTTGCTGTGTGATCAGCAAAATTGACGCTGACAGCAGTTACACCTACGACTGCCGACAAAGCCCCTTCAATAGCGCTAACACAGCCAGCACAACGCATACCTAAAATAGATAGGCGTATCTCATTAGTAATATTTTCTGTACTCATGACCTTTACCTTTGTGGTGTGTTAAATGGGTGGAACTTATATCCCAAAACCGGTGGCTATAATAGTTGCTTTTATCGTATCAATGTCAGTGAGTTCATTATTATATTCAAGGCTAATTTCATTGTTTTTAGCTGATGCGGCAACTGAAATAATGCCTGATATAGCTTTAAGTTTTTCGGTAATATTAGCTTCACATCCACCACATTTCATGTCAGTAACGGTTAATGTTAGTGATTCAATCATTTCTATTCCCTTAATTAATTTCATCCGATTATAGACTTTCAGGTTACTATTTCCAAAACAATAAAAAACAGCCATAAAGATAGTCTAAAATACAAATAAGCAAGTAGGATATAGTGTACTAAAGAGCATGGATCTATGCTGAAGTCATCAGATTAAATTATCGACCTAAACTAATAATGTCTAAATTAAATCCCGAACAACAAACTGCGGTTAAAGCTATAGACCAGCCCTTATTAGTGCTTGCTGGTGCTGGCAGTGGTAAAACGCGAGTTATTACGGAGAAAATCGCCTACCTCATTAAACAGGGATTACCAGCGAGACATATTGCCGCGCTGACTTTTACCAATAAAGCGGCTCGAGAAATGAAAAGTCGAGTTTCTAAGCTTATTGATGGTTCTGAGAGTCGAGGTTTACGCGTATCTACCTTTCATTCCTTGGGGCTGGATATTTTGCGGAAGGAGCATAAGGTTTTGGCCTATAAAGCGGCCATTACGCTGTTTGATGAACAAGATAAACAAACTTTATTAAAGAGTTTGATTAATTACGGTGCAAAAGATTGTGATATCGAAAATATTGATCGATATGCTCAACAAATCGGGCAATGGAAAAATGCTTTTATTACTCCTGAGCAGGCTCTAACCACAGCAACTCCCGATCAGCATCTAATAGCAGGGCTTTACCAAGAATATACGCGTAGCCTAAAAGCCTATAATGCAGTCGATTTTGATGATCTTATTTTATTGCCAGTATTGTTGTTTCAACAACATCGTGACGTTTTAGAAAAATGGCAGAATAAGATTCGTTATTTGTTGGTGGATGAATATCAAGATACCAATATCACTCAATATCAGTTAATTAAATTGCTGGCGGGTAGTTTGGGGCGTTTTACTGTGGTGGGTGATGATGATCAGTCTATTTATGCTTGGCGGGGTGCTCAACCAGAAAATCTTGCGCAATTACAAAAAGATTACAAACGATTGCAGGTTATTAAACTAGAGCAGAATTATAGATCTACAGGCCGCATCCTGAAAGTGGCCAATCATTTGATCGCCAATAACCCACATGTCTTTGAAAAACGATTATGGAGTGAGCTAGGTTATGGCGATGCATTGCGCGTATTAAGTCATAGAAATGATCAGGTTGAAGCTCAACAAGTTGTTTCTGAAATTGTTCATCATAAATTCAAAACAGGTGGGAGTTATCAAGATTATGCGATTTTATACCGTGGTAATCATCAATCAAGATTGTTCGAGCAAGGGCTCAGAGAAAATAACATTCCTTATTTAATTAGCGGTAGTTCATCGTTTTTTAATAACCCAGAAATTAAAGACATATTAGCTTATTTACGACTCATGGTTAATCAGGATGATGATGCAGCCTATTTACGCATCATCAATACGCCTAGACGTGAAATTGGTCCTACCACATTAGAGAAATTAGGGACTTATGCGAATGAGCGACATATTAGTATGTTTGCTGCCAGTGCTGAGTTGGGGCTCACACAAAAACTATCTGAAAAATCAATCATAAGATTACAGAAGTTTTATGATTGGGTGCTCGATACTGCCGCTCAAATTGAGCGTGGTGATACCTTTGTAGTAATAGAGCAGGCTATTAATCACATCGGTTATGAGCAGTTTTTAAAAGAAAATAGTAAAAGTAACGAATCTGCTGATCGTAAATTAAAGAATGTTAATGAGCTGGTTGAATGGCTTAAACGTATTGCCGATAAAGATACCGATGTTCAAAAGCCCTTGGCTGAAATTGTCTCTAAAATTATGCTCATGGATATTATGGAGCGTAACCAAGAAGAGGAATCTACTGACCAAGTGAGTTTAATGACCTTGCATGCAGCAAAAGGACTGGAATTCCCGCATGTTTTTCTCATTGGCATAGAAGAAAATATATTGCCTCATCAAAGCAGTATAGAAGCTGATAATATTGAAGAAGAAAGGCGCTTAGCCTATGTTGGTATCACTCGTGCTCAGCGTACCTGCACCTTTAGTTATTGCACGCATCGCAAGCGATATGGTGAGATTTCTGAGTGCGAACCAAGTCGATTTTTAAATGAATTACCTGCCGATGATTTGGAGTGGGTCAATAAAAAACAACTAACGCCAGAAGTTATTAAAGAGCGAGGCAAGGCCAATCTGGCCAATTTAAAATCAATGTTATCGTAACAACTAAGCTGATGAGTCATATTCATGCAAGTGGAAGTGACATCGTGAAGAGTTCGCTAAATAATCAGTTGTCATGTTGACAGCATCAATAGCTGAGGTTGTGCTTGGATTGACTTTTTTGTTAAGCCAGAAATAGTGAAATTACCCAGTTAATGCACATAAGGCTAATAATACTTTTATGCTTATAATAAGCTCAAATTTAAACTGCGTTTATCAATTGCCATGTACAAGAAAATAAACACTGCACAATACCTTTATGGGTTTAAATTATGCCTATTTTTATCAATTAATCTGATTAGCCCTTTAGCTTCAGCACAAATGCCCAGCCCTCAAGAATTGCTAGATCAGTTGGGTATTATTCAACAAGACATTAGTCGTTTAAACCAAGGAGAAGTTGTCTTATTTGATGTTGAAATTAGTCAGGAAACTGAGCTAACAGCGGGTGTTATTATTTATGTATTAGCCCTACCCACTCAAGTTAGTGCGTTAATTAAGAAAGATGGCTTAGCTTCTTTAGATTCACGGTCAATTTCTGGGGAAAAGATACCCTTGCAATCTAACATAGCGGTATTTAAAAATTTTAGTTTTACGGTGGGAGGTGATGAAGAATCTGAATTCATAATGGGAATTCCAAGTGATCAATATAATTTATCGACAGAAGAACTTAAATTAATTAACTCACAAGCATCAAAGCAGTCTGATAAGGCTGCAGACATTTATAGGCAGATATTATGGCAACGTTGGCAGTCTTATCGCAAGTACGGCTTAAAAGGTATTGCACCTTATGACCGCGGTAATAATACTGTAGTTACTCCTAGTGCAGATTTACAAACTGCAGCCCTAGAGCATGATTTAGCGACTAATTATTTTCCGGAACTATTTAATGCTTGGTCTAATTATCCCCATATAGTCTTACCTGTAGGCGTCGAAGAATCTTATACATGGATAAATCGTTTAGTTCAAGATCGCCCGACCGCCATTCTTACGCATAGCTTTATAGTCAGTGATGTTCAGGGGGAATTAGTTCTTTCTAGACAGTTTTATGCAGGGCATTCTTTTAACGCCAATCAATTAACTCTAATTTGCTTACCTTATAAGAAGGGTTCCTTAGTTTTTTATACAAATCGGAATTTTACTGATCAAGTAAGTGGTTTTGGTAGTGCTTTAAAACATCTTATTGGTGACAAACTTGCTAGAACTCACGTTATTGAATTATTAAAAGCTCTGCAAAAGCATTTTAAGTTTAATTAAGCTGACTAGAAACCATGCTACTTGTTTGTTATTCCATCCTAAGTCATGTATTCAATAGTGTTAATATACAATCGTTTATTATTTAACAACTTCTAATATCTATCACTACATCATAGGAATAAAGCACCATGAGCAATAGAATTATTATGCGTACCGGAGAAGCATTAATAGCGGGTGGCCCTGCAGGGACAGCGGCCGAACCCGAAGTTATTATTGGTGAATTAGATGGACCTGTTGGCACTGCTATTGCCTCTATGACAGCAGGGCAATCTGAGGGTCATACTCGTGTATTTGCTATTTTAAATACCGACATTCAAGTTAGACCAGTGACCTTAATGGTCAGTAAAGTGACTGTTAAAAATAGTCGCTACACCAATATATTGATGGGTACCGTGCAAGCAGCAATTGCTAATGGTGTTTTAGATGCGGTACGTGCCGGTGATATTCCTAAAGAAAAAGCTAATGACTTAGGTATTATTGTGTCGGTATGGCTTAACCCTAGTGTGATAACGGATGATAATTTAGATCATCAAGTTTTGTTTGATATACACAGAAAGGCTATGTCTACTGCTATTCATAAAGCGATGAATAATAAGCCAGATATTGATTGGTTATTAGAAAACCAAGATAAAATTACCCATAAATATTTCCAAATGGGTTTGGATGGCAAAATTTAATATTTGAATTAAGCTAGCTTATGGTTTACCGATAGGTATTAGTTTTTAATAGCTATTGAAATTGAATAAACAAAAAAAATAGCAGCAGGATATCCTCAGTAATTACATTCTGTCGCAATACCCGCTTAAATATTTAGGAAACGTCAATGAGTGCTTTTTACAGTTTGGAACAGCAGCAACTTCAAGATCAGCATGATACTCGTAAGCTTGCAGAGCGCTTACAACAAATAATTGTAGAAAATCTAATTAGCGAGCAGCATCAACCTTTTATAGAAAGCCGAGACTTTTTCTTTTTAACGACGATTGATCATCGTGGATACCCTACTTGCTCTTATAAAGGTGGTAATCTAGGTTTGGTAAAAGTCATTGATTCACAAACATTGGCCTTTCCCAGTTATGATGGCAATGGCATGTTCCTTTCTCTGGGTAATATTCAAGGTAATACTAAAATCGGGATGTTGTTTATAGATTTTGAAAATCCACATCGTTTGCGAGTGCATGGTGATGCCAGTATCGAAACTGACGATGAATTACTTAGAGACTATCCTGGGGCAGACATGATCGTTCGGGTAAAAATCAGCGAAGTGTTTATTAATTGTCCTCGCTATATTCATCGCATGAACAAATTGGAAACTTCAAAATATGTGCCGCAAGTTGGCAAAGAAACACCGGCAGCACAATGGAAACGGATTGACGCAGTACAAGATGCTTTGCCAGTCTGTGACCTACATATTGCAGCCTTACTTGGTGGCGTTATAACTCCAGAAGAGTATGGGGCAATGGTTATTGATGGTAAGGGCTAAGATATGAAGCCTTAATGCATTGAATTTTCAGTTAGTAGTGTTCTAATAATACTGAAATTAAAATCCACCTTCGCTATGTTTTTGAATAGAGTTAGCGAAGGGAGATTAATCTGGATAAATGTAGCTTATAGTTCAAATTCAGATGGTTGAAGTCCGAGTTCTTTGGCTATTTTGCCGGCTATATTTTTTTCTTGAGCATCAAAATTACCATCTGATGCCGCGATAGCAATAATCATTCTAACCAATAGGCGTGAAGCTTCGCTATTAGATTTCATTTTACCTATAGCTTGATATGCTTGAGCTTCGCCTATATCTTTATCAAATTCTAATTGACTGACAAATTCCTGAAACGCTTTAATGACATCGCTAATGGTGAAAATGGATAGCGCATCATTGTTTTCAATGAACTTGATCATTTTTTGTTTTTCTTCGGAACTAATACTGCCATCAGCCATGGCAATCAGGGCTGAACCTGCCATAGCAGCATTAAGGAAATCTTTATTTTTAAATTTTAAAGCTTCTGTTTTTAATTCATTGGCTTTAGTTTTTAGCTGGCTTAAAAAATTATCAAAACTCATATTGGGCTCCTAGTAATGGGTGGTAACGGTTATAGTGAGGGTATTAAAACATTAAAGTTAAAATTCTATGCATTCTTTTAGCGGTAAGTTATCGTTTAGTCCATAACAGTGCTGTCGATTTAGTATGTTTTCAGCCCATTGTTGATGGGTTGCTACTTCGCACATGGCATCGTGCATTCTAAAAACTGCAGGTGCTGTTTGATCACATAAGGCGTGAGCCATTTCGTAGTCTTCGTTATCAACGGCATAGGCGGACTCTATTAAAGGCACTTGTATAGGATGTATGGCCGTTTTTCCTATGAGGCCATGAGCTAAATCTAACGATATTTCTTTTTGTAAGGTGACGGCATCATTTAAGTATTCAAAGACCGGAGCTGATAATGAAAAGCCGTAAGGCTTGAAGGTAGTAACCAGTTGCGAAATAACAGGACCTAACGGTGTATCATAAAGTGTGCAGGATCTAGTTCTACGTAGACCTAAAAGATTCATTAAATCATTGCCGCCGATTCTAAGGGTAATGATACGTTCGGCAATATTCTCTTGTAATAAAGCCTGACGTAATTCAGTCATAGCGCTACTATCAAAAACATCTTGAGTTTCTAAGGTGGGCATTACTTTAAAAGGTGTGCCTTTTAGTTGATCAAAATAAGCATGGAATACGCTTTCGTTAAATTTAGGGAGTACAAAACCATCTATTTTTTCGATATGAGGCAAGGCTAGCAAACGCGCTAAAATTTCAGGATTTCTGGCGCGAATAAAACGGTATCGATGAGATGATTCTTTAAAGCCCTGCAAGCATAAGCCTAGATGACGTAGGCAGCTATCGACATCAATCGTCGAGACGGCATCTTCAGTGCAAAATATCATAGAACGTAGCATGGGATATTTATCACCATTGGCAATTTCTATAATGTCGCGGCGATTTCCCGGCATATAAAGGGAAGCGCCGAGTCGCCAAGGTGAAAATGATTTTAAGGCTGTATTCATAAATTAAGTTCTTTGATTAAGGCAACGGCTCGATACGGTAAGTCTTTTGAAACGATGATTGGGGTAGCTTTGGCCTGAGCTAGCCAACGTAAGTGTATAGTTGCTTCGCAATTTAAATCCTGTAGTAATAATAGTTGGGTTTCGCGGCGTAATAATGCGCGAGTTGCTTCCCCTATGCCGGGTTTAATGTAATTAGGACGGCTAATTTTATAGTGTTGACTGACCCAGTCTAAAAATTGCTGAGATTGCTTTTGTAGGCCTAGTCGAGTGTTAACTTGGGCTTCCATTTTATCTTTTAAGCTTGGCCACAGACTATTTACGGTAGTCAATAGTGTATCAATAAAATATGACGATAAATCATGTGCGCTAAATTGATCATAATAAAGACAGCCATGAAAATCAGTGCTGTTAGTAGTTAGAGCAGGATCATAAAACGAACGACTGACTAAGCCTGAGATTGTTGCATTCAGTATAGCAGAAGGAATTAAATAATCTTCTGAAGAAGGTGCGACCGTTGCCCAACCCGATAAATCAGTTAATACATAGAGTTCGGCTGGAATCGTAATGCCGTCACTCTCTGAAAAGGCTTTTAGGCTAGCCGTTAATTGTCTTGAAATAACGCCTTTGCCGGTCCAACCATCCACAAAGACTAAAGATTCTGGCGTATGATTTTTTAAAATGTAACGTAGTGCATTAGCATCGAGTCCGACATCACGTAAGATGGAAATAGAGTAATGTTCAACCTGAATATTAAAATGACGCTTTAAGATATGTTTAAGCAATACACCTACCGGTGTGCCTGCACGCGCTAATGATACGAGTGTAATACCTTTAGGGCGTGTTGTTATAATGCTTTGTGCCAATAACAACAGGTGTTTGGCCATAGTGGCTTGGTTTAAATCCATCGCCCTATAAAACAAGGGTAAATAATCATCTGGCGGCAACGCTTCATGACTAAGCATTTGCGAATAATGTTTTTTCCCGGATTGAATGAGCGCTTCTTTGATATGCACAGGCGTATCCGGCAAAGACATCGGTTGTAACAAAAACTGCACGTCATTGTTGGTGTAGCTACCGGTAAATGGAACTGTCGCTGTCATTTCGTAAAAGCTAATGTGTTAAATAATTGGGTGTTTTTGGGAATTAATGCGTAATCACATAAGCTCATAAACGCGGCATCAGTGTGGCTGTCACCAGCGCCAAAGGTTAATAAGTTAGGATGTTGCTTTTTGTATTCGGACATTAAATAACTGACAGCGTTTTCTTTGTTAATGATTTTCGGTAATACCGCTAGATTGTTGCCATTTAAGTGCCAATATAAGCTGCCATCTTGTATATGCGGATGTTGTTTAATAATATCGTTTAATAAGGGTGTCAACGCGATTTCCGTGCCAGCGCTATGCTTGATAACACCGTACCAAGTAATATCAAAGTCTTCGACTAATCTAGTTTTAAAGCCAGTGTATTGATGGCAATAAGCTACGATAGCTTGCCATAGATCTAGGAGTTTTTCATGATAAACAGGTAAGTTTTTTATCATGCCAGCCATCCAAGTCTGATTGATAGTGCGCTGTTTATTTAAAATAACAGCACCATGGTTCAAAACGACTTCTTCTTGAAAGGGCAGGGTGACGCGATTAAAAGCAAAGCTGTCACGACCTGTAACAGCCACAATTTTGAAACCTTGCTCTAGCCATTGCCATAACCATTGTTGTTTGTGAGTGGCGTAAGAGTTGGCTGTGCCATCGGCTAAGCAAGCTCTGGCTTGTAACTTAGGGTCATCTGCGCCTAGTGGACATTTCCTCAGCGTCTGAAACAAGGTGTCATCAAGGTCTAAAAAAATGTAGCTTTGCATGGTTTTCGTCATGTTGTTTAAGTTCAAATCTTGCGCTGATGGCATGCCAAGCGTGTAAGCGGTCGATCAGCTCTGGTCCTAGCGGCGTTTCGTGGCAAAGTATAATGTCTCGGTAATGGGCTGGATTTAGATTGTAAATAAAATTAGTAATATTATCTTGGTAGTTGTCCTTAAATTGACAGACCAAAGCAATATCGTTGCCTACATGTATGGGCGAACGAGTGGTACTTTGTACTTTTACTTTAAAGTCCGCGTTCTCAAGCATACGTCCCAATAAATAAGCAGGTGCGTTACATTCACCAGTGCCTAAAACCAGTAAAGGGCGTGGGTCGGTAGACTCTCGATTTAAACCGCTCTGATATAAATCTTCTATGACATCAGAACTTAAACAAATGGGGGCTGCAATGCCTAAACGCCCTGGCCAAGCGAGTAACTGTTGCTTACACTCGCCGTTACCCGATACATTAACGGTGATATTATCAAGAGCGGCATTGGCATGGTCATCAAAGCTTAAGAGGCCTTGTCGAAAACAAATCCATTCTACTTCCATGCCTGCTTGTGCTTCTAAGGCAGCCCTATCATCGGGATGCGCGAAATTGACTAGGCTCACGATAAATACTTTAGTTAACTGAGTATTGACCGCTTGATAAGCTTTAATTAGGCGTAAAAATGTTTTGCCTGTGCTGATTTCATCGTCGATCAGCACGAGTGTTTCTGCACTTAAAAACTGTTTTCGATAATCTGCTTGTACAGGATAATACAGAAAAAAGTCAGTAGCATGACTATGCGCTTCTTCGAATTCTAAACGTGCTTTGTCCTGCAGATGATAGCGGGTGGTTTGTAAAAATAAGGTGTTAGCAGCGCCTTCTTGGCAAGCAGCTTCAAATACACCATAACCGAGACCGGTTGCGGTTTCTGCCATGCCTATCCATAACGAACTACTGCCTATGCCAGCTTTAATGACTGCTCTGGCTAATGCACGGTAAGACCAACTCATGAGTTTAGGAGACACAGGATAGTGTTTGCCCAATACTTTGCTGACCAACAAAAACTTACGTTTACTACTGACACGTGCGGCAAAGCCGAGTAGACGTTGAAGTGGAATGTGACCGGGTTCCACATCTAAGCGGAGTGTGCCGGTATCTAATTCGATAGTGACAGTTTTATTCATAGTATGTTTTGAATGACAAGATGGGAAGGCTATAGATGCGTAATCTGGATTGATGCGAAGGAGTGTTAGCTTACAAAAAGCTGCAGTTCAACTGTAAATGATAACGGATGTATTAATTTCAGTGACCTTTAAACCATATTGAATAACGGGTGTTTGAACAATGTCGCCTTTAATGCTCTGCAAGGCGATTTTTGCCAAATTCGCTCCCGACAAACAAGCCATGCCGAAGCCACCGGAAGGTCGTGGATTTATTTCTAATAAACGAACGCCTTGCTGACCTTCTTTAAACTGAATGTTGAATAAACCATTGAGTTGATAATGTTCTGTTAGTCGCGTTACCATGCCTTGAATTTCAGCATTGTTATCTATGGTTTGACCATGGCCGGCAAGCAGAGGTTTTTTACGTTGAACAGCGCAGAGTAATTCGCCATGTCGACCAGCACAATCAACACTCCACTCATGACCGCCCAAATGCTCCATAACTAGTAAGGTATCAAATTCAGGCGTATTTTTCATACCCTGGCGTAACTCCTGCAAGGGGATTTGATATTCAATGCCTCCCAGTAGTTGGCTGATACTGTCTCGTTGCCTATCTAAAACTCGAAAACCTAAACCAAAGACTGATACGGCAGGCTTTACACAGAGTCGTTCATGTTTTTTTGATAGATCAGCGACAGCTAGATCAAATTCATCGGCAGTATTAACGGCGATGAAATCCATGGTCTGTGCAATAGCAGGATTTAACTGGCTATAAAATTCAGCTTTATTATGCAGTAGCGTGAGCGTTTCATAATCAGCGACAGAAAGTACTTGCGTACCTGTCGCCAAAAATAAATCATGATATTGACTGATGAGAGCGGCTTCTTTCCCAGGCCAAAATAACTGTATGTTATGTTGCTGGCAAAAGTTTACACACCATTCTAGGTAGGCGAAGCCGGTTAAATCGGACGGTTCAATATGGCATTCATCTGCAGCTAAAAAAGCGGCCGCGTTACCATGCGTATGCGTGCAAATTAAGCTGACTTCATCGACTGGAAAGGCTAGATGAATATTTCTAAAGACTGAATTTATGGTTGAGAAGGTCTTGTTAAACCAAATTCTCATTATAGATGCATAGTAATCAGCGGCAGTAAATTCTCAATAGTGCGTCCAGTGCCATTTTCGCCGATAGCATGCATTTTCCATTCACCATTATGGCGATACAGTTTAGCCATGATTTGTGCGGTATGTGAGCCTTGTGCAGTTAACGTGTAGCGAGCGATTTCGTTACTATTGTTGTTATCAACAATACGACAATAAGCGTTTTCAACGGTGTTGAACGTTTCACCGGTATAAGAACTGACCGTAAATACTAAAGATTTAACCGTTTCTGGGATTTTATTTAAATCCACAATGATTTGCTCATCATCACCATCACCTTCACCGGTACGATTATCGCCAGTATGAACAATACTGCCATCACGACTTTTTAATTGTCCAAAATAGACAATATCGACCACTTTATTTTCGTCATTGAATAATACGCAAGAGGCGTCTAAATCAATGGCAGTATCTTTGTTGCCACCACCAAACATGCCTTTTATAAGACCAACCTTCGGTGTTTTAGCATCCCAACCTAAACCCATGACGACCTTGCTTAAAGTGTTGCCTGATTCTTTAGATAAAGATATTTTTTGACCTTTTTGTAAATTGATAGCCATATAGCCAGTTCCTAAAAGAGAGTAATTTGATCGGTTCTATATTACCGTATCGGAGTCGTTAAGTTACATGATCATATGGAGTAAAACAGCTTTAGCTGAAGCTATTGCACTCCACGTTTATATAATGATAATTAACTTAATGGCAGTGTAGTCTTTTGTGCTAACGGCTTTATGGTTAACCCAACATAGAGCCATGAATATGCCGGGTTTAGAAAAGCATGCAGCCAAAATTACGATATTAAGGTGTTATACACTCACACCAAAAGAAGATGCTAATGCACCTAGACCACCAACAAAACCTTGGCCTACAGCTTTGAATTTCCAGTCTCCGTCTACGCGATAAATTTCACCAAAAATCATGGCAGTTTCGGTAGAGGCATCTTCACTCAGGTCATAACGAGCAATTTCTTGACCGCCATTTTCATTAATAACGCGTATAAAAGCGTGATTAACTTGGCCAAAATTTTGTTTACGAAGGTCAGCTTCATGGATAGTGACGGCAAAAACAACTTTATCGACATCAGTAGGCACTTTAGATAATTCAACTTTAACGGTTTCATCGTCACCGTCGCCAGCACCTGTGGTATTGTCGCCCATGTGTTGAATAGCGCCATCAGCGACGAGTTTATTATTATAAAAACAGAAGTCAGCATCTGAGCGAACTTTGCCGTCTTGTTTAACTAAAAAGGCACTGGCGTCTAAATCAAATCCAGAGCCATCGGTGGCGCGGGCATCCCAACCTAAACCGATCACTATTTTGTTTAAACCAGGTGCTTCTTTGCTTAAATTGACGTTGCCGCCTTTACTCAGTGAAATTGCCATGCTGTAACTCCTAATAGGGTGATAGTTAAATAGAATTAAATATTGATACCGTACTGATGTGCTAAAGCCGCTAAGCTGCCAACATAACCTTGGCTTATTGCTTTCGCTTAACTTCATGGCAGTTTAGTAAAAAAACTGCATAACATTGGCCAATATAATAACCGCTAAAATGCGGATTGCCTAGTGAGTGACTTATTACACAACGCATTCGAATAGCGCGTGCGAGTTCTGTTATATAAGAAGTATTCTTAAAAACATGGTCAATGAGATAGTGAGGGCATCTAAAAAACTATCAATGGGTTTGCCTCAGGCATATCACCAAAAAAGATATGCATATCAGAATTGATCGTTAAATGATCTTATTTTTCGCTGATATAGTGCAGTCAACATATAAAAAAGTGAAGTGACAGATAACTTTTATTGATCACATTTGAATGGTAAGGAGTTACAAATGAGTGCAGATATTAAAACACAAAGTCAGACACTTTTAACAAACACTATTGCCGATCAGATTGCTCAGATAGTGCAGGGCATTCGTTTTGGCTCGGTTGAAGTCGTCATACATGATGGCAAGGTCGTACAAATCGAACGTAAAGAGAAAATACGCTTTGATGCTAAATAATCACTTTTCACCACATCACTCTACCGTAACAACGGCGAGTAACATTAAGTTATAAAAAACTATTAGAAAACTGACTGGATAGCCGGAGGTTGAAAACAAAAGGATAAAAAAATGAACAATTTTCGACGTACTGCTATAGCTAGTATTATTAATTTAACTTTATTAAGCGCAGGCAACGTTTATGCCGATGACTCTAGTGTTTTGGAGAAACGCATACGTGAGTTAGAAAAACGCTTACAACAACTTGATAAAGCCAGTGCCTTGTCCAGCCCATCAGCCACAGCTCCGACTAACGCTGCAGTAACGCCGGAAGTTGAAAAACTAACACGCAAAGTAAATACTTTAGAGCGTAAATTAGAAATTCAAGATGAGGTCACTACGGGTAATTTTCAAAAACTACCAACTTTTGATGCTGGCCCTGATGGCTTTAGAATTACCTCGAATGATAAACAACATGCTTTGCGTATAGGTGGCGCTATACAAGCAGATAATCGTGCCTTTTTTAATAATCCAACTGCTGAGAAAGTCGGGGGTGTACCAGTTAATTCACCTGCTGGACCTGACAATATATTAATCAGACAAGGACGTTTACTATTAGAGGGTTATGTTTATAAAGATATTAATTTTAAAGTCTTAGCTGATTTAGCTAGTACTAATCTATTGCCAGATGCTTATATCGATTACACCTATAAAGCACCTGCCAGTCTATTGGTTGGTAAGTTTAAACCATCAATCAGTCTTGAGCGTTTGCAAGGTGATAGTGATGGTGTATTCTTAGAGCGCGCCTTACCGTCAAATTTGGCACCTAATCGTGATGTGGGCATCCAGTTGCATGGTGGCTTTGCATTGCCGGGCTATCAGGCAGAGAAAGTAGCTGGACCTATTGATAGTAAAAATGCCTTTACTTATCAGATTGGTGTCACCGGTGGTGCGGGTGACAACGGTAGTAATAGTACAGATGGACGGACAAATGGTGCTCCCGCTGCTGTAGGTGCATCATCTACCTCTCTAGGTGGTAATAAAGAATTTGATGCGCGTATTTTTGCACAACCCTTTCAACATATCGGCAATAAATGGTTAGAAGGTTTTGGTGTCGGTATCGCAGGGTCTTTTGGCAATCCTAATCATCAATCAATTAACAAGCAAGTAACATCTAATGGTCAATCGCAGTTTGTTGATTATACAAAAACATTAAATAGTTCCGGAGTAGCTTCAAATACTGGCGGCGTTGTTTCAAATGGTAGAACCTCACGTATTTATCCACAAGCCTACTGGTACGCAGGCCCTATTGGTTTATTGGGTGAGTATGCGGCCTCTAGTCAACATTTATCTTCTAATACAGGAGGTAAAGGAGGTGTCAACAATGTTGAGCAAACCAATAAGGCTTATCAAATTCAAGCTTCTTATGTAGTCACTGGCGAAGATAATACTTTTACGGGTGTTAAACCATTACGCAATTTTGATCCTTTAAAAGGCGCTTGGGGTGCATTGCAATTAGCCGCACGCTGGAGTGAATTGACCATTGATAGTGATACTTTTAGATTATTGGATCCTTCTTTATCGGCTCGTAAAGCTAGTGCTTGGACTATCGGTGCTAACTGGTACCTTAATAAGAACGCCATTATTCGTACTGATTACGAAAATGTTTCATTTACCGGTGGTGCTGGTACCACAACAGCAATTGCCAACCGCCCTAGTGAAAGCGTCTTATCTACCCGATTTCAACTAGCGTTTTAATCATCCTTCTGAGGTTGTTATTTATGAATAATAGAGTTAAAAGTGTATTAGCCTTGTTAGTGTTAGGTTTTGCGACCTACACGGCTCAGGCTGATGAAGTTAAGTTACTTAATGTATCTTATGATCCTACCCGTGAATTGTATAAAGATTACAACACGGTATTTGCTAAATATTGGAAAGCTAAAACCGGTGATGATGTGTCTATCAGTCAATCACACGGTGGTTCTGGAAAACAAGCGCGTTCGGTCTTAGAAGGTTTAGAGGCTGACGTTGTTACTTTGGCCTTAGCTTATGATGTGGATCAACTGTACCAAAAACGTAAGTTGATTCCTGAAAATTGGCAAAGTTTGTTACCTAATAATAGCTCGCCTTATACATCCACCATCGTGTTGTTGGTACGTAAAGGTAATCCACTGCATATTAAAGATTGGGATGATCTCGTTAAGCCGGGTGTTAGTATCGTAACACCAAATCCTAAAACCTCTGGCGGTGCACGTTGGAACTATTTAGCGGCTTGGTCTTATGCCTTAAAACATAACAACAATGACGAAGCTGCGGCTCAAGCCTTTGTTGCTAGGTTATATAAAAATGCAGCGGTATTAGATACCGGTGCACGTGGATCAACAACGACTTTCATTGAGCGTGAAATCGGTGATGTGTTAATTGCTTGGGAAAATGAAGCTTATTTAGCTTTGAAAGAATTTGGTCCTGAGAAGTTTGAAATTATTACACCATCAATCAGCATCTTGGCCGAGCCACCGGTTGCTGTAGTAGAAGATGTAGCCCGCAAACATGGCACGACAGAAGTTGCTACTGAATATCTGAAATATTTGTATAGCAAAGAGGCTCAGGAAATTATCGGTAAAAACTTCTATAGGCCTACTGATCCTGAAATAGCAGCAAAATATGCCAAAAACTTTAAACCTTTAGAGTTGGTTAAAATTGATGCCTTCGGTGGTTGGAATGCGGCGCAGAAGAAACATTTCGCTGATGATGGTGTGTTTGATCAGATTTATGGCTCGGGAAAATAACACCATCGCAACGCTGGAGTGTCGGAACGCTAGAAATAAGGTCAATGTATGTCACAAAGTAATATTATGCCGGGCTTCCGGCTGACTATCGGTTTTACCGTGGTCTATTTAAGTTTGGTGGTTTTAATTCCATTAAGCACCTTGGTGTTTCAAAGTTTTCGTTTGAACTGGGAAGATTATGTACACATCATTAGCAATAAACGGGTGTTATCTTCATTCCGCGTTAGTTTTACAGCGGCACTGGTCGCGGCTTTAATAGCCAGTTTCTTTGGTTTTATTGTCGCCTGGGTTTTGGTGCGTTATGAGTTCTTCGGTAAACGTATTTTTCATGCCTTGATTGATTTCCCCTTTGCGCTGCCGACAGCGGTTGCAGGTATTGTATTGGCGACTATCTTTCAGCCTAGTGGCTTTTTGGGGAAACTGCTGATTGATACCTTAGGGGTACAAGTTGCCTTTAAACCTTTGGGCATAGTCATGGCACTGATTTTTATTAGTATCCCTTTTATAGTTCGTACCGTTGAACCCGTGTTGCTGGAGTTTGAAGCCTCTATGGAAGAAGCGGGGGCTAGTTTAGGTGCTACGCGTTTACAGGTCTTTAATAAAATCATTTTTCCGAATGTGTTCCCTGCCTTATTGACGGGGTTTGCGCTTGCCTTTGCTAGAGGTGTGGGCGAATATGGCTCGGTCATCTTTATTGCGGGCAATCTACCTTATGTCTCAGAAATTGTACCCTTGTTAATCGTCACCAAGTTGGAGCAATTTGATATTGAAGGTGCGACTGCGATTGCCTTAACGATGCTAGTGATTTCCTTCCTACTATTGTTTTTGATTAATGTGCTGCAATACTGGGTGCGTAAACGTTCTGGACAATTATAAGATGAGTGCGAATATGAATGTTATTCAATTACCCGTCGCTAAATTGGTGGCGCGTCAACCACAAGCCTTACAAGATCCAGATTGGGTTAGATGGAGTTTAGTATCGATTGCTATCTGCTTTATTGGCTTGTTTATCTGCCTACCTTTAGGCTTGGTTATCGTTAAAGCTTTTTCTAAGGGCTTAGAGGCTTATTGGGCAGCCTTATCTGACCCCGACACCTTGGCAGCCCTCAGGCTGACGCTATTAACGGCATTAGTGACTGTGCCGTTGAATACAATCTTTGGTCTAGCTGCCGCTTGGGC
>Ga0118677_10003478_pt1 | contig 29714 bp, 13 predicted proteins | sample AliMusrvi5mmetaG_FD_86154 | JGI IMG/M metagenome (GOLD analysis project Ga0118677, IMG submission 86154) | reverse complement strand
CGCTGAAAAAAAATCCCAGCCACCACCCCGTTCCACCCCGGACCACGACGCCTTCTTCTCCGGCCTAGCTCTTCCATCCTGTGCTCAATGAACCGAGGGGAGCGCCGCTGGGAGCGCTGCGGGGAGCGCCGCCATCTTGGCGGCTGTCTCCGGCATCCTGCCGGAGACTCTTCGTATTAGCTACCGCTTGCCATCACCTTTATTGTTCGGTTTCTGGTGTCACAATCAACATCCGTCACCCTCAGGATAGATCGCTACAAGGCGGTCATTCTCGTCGAAAAAGAAAATTCGTTGGTCGTCACACTCCATTTTTGCGATTGTTGCGCGTGGATATCGTTTGAACTGTAATCCAAGTTTGGAGTGATCACCGAAATCAGTTTTCGGCCACGTAGCCCCAAGAATTCTTCTGCCTTGAGCAACGCGATTCACCCGATATATCTCACCATAGGGAGACTCCTTAGACCTGCCTGAGTGGGAAAGAGATTGAATTACGGCCTTCCTGAGCTTAGGCCCATCAATGAACTTGGACGTCTCATAAGACTCCCCGAGAGCTGCAATTACCTCGACGTCAATTCTAGATGCTCTTTTGTTGAGGAGATCCTTGAAGATGTCGTGAGTCGCTTCAGGTTTGAGTACGCTTGGATTATTGCTGCTGCCATGAGGAGCACAGGACACCATGAGCCGTAGGGCCAATAAATAGAAAATCGAATACTTGGTGTGGTTCATATATTCATGCCGAGCGCAAAGCTCAGCCGCAGCCCGGGAGCGGCAGGTGGCAGGCGGTAAAAGGTTTAGCCACGGAAACGCTGAAACAAGAGGCCGCGTGGGCTGTCGGCTGGAGCGTTTGGTTAGGAATCTCATTTTTCGGAGTTCGTAATCCACTTTGGAGGTTTTACCGCTAGGACCTTTTGGTGGAGTTTATGGAAGTCATTTGCTTCGCCCAAGTCAATTTGGAACATGATCAACGAGTTGTCGCCTTTTAAATTCAGCGAGTTGCTCTGGCCCATCATTAACCGCTCGCTTCCGACTTGAATTTCAACGAGATAGTTAGGTATCAAGAACCTGTAGTAGCAAAATTTTCCATCTTTGGTGTAATTTGGGCCGGAAATTAGATCAGCACCCTTTCCAAGAAGCGTTAAGTGATAAAGCCGAACTGGATAGACTTCCTCAGATCGAGGTTCGAGATCCTTGACCATTATTTTCATGTGATCTCCATGTGGACCAAGACCCGGGGCGATAAAGAAATTGCTCGATGGAACTAACGAGAATCGCCACAGGATAGAAATGAAAAACAGCTTGGTTACTCGGTAGTCGACCTCCTCATTTTTGCGCACCTCCGAACTTCCAACGATACCAAGGGGTCGGCTTTTCTCCCAAAGTCCCGTATCGAAGATGGACTTAAATGGTTGTTCGATATTTTCATTTAAGAAGGACTCGCACTTCTTGCAGAACAGCTTATGTCGAACTCCTATTTGCAGAGTTTTTGCGAAGTCGACTCGCTCATCGACACCGACTAGCCGGTGAACGTTTCCATATATCATTCTGAAGAGAAATTCAGGAACAATGTGCGAGTCACAGAGCACCGCAGGCTCATCACAAAGTCGGCAGACATCGCTCATAATTCTTCCCAACGTTTGGGCCTGCCATCCGGCTACCGGGGGCTGTCCTCCGGCGTGGGGGGTGATGTTTGATCTTTCGCGGGAGCCTTGTCTGCGGGCTGGGTAGCCGGTTGGCCAGCGCCCGGTGGTTCGGCCCTATTTGGTTTGGGCCAGCTTAGACGAATACTGAGCTTGAACGGAGTTGGATCGGCGGCCTCTCCAAATCTAAAAATGTAAACCACAGCGGAAGGATTAGTCGAGTGGTTGCTACAGGTGTAGCGTGACGCGCTTTTCACGGGATTGTCGTCACGGGGGTTTCTCACAATGTGAACGGGGATAGCCGGATTCTCCACGGGGCGCGGCGGGGCCGTCAAGAGGCAATCCGGCATAACGCGCTACGCGCGGCCTGCGGCACTTATTCCGTTTGCCTCTTGACGGCCCCTTGGCCCCTACCTGAAGAGCCTGTATGGCTTTTTGCGAGCAAAAAGCTTTTTCTGTGGGCGGCGGCGTGAACGTCGGATAGAACGGGCGGTTTAAAAATCGGATGGTTAGACACGGTTAGATCGGGCGTTGGCCCGGGGCTGGCGGATTAGTTTTCGATGCGATCTTTCATGCGGTAGCTTGGGCCTTCGATCACAACGGTTTCGCCGTGATGGAGGAGGCGGTCGAGGACGGCGGAGGTGATGGTGGAGTCGCCGTTGAAGATTGCGGGCCACTGGTTGTAGGCCTTGTTGGTGGTCAGGACGATGGAACCGCGTTCGTAGCGGGCGCTGATGACCTGGAAGAGCAGATCGGCGCCACGCTGGTCGATGGGCAGGTAGCCGATTTCGTCGAGGACAAGGAGCGACGGAGAGGTGTACCTGCGCAACTCGGCTTTGAGGGTGCCCCTGGTCTGTGCGGCGTGAAGGGTGTTGATGACGTCGATGGCGTTGGCGAAGAGCACGCTCATGCCTTGCTGGCATGCGGCGTAGCCCAGTGCGCTGGCGAGATGGGTTTTGCCGAGTCCGACGGTGCTTAGCAGGATGACGTTGGCTTTATCGTGAACGAATTGGAGACGGAAGAGATCCTGGACTTGGAGCCGGTTGATTTTTTTCGGCCAGTCCCAGCAGAACGAGTCGAGGGTTTTGATGACAGGAAAGCGTGCGGCTTGGATGCGCCGGGCGACTGCGCGGTCGTCGCGCAGGGCCGCCTCGCCCTCGATGAGTTGTTGCAAGTAGCCGAGATGGGTGACGGAGTTTTTGGCGGCGGTGGTGGCCGCGGACTGGCACTGTTCCTTGAGGAAGGGCAGTCGCAGAGAGTCGAGGCGGGAGTTGAGGAGGTCGATGTCGGGGTTGGTTTTCATGGTTGGTCAGGTTGGTCAGGTTGGTCAGGTTGGTCGTAAAGGGAGAGGTCGGCGGGTGGCAATTCGATTTCGAGGAGGTCGGCGCGGCGGGTGAGATGCAGGGGGCCGGGAACCGGGGTGTGGCGCTCGCGCTGTTGGAGGATGTTTTCGATGTATTGGCTGGAGAACGCCTGGCACGCGATGGCGTCGTCCATGGCGAGGGCGACTTTTTCCGGGCCGTAGATGTCGGTTAGGGCGACGATGCGGTTGACATGGTTGCGTGCCTGGAGGCTGCGGGCGGCGAGTTGTTGATAGTAATATTCAGACTGCGGGCTGAGGGCATAAAAGGTGAGCAGCCACTTGGCGTCGCGAGCACGGCGGCGCTGGTCGAGGATGGCCTTGACGTGATCGGGGTTCTCGAAGTCGCGGTGGCGCTCGTAACAGCGCTGGTGGGAGGCGACGAGGTTGTGTGCGTGATAGAGACAGAGGCGGTCGGCAAAGACCTTGAGGGTGATGCTCTGCGACGCGTAGAGGGAAGGCACGGAGTAACGGTTGGTGTCCAGCACGACGCGGCAGCGGGCGGTGACTCTAACGTCACGCGTGACGGAAGTGTCGGCTGCTACCGGTGGCAGCGGACGCAGGGCGGGCTTTTCGATGAGGAAGAGTTCGGCGGGCTGTTGGTGGGTTTCGCCGTGCTTGCGCACATTGGCAATGGAGTCCATCCAGTGGCGCGCGGCCGTGTTCATGGCACTGAGGGAGTTGGGCAACTCCAGTCCGGCGAGGAGGTTTTTTTTCACATAACCGACGGCGTTTTCGACCCGGCCCTTTTCGTTGGCTTTGCGGACATTGCAGGCACGGGGCTCGAAACCATAATGGGCGGCGAAGTCCAGATAGCGCGGGTTGAAGACGGCCTTTTCGCCAAACCGATGGCTCAGCACCCCGGTCTTGAGGTTGTCTATCAGGATGACGCCGGGGGTGCCGCCAAAGAACTCCAGGGCGTTGTGGTGGCAGGCGAGGAAGTGTTCGGTGGCCTCGCCGCAGGTGAACTCCACATAGGCCATGCGGCTGTGACAGAGGACCATGACGAAAAACGAGAGGCGGCGGCGCGTGTTGCCCAGCGAGATAGTGCCGGCGCAGCCCCAGTCCACCTGGGCGGCCTCGCCGGGGGCGAAGGCCAGGCTGAGGAAGGCGGGATGGCGCACGGGGCGCACGGCCCGCACGTAGGTTTTGACGATGCTGAAGCCACCGGTGTAACCCTCATCGGCACACAGGCGTTGATAGATCTGGGTGGCAGTGTAGGCATGGCGCTCCAGCCAGCGGACGATGGCCGGTTTGAAGGGGTCGAGTTTGCTGGCGCGCTTGGTGGCGCGACGGCGCGGGAACGTGGCCTGTACGGCGTATTTGGCGGCGGTCTCCGGATCGATGCCAAGTTCGGTGCCGATTTGGTTGAACGAGAGGCCGCGAGCGTGCAGGAGGCGGATTTGGCAGTAGGTTTCGTAGGCGGTCATTGCGGCACCTCCATCATGGCGCGGAGGATTTCGCCGACGGAGCGCACGTCACCGATGCGTGGCTGCGGCGCTGCTGCTGGCATGGCCGCGGCTTTGGGTTCCAGGCTCAACACCTGATAGAACGGGCAGCGGTAGGCGATGAGCCCGGCAGCGGCTAATTCGGCGCGTGCCGAGCGCAACTCACTGCCGGAGCAGATGAGCAGGGCCCCGGTGCTGGCGTCGGAGTAGTAACTGAGGCCCTCGGCGTCGGCCACCGTGCAGAGGAACAGGTACAGCGCCAGCGCCCGGGGAGAAGGGCCCTGGATATGGCGGTTGCGAATCAGACGTTGGTCGATCCAGCTAAATTGGCGGGGCACGTGCCGCAAGCGGTCGGGGCACGGGAGTGTTTTCGTTTTCATGGTTTGGACGGGTGGGACTCCCGGGCGTCATGCGCAGGATGTCCTCGCCGCGAGTCATGAATAGGCGGGCACTCGTAGCGATGTCATCTTGTTGCCCATGGCCGGTCATAATCGAGATAAGTCCCACAATCAGAGAGGGTTGCAAGAAACAGATCTCTTGTAGCACAGAGCGCGGCTCAGGAGGCGTAACAGTCTCTATTGCAGCCACTTGCAGGTTTAAGACATCTTGTTGCACACTTTCGGACGCAGACCTCTTCTTGCGCCGGTAGTTGGGATTGGCTAGACGCCACACCCTGACCCGCTCGGTGCTGACGGCCCCGCTGAAGTACGTTTCGTTGCCCGGCTTGAGCGTCCAGCGGCGCTGGCTGTCCGCCTTGGAGGCGCGCTGGCAGACCGGCTTGCGGCAGAATCTCTGATGCCACTGGTTGCGGGGGTCGGCAACGAATGACTCGTTGCAATGGAGGCACTTGGGACTGGCTTTGGATGACATCGGCGGACACGCAATAAGCCGCCAGACCAGCCCGCACCAGCCCCCCTGCAACGAAGAAAATCCCGCCCTCGCCCCCCGGAAGAAGACCCAGAAGAAGACGCAGGAAGAAGAGTTTATTTCGAAGCTCTTGAAGAAGATCCAACCGGGGCGCATCCGACGTTCACACCGCCCATTCTATCGGACTACCAAACCGCCGCTGACATGCGTGCTGCAGGCGCCGGATTGCGGCCCCGTATTGGTGGAGTCGGCCAATGGTTCAATGGCGGGTTTCTTCGAGCGTGCCGCCGAATGCCAGGCGCTCGGCAAGACGTGGTGGTCTTACTTCGATTTGACCGACGAATTTCCCACGCGTCCCGACGGGTTGGTGGAAATCAAACCCGGCGTCAGGCAAGGACGGATGCGCTGGAGCGTGCAACAGGTCACTCCAGTGCCCGCGCTAACCGCCAAAGAGCCGCGCCTGGCCGGGCTGAGCCGCTACGCCCTCAATGGCATGCCGTTTCGCCCGGACACCGACCTGCTAGGCAATTCCATCACCAGCATCAACTGCGGCTTCTGCATGTTCGAGTATGCCGAAATGGCGCAATGGCTGCCCGTCCTGCCCGGCGGCATCGATCCCTGTGACTTGCTCCGCCGGTCATTGGACACCTATTTCGCCGGTACCTGGGCGCATGACTGCGGCCCCGCCAACATGCTCGATCCTAACAGCGGATACAACACCACCTTGGACACCAAACCCGCGCTCATTTACGCGGCCTGGACCGTCATCCGTAAAACCGGCGATGTGGAACAACTGCGTCGTTGGTTGCCGTATCTCGAACGGTTGGGAACCTTGATGGAGGAGACCACAGGCAGCGATGGACTGCTGCAAACGATCAAGTCAACCCGCGGCGGCGGCTGGTATGATGTCATCCGCGACGGAGGGAAGTCCGCCTACGGCAACGCGCTGGGATTCCGGGCATTTCAATATCTCGCCGACCTGGAGTCACTGCTTGGCCAGCAGGAAAAAAGCCAACACTACACCGAACAGGCCAACCGGATTCGCGCGGCGTTTTATACGACGCTGTGCAATCCGGAAACGGGGGTCATTGCCGGCTGGAAGGCGGATGACGGGAAGTTGCACGATTACTGGTTCCCATGGGTCAACGGCATGGCCATCATCTACGGATTGGTGCCGGAGAAGGAATCCAACCGGATCCTTGACCTTTTCCAGGCAAAGTTCAAGGAGGTCGGATTCAACCGCTTCGATCTGGGCATGCCCAACTGCCTGATCAACATCCCATCGGCTGATTATGCCGTGGACAACAAGTTCCAGCAGTATCTGAACGGCGGGGCCGCGCCCTGTTTCTCCTACTGGTATATCCAGGCGATGTATCAGACGGGCCGCCGGGCCGAAGCGGACGCCATGCTGTGGCCGCTGATCAAGTCGTATGGCGAAGGACTCTTCAACAACGGAGTAGCCGGCAAGCGTGGCGCGCCGCTGCACGGAGAATGGCATGATTGGTCCGGCCAATCATGCGGCGGCGAGGGCTTCCTGCCAGACAGTTATCACGCGTTCAACGCGCTCTATACCGGCTATTATGGCATCACCTTCCAGCCGGACGGTTATCGCATCGCACCGTGGTCGCCGTTGAAAAACCAAAAGATTCCCCTCGATCTCCTCTACATGGGACGTAAGGCCGATGCCCAAGCGTTGCGTTGAATACCAATACCTATTTAAAGCTATAGACAAACAATGAAACAGAAAAAACCCATTGTAATTCTAATTTTATTAGCGGTTTTCATATTGAAGTGTGCGGGTAGTGAAGACCTGAACGGATCTGCCGGCGGCCAAGGCCATAGACCAAAACTCGTTGTGGTCACTTCCAACAACCCGGGACCGATGGAACAGCTTGCCGGCCAGGAATTGGTAAAATACGGTTCAAAGATATTCGCGGCGGACGTTGCGCCGGTCACAGTTGAGGCGGTGCCTGCCTCCGCCGATGCGATGATCATCATCGGACCCGTTCACTCCAACTCGAACATCAATGGCTTGGTCACTGAAGAAAAAGTCGTTGTCGACGAGGCGTTTCTTGGTGACCAGGGCTTTGTGATCAAGAAGCTCAAGTATCACGGCCACGACGCGATTGTCATATCGGGAAAGACGGATCAAGCAGTGCTCTATGGCGTATATACTTTCCTCGAGGAATATGGCTGTGGATTCTATTTCAGCGGGGATGTGGTCCCGGATAAGCCGGCCCCACTGGAACTGAAAAACATCGACTTGAGCCGTAAGCCGAAGTTTGCCATCCGTGGTTTTCTGCCCTGGTTCAATTTCTTTGACGGTCCCTCCTCCTGGTCGCCAAAGGACTACCGAGGCATCATTGATCAGATGGTAAAAATGAAGTGCAATTTCCTGGAGTTCCATTTTTACAGCTATGAGGCTTTCCTGGATTTTGAGTATAAAGGCCTGAAACAAAGGTCTGGCATCCTTGACACCGGCGGCACTGCCAGATGGGGCAGTGCGGCGCTTCCAACAAAGCAGTACATTGCTGGCCAGCAGTGGTTCGCGGGCCAGGCCATTCCCGCCTCGGAAGGTGCGCTGGGCTGCCTGACCCAGGCGGAGCGTTTCCACAAAGCCCAGATTATGCTGAAAGATGCCCTGGGTTATGCGCACAGTCGAGGCCTTGAAACCATGGTCGGCTTTGAGGTGCTTCAGGATTGGGGGTTGCCCCAGGAATTTGTCCATGCGTTCCCGAAAGCCAACGACCCGGATGATCCGGATGCGCAGGGCATCATGAGGGCCAGGTTCAGGTCACTGGTCGAGCACTATCCGGATTGCAAGTATTACTGTGTCTGGATGAATGAGGCCGGCGGCAATTCCGAGGTGTACACGAAGTTTTTGAAGATCGCTGACGACGAACTCAAGACCCTGAAACCCGGCTCGAAGCTGGTAACCGGCGGATGGAGCACTCAATCCACTTGGGAATATCTCGACAAGCACTTACCCAAAGACATTATCCTGCATTCGCTGCTTCCCTGTGAAGCCTGGCGGACTGAACAGATGCAGTGGCACAAGAATATGGAACCGGTCAAGTCCGGACGTGAGATGTGGAATATGGGCTGGCTGGAGTTTGACGGCCGGACCTTGCTGCTTCAGCCCAAGACCTCGGCGTTGTATGAGAACTTCAAACATATCGAAAAGATTCCCGGCAGTACCGGCATGGGTGCCCTGACCTGGATGATGTCTCAGAACGACGATGACGGCAAATTCATCGCTGAATACCCCTGGCATGACGACCTTAAGCCCGAGGAGTTTTTTACCCGGTTTGTCACCAACCGTTACGGCGCAGCAGCGGCCGCGGAACTGGTTGGGGCATTTACCGCCATGGATGCCTATGAAAAGTGGCTCACGCTTGACATCGAAAAGCCGAATGTGCTCGACGGCATCGCCCTTGACTACGGCGCGCCTAATATCATAGCGGTACCGCCAGGTTTCTTCAGCTTCAACACCAAGCCAGATCACGCCTTTATAACCGTCGATATCAAGCCTTCCTACCAATATGTCGTCCAGGCTAGGGATAAGCTCAATGCCGTGCTGGATCTAATTCACTCGGCGCGTGAAAAAATAACCGACAAACCGGCCACCGCGCGACTGGACTATTACATCAACCGCGTGCGTCTCTATGCCGATTACATGAATGTATATCACCAGATACAGGATGCGGCGCTCACCTTCGACGACGCGCTCAAGGACAAGGCTCTTGCGGCCCTGGGGGCGTACAATAAGCCGGGCGACACCGCCCCCAATAGCGAGGTCAGCGTTACCGGCACTTACGCGGGGGCAAAAGATCAAAACCTCGGCAATATAGCGTATTACGAAACCGGCACAAAAGTGACCGCATCGAGCACGGCTGAGGGTGAGGAAAACAGCCTCGCCAACATCAATGATGGGTCCATCTATAAGCGGCCGACCAGATGGCACAGCCGAACCGATGTGACGGGGCATCAATGGGTTGAGTATGCATTTCCGAGAAACTACACCGTGGACCGGATCGTTCTGCATGCATCTGATCTGGCGAATTTCCCGACCAAGGTGAAAATCTCAGCCAGGATCAATAATGAAATGCGGGAGGTAACCGTTTCAGAGCTGGAAGCCGGGCCCAAAACGACACTCCAGTTTGATCCTTTGCAAACCGATGCGATCCGATTGGACTTTTTGGCCAACAACAGCAAACAGCATCCGTTCGAGGTCTCACTCAATGAGGTGGAAATATTCCAGTCCATGGCTGGCTCAACAAGCCTGGCCGGGAAAACAATCAAGCTTGAACCCATTGATCTGGTTGCGCCGGGGCCCGATTTTAAACCGGGTAATATCGCCTATTATGAATATGGCACCCGAGTTAGGGCCTCGTCGGAGGCAGGTGATGACAACCGTGCGATTTACCTGATTGATGGTCTCATTGATTATTCGATGCAGAACCGCTGGCATTCGGACTTGGGCAAGCCTTTGCCGGTTTCGCTGGAGTTTACCTTTGTCAAAGAATTGCCGGTGAATCGCATTGTGTTTCACGGACCGCCGGGCTGTTTTCCGACCAGGATCAAACTCTCGAAAATGGAAGGCGGTTCCTGGAAAGAATTTCTCGACACGAATCTGCTGCCCGCTGCCACGGTGCCGTTGACCTTTGCTACGGTGACGACCAGGGCGATACGGATTGATATTATGGAGTCATCTAGTCCGAAGCCCAATCCTAACTACTGCCAGCTCACCGAGGTTGAAATGTTTGTGCCCGACGACGTCCAGGCAAATGTCCTCGCGGACTTAAATGAGATTGTACCCAGGATGCAACGTGTGGTTTTAACTGAAAATGAAAAGAAGCAGAAGATGGATAGCTTTTACCGCAAGGTGCTCAAGACGAAGGATATGTTTGACGCCGTGGACATCCCGAAGATGATCGCGCGGTATGCGGAAATCATCAATTGTCCCAGCGAGCCTGGGCTGCTTTCGACGTATAACACCAAAATCTATGCCTACTGGCAGTTTGGGCGCACATCGCTCGCCAAGGAATTGCACATGCGTTACGCCAGTTGCGATGCGTCGTTCTATAACTATAGTTTTCCGCCGGACAATATGCTGGATGGCAGGCCGGATACCTACTGGACAACCACCAATAACCCACAGGGACCGGTTGTGCTTTATCTACAGACTTATGCGGAGTCCATGCTTCTGGACAGTATTCAAATTGTTCCGGGAAAAGCCGACCGACCCAAAGACTGCCGGTTGCTGCTGAGTTCTGATGGTAAGAACTTTCAGGAGGCGGCCAAGTTTACTATTAACGACACAGAACCGGTCAAGACGGTCTCTTTCGACCGGCAGTCGGTTTGCCAAGCCCGGCTGGTCATCGCAAGCTGGCATGGAGCCAAGCCGGCCATTGCCGAGGTCATCTTTCCATCTGAAAAAACCGTCATGTTGGACGAGAATGTTCCACTGGTAAATCCGTCGGTAAATAGTGCCAATCTCTACCTTAGTGACAATGCTTTCCGTGGTGACCTATCGTTTTGGGTATATCCCTATCTTTTCGGGACCTATCAACAGAGGCTCAATTATGCCGCATCGTATGACGACGCCTACCAGATCAACCTTAAATCAACGCCGAAAGTCACTTGGGCATGGAGAAAGGAGCAGGGCGAGGTCATGATCGCCGGTTTTATGCTCCGCAATAATGACACCGGTGTCAATGTCCGTCTCCTTTACGCCGCGGGCACGGTTTCCGCAGAGCTCGCACCTCAGTGGCCCATCCAATATCGGGTGGCCGATAATATTCCCCAGGCATGGCAAACCGTTGAAAGGAATATTATGGCGGATGCCCAAAAGGCATTTGGTTGGACTACCGACAATATTACGGCAACAGGTATTCAGATTGCGCCGGTTGATGGCATTTGCGGTTACCTTGATGCTGTGGAATTCCGGCAATAGTGGAGAAAATAACAATTATGAATAGAAAACACCCAATTATGGCACAGACGCGTTTGTTGGTGGGCAGCTTGGCTTTCTCGGTCCTGGCCTCGCTCCCCTGCGTGCTGACGCCGTTATGGGCCGACGACCTGGAGCGGGCCTTTGTCTCACCTCCGGAGGATACCAAGCCGCGCTGTTACTGGTATTGGCAGGATGGCCACGTCACTGCCAACGGGATTACCAAAGACCTGGAGTCAATGGCCCGCGTTGGCATTGGCGGGGCGTATGTCGGGATCATCGGCGGTGGGGAATTCAAGTGCCTGAGCGAGCCGTGGTGGCAGATGGTGGACCACACCATTGCCGAAGGGGGGCGAACCAAAGTCAACATCGGTCTTTTCAACTGCCCCGGCTGGAGCCAGTCGGGTGGGCCGTGGGTGAAACCAAGCCAGTCGATGCGCTATCTGGTCCTGCCTGAAACCCGGCTCAAAGGCCCGCAACGATTCCATGGCAAACTGCCGCTCCCGGCGGGAAAGGAACGCGAGTTTCAACCCGTGGCGCTGTTGGCCTTCCCGGTGTCGGTCGACGGTGACCTCGTCTTGGGCCGCAGCGTCGCCGCAACGGCAACGAGCGCACCGGCTGCAAACAACCTCGAGGCCTTGTTGGATGGCAACCCGAAAACCGGCCCGGCCATTGAAAAGGGCGAAGGCGTGTTTGACCTAACCCTCACCGCGACCGCGCCCTTCACCGCGCGCAGTTTGACGATCACCCCATCGGCGGCCTACTACGGTCGGGTCCAACTCGAGGTGGACGACGGCGGCAGCGGTTGGAAATCCGTGGGCGCGCTCATGGTGGAGCGCAACAATCTGGACGTGAACGACGGCCCGGTGCCGCTGGCCCCGGCTGGGTTGAATTTCGACCCCGTGACCGGAACCCGCTTCCGCCTCACCTTTGACCGGCATGACGGCGACGTGGCGGTGGGCGAAGTGGCCCTGCAGGCCGCGCCAACCATTGAACACGTCGCCGAAAAGCAGTTGCAAAAAATCGGCGGCGGCGCCCAACCGCCGTCGAGCCATGCCATCTGGCAGACCCCAAAACCGCTAGATAAAACCGCGCAGGCGATCCCTGCGTCATCGGTCATTGATCTGACGTCCAAAGTCGCCGCCGACGGCACCCTGACCTGGGATGTCCCTGCGGGAGATTGGGTGCTTCAAAATGCCGGGATGCTCCCGACGGGCAAGACGAACGTGCCCGCACCGCCCGAAGGCACCGGGCTCGAAGTGGACAAACTCAACGCCGCGGCCGTGCGCGACCATTTCAACGCCTACATGGGCGTCGCCCTCGCCCGCATCAAAACTCCCCAGGCACGCCATGCCCTGCGTTATACCATTGCCGATAGTTATGAGGTGGGTCCACAGAACTGGACCGATGATATGCGCGAGGATTTCCGCAAAACCTACGGCTATGACCCGCTGCGCTTCCTGCCGGTGCTGACCGGACGGGTGGTCGAAAATCCCGACGCGAGTGACCGATTCTTATGGGACTTGAGGCGGCGCGTCGCCGACCGGGTGGCTTACGATTATGTGGGCACCCTGAGTCAGGAGAGCCGCAAGAACGGGCTGAACCTTTGGCTTGAGCCCTACGCTCACTATGGTTTCCCCGCGGAATTTCTGCAGTATGGCGGCCAGAGCGACGAGGTGGCCGGCGAGTTCTGGTGCGGCGGGACGCCAGGCGCCGGCCTCGGGGTTTATGAAGTGCGCTGTGCCGCATCCGTCGCTCACACCTACGACAAACCCAAGGTCTTTTGCGAGGCCTTCACCGGCGGTCCGGCACAACGCAGCACGCCGCAAAGCCTCAAAGGATACAATGACTGGGCCTACACCGAGGGCATCAACCAGTTTGTTTTTCACGTTTACTACGAACAGGCCGATACCGAAGGCCAGGGCATCAACGGCTGGGGCACCAGCTTCCACCGCAACAACATCTGGTTCGAGCAGATGGGCGCTTGGATCGATTACCAACGCCGCTGCAGCGTGTTGCTCCAACAGGGCCACAATGTGGCCGATGTGCTCTATTATATCGGCGAAGATGTGCCCAAGCCGATGAACGCCTACCGCGATCCTCCCACCCCGTCGGGTGTGGATTATGACTTCATCAACGCCGAGGTGATCCTCACCCGCCTGGCTGTGAGCAAAGGGCGCTGGGTGCTCCCCGGCGGACAAAGTTACGCAATCATGGCGCTGCCGCCCGTGCAAACGATGCGCCCGGTGGTCTTGAAAAAACTCGAACTGCTCGTGCGTCAGGGCGGCGTGCTGCTTGGCAATCCGCCGCTGCGTTCCCCGAGTCTGCAGGCCTATCCGCAGGCTGACCAGGAAATCGCCCGTGTGGCTGAAGGTCTCTGGGGCGCGGGTGATGCCAAAGCCGTGCGCCCCGTGGGCAAAGGCAAGGTGCTGCGCGGGCTGACAATGGCCGAGGCGTTGAAAGCAGCGGGCATGCCGGCCGACGTGGCGGACCTGCCCGATGGCATCCGCTTTACCCACCGGCAAGACGGCGAGGTGGAGATCTATTTTTTCTCCAACCAAAAACCCTCGCCGATCCACTTTGCGCCGCTGCTGCGGGTGTGTGGTAAGCTCCCCGAACTTTGGGATGCGGGCACGGGACACATCGAGCGGCTCGCTCTCTATCAGGAGGAACAGGGCGGGACGCGGGTGCCGCTCAGCCTGGCGCCTAACGGTTCGGCCTTCGTCGTCTTGCGGCACGCCACGCTTGGCAATCACCCGGTTGCGATAACCGCGCCGACTGGCGTGGCCCAACGCTCGTGGGTCGAGGCCGGCCCGCTCTCGGTGGTTGCCAGCGATGCCAAGCAGTTGGAAACCCGCGCTCGCGCCAATGGCGATTACACGCTCACCTGGAAAAATGGTGCCAAGAGCACACTCAATGTCACCGGGGTGCCTGAACCACAACTGATCACTGGACCCTGGCAAGTGACCCTTGCTCCGGGCAATGCCACCGCGCGTGCCCAACAACCGCCGGGCACACCAATTCTTTTTGAGAAACTCGGATCGCTGACCGAGCGGGAAAATGACAACGAAAAATATTTTTCCGGCATGGCGACCTACCGCATCACCTTCCAGCAAGTGCCCTCCAAACCAGCCACCCGCTGGGAATTGGATTTGGGCGATGTGGGATCGATGGCGGAGGTTGTGCTCAATGGTCAAGCCGTCGCCACGCTCTGGAAGCCGCCATTCCGCGTGGAGGTGACCAGCGCCTTGCGCCCCGGCGAAAACAAGCTGGAAGTGCGGGTGGTGAATGCCTGGCACAACGCGATGCAGCGTGGCCGCCCAGCCAAGGAGGCCGAGCAGCTCGATCCGGCAGGTCTGATCGGCCCTGTCCGATTGGAAGCGGTCGAAACATTGCCGCTGCCAGTTCCCTAAAGAGAAATGAAACGACTCAAACAAATACTAACCGTGGGAGCGTTCCTGCTGGCAGGCCTCTGTTCGGCGGCGGTTACCCCAGAAAATCTTCGGTGCGAATACCTCACCAACCCGCAGGGCCTCGATGCCGTCAGTCCGCGATTGAGTTGGATTTTGGCTTCTGACCAGCGGGGGACGCAGCAGACCGCATATCAAATCTTGGTGGCCTCCTCGCCGGAAAAGCTCAAGGCGCAAGCCGGGGATCTCTGGGACAGCGGCAAGGTGGCCTCCGATGAAACGGTCAATGTAACCTATGCGGGCAAGCCTCTGGTTTCACGAGAAAGCGGCTTCTGGAAAGTGCGGGTCTGGGATCAACAGGGCAAGGGCTCGCCCTGGAGCGAGCCGGCCCGGTGGAGCATGGGGCTGCTCGAACCAAAGGACTGGCAGGGACAATGGATTGGCTTGGATCAGGAAGAACGTGGAAATCCACTCGCCGGGTCGAAATGGATTTGGTTTCCCGAGGGTGATCCGGCAGCCGGCGCACCGGACGGCACGCGCTATTTTCGCCGCGTCTTTGAATTGCCAGCCAACCAAGCGGTTCGGGCGGCGAGCCTATCGACGACCGCGGACAATGAATTCCGCGTGTATGTAAACGGCCAGGAAGTTGGCAAAGGCGACAATTGGACGACGCCGGGAAATTTTGCCATCGGTGCTCTATTGAAGCCGGGGAAAAATGTCCTGGCGGTAGCGGCGCGCAACATTGGGAGCGGTGCCGCCGGATTGATCGCCCGACTGAAGATTGTGTTTGAGCAAGGCGTTCCCGTTACGTTGGTCACTGACGGAATGTGGAGGTCGGCAACTAATTCTGAAGCCGGATGGAATGCCTTGGCATTTGATGACACCCTCTGGTCGATGGCTAAGCCGCTCGGAGACTATGGCATGGGGCCTTGGGGAATCATAGGGGGAGACCGGCGGTTGCCTGCCTGCTACTTGCGGCGTGAATTTACCGTAGCGAAAGAGATCCGACACGCCACGGCGTATGTCTGCGGACTGGGATTCTTCAATTTGGTTCTGAACGGACAGAAGGTGTCCGATGATGTGATGGACCCGGCGTTGTCCGATTATACCAAGGCCGCATACTATGTGACGTCCGACGTGACGGATCAACTCAAGCAGGGCGGCAACGCCGTTGGGGTCATTCTGGGCAATGGGCGCTATTATGCACCGCGTCTCAATTCGCCGGCACCGACGCAGACATTTGGCTTTCCCAAGTTGCGCCTGCAAATGAACATCGAATACACCGATGGCACGTCCGCCCAGATCGTCAGCGACGAACAATGGAAGTTGACCACCGAAGGCCCGATTCGCGCCAATAACGAGTATGACGGCGAGGAATATGATGCCCGGATGGAAATGCCGGGTTGGGATCGGGCCGGGTTCAACGATGCCAATTGGCACCCGGCACCGGTGGTGGCCGCGCCGGGTGGGGCGTTGAAGGCTCAAATGATCGAACCCATGCGCGTGACGCAGATGATCCATCCGGTCGCGATTACCAACCCCGTGCCAGGGACCTACATCGTGGACATGGGGCAAAACTTCTATGGCACCGTGCGGATGAAGGCGCGCGGCGCGCGCGGCACTCAAGTGCGTCTGGTCAGCGCGTATGGTTTGCTGCCCGACGGGATGCTCAAGACCGGGGACAACCGGGGAGCCAAGACTACCGATGTCTATGTTTTCAAAGGAGTGGGTGAAGAAGTCTGGAATCCGGTTTTCAAAGGACAGGGCTTCCGTCGGGTGCAGGTGACCGGCTTTCCCGGCGTGCCGACAGTGGACAATTTCGAGGGACTGGTCATTCACACCGATGTGAAACCCGCCGGTGAATTTGAATGTTCCAACGATTTGATCAACCGGATTCACACCGCCCAGCGCTGGGGAATGCGGATGTTTCTGCGCTCCGCCCCGCTGGACCCGGACCGCGACGAGCGGCAGGCGTGGATGGGGGACCCGGCCAAGGACGCGGAGAGCGAGGCGTATAATTTCAATGTTGCGCCGTTTTACACCAAGTGGATGGATGACGTCGAGCGCGCACAACGCGCCGATGGCTCGATTCCGGATATCGCGATGTATTGGACGTGGGGCGATGGCGTTGAATGGGCGAGTGTCTTTACGATCATTCCTGATTGGTTTAACGACTTTTATGCGGACCGGCGCGTGTCGGAAACCCACTACGCCGCCATGAAGAAGTGGGTGCTGACGATGCAGCAGAGGCATGAACTGCCTGACGGCACGCTGAAGGCCACCAGCTATGGTGATTGGTGCGATGCCTCCACGATGGACGGGAAAGCCGGCGACCATGGTACGACGCCGCGCGAATTGGTATCCACGGCCTATCAGTATAATAATTGCCGGATCTTGGAGCGGTTGGCGAAATCCATGGGGCACGCGGAGGACGCGCGAACCTTCTCTGACTTGGCTGAAAAATTGAAAACGGCGTTCAACCGCACTTTTCTGGATCCGCAGACGCACGTTTACCGGGGTGGAACCCAGTGCGGTTACGTTCTGGCGCTGAAGTTCGGGTTGGTGCCGGACGGCCAGCGCGCAAGCGTCATCGCCAATCTGGTTGACGACATCATGGTTAAACACCAAGGCCATCTGTCGGTGGGCCTCATCGGCATGCAGTGGCTCATGCAGACGCTCACGGATATCGGTCGGCCCGACGTCGCCTGGACCATCGTCACTCAGACGACCCGTCCAAGCTGGGGCTATATGCTCGCCAAGGGTGCCACCACGACCTGGGAACGCTGGGACTGCGACACGCGCGATCCGGGAATGAACAGTGAGTCCTTGTTGATTCAGTCCGGCAACCTGGACGCCTGGTTTTATCAAACGCTCGCCGGCATCCGTCCCGCTTCACCGGGTTTCAAAACGATGGTGATCAAACCGGAAGTGGTTGGCGACCTCACCTGTGTCAAGGCTAGTTATAACTCCGTTCAGGGACACATCCGCAGCGAATGGCACAAATCCGCCCGACAATTTGATCTGCGCGTGACCATTCCAGCGAACACAACGGCCACGGTTTACCTGCCGGCGAAAGATGTTAAATCCATCACGGAAAACAGCAGGGCCTTGGCACATGTCGCCGGAGTGAAGTCGGCTAAGTTGGAAACTAAGCGTGTCGTGTTGGAGATTGGCTCCGGCGACTACCATTTCGTGTCGAGCTGGTGAGGGTGAAAATGAAAACACCTAATACAATGACAATAAGACGGCCCCTTCAAAGCAATCCAACCATGAAAACTAACAGACTGAACCGCCGTGCCTTTATCAGTGGCACCTCGAAAACCGCCCTGGGCATGGCCGCCGCGCCGCTCCTGTACAACGGCCGGCTCTTCGGCGGCGAAATCGCCAACAGCAAACTCAACATCGCCTGCATCGGGTTGGGGGGCCAGATGCACAATCTGCTATTGCCAAACCTGATGAATTTTCAGGACAAAATGAACATCATCGCTGTCTGCGATCTGGATCCGAACCGGATCGCTGAGACGCGCAAGAACTTCAGTCAGGTTCTGGCCCGCGCCAAAGACTATCAGGACTATCGAAAACTCCTGGAGTCTGAGAAGTCGTTGGACGCGGTGGTCATTGCCACCCCCGACCACTGGCATGCAGTCCTGTGCAAAGCTGCCATGCAGGCCGGCAAACATGTTTACTGCGAAAAGCCGCTGACCCATACGGTGGAGGAAGCACGCCAGGTCTCGGGCATGGCCAAGCGATCGAAAGTGGTGACTCAAACCGGAAATCAAGGCAGTGGCTCCTCCAATTTCCGTCGGAGCATCGAGGTGATTCAGGCGGGTGTGATCGGCGCGGTGAACGAGGTGCATATTTGGCATCCGCCCCACGGCTGGCCCAATGGCATGGCCCGGCCGTCCGACACGGACCCGTTGCCCGCCGGGTTCGACTGGGATTTCTGGACCGGCCCGGCTCCGCTGCGGCCCTTCAAACAGGGAATCTATCATCCGGGGGCGTGGCGCGGATGGTTCGACTTCGGCGGTGGCTCTCTGGCGGATTTCTGCTGCCACGCGTTCAGCATGCCGGTGCGCGCACTGAAGTTGGATTATCCCGACCGGATCGAAGTTTCCGGAGTGCCGCTGGGCGGGGACAGTTTTCCGCATTCGGCCAGGATCCGCTTCTCCTTCCCTGCGCGCGGCGATCGCGGGCCGGTTGCCATCTTCTTCCATACCGGCGGTGACAAGCCCTGCAGCATGCTGCCACCGAGCGAGGTGACCTCGGGGATGGTGGAAACCTTTGGCGAGATTCCATCCACCGGCTGCCTGGTGCTGGGCGACAAGGGCAAGCTCTCCGCGGGGCTTTGGAACAATGACTTTTACCTCAAGATGAAAGACGAGGTGAAGTTCAAGGGCCTGAAGCATGAGGCCGCTGTTGCCGTTCCGAAAACCCTGCCGCGGGCTCCTCAGAATCACCACATGCTCGAGTGGCTGGAAGCCTGCCGTGGCAATGGCAAGACGTTCTCACCTTTTGAAATCGGCGGACCTATCACCGAGATCGGGGCCGCCGGACTCGTCGCACTGCGCCTGGGGCGCAACATGGACTGGGATGGTCCAGCGATGAAGGCCACGGGACAGCCCGGGACGGCAGCCTGGATCAAGGCGCAGCATCGGGATCAATGGGGGGTGTGAAAGCCAAAGCGGATCGCTTGAATCCGCTTCGTCGGAACCCAAATCATTCCTATCTATCCAATCCATGACCACCACCCATCCACTTCGCATCGGCCTGTTTGGCATCGGCCTCGACACCTACTGGCCGCAATTCAAGGGGCTCAAGCCGCGCCTCGAAGGATACCTCCGCACCGTCCAGCAGAAGCTGGAGCGGCCCGATGTGGAAATCGTCAACCTCGGCCTGATCGACAATCCCAAGAAAGCGCTGGAAGCGGGCCACCAGTTCCGCGCCGCGGATGTGGACGTGATCTTCCTGCACGTGACTACGTATGCCTTGTCATCGACCGTGCTGCCCGTGGTGCAACGCGCCAAAGTGCCCGTCATCATCCTGAACCTCGCGCCGGAAGCGGCGATTGATTACGCGAAGTTCAATGCGATGGGCGACCGCACGGCGATGACCGGCGACTGGCTGGCGTTCTGCGCGGCCTGTCCGGTGCCAGAAATCGCCAACGTCTTCAAGCGCGCGGGCATTGATTTCCATCAAGTCACCGGGATGCTCCATGATGACCCGATTTGCTGGAACGAAGTCGATGCGTGGGTCGAGGCCGCGCGCGTGGCGAACACGATGTTTCACAATCGTCTCGGCCTCATGGGCCATTACTATGGCGGGATGCTCGACATCTCTTCCGACACGACGCTGCAATGCGCGACGTTCGGCGGTCACATGGAAATCGTGGAAGTTGACGAGCTCGCCGCGTTGCGCCGCGACGTGAGTGCCAGGCAAATCAAGGATCGCGTCGCGCATTTCAAGAAGGTTTTCGACGTGCAAAAGGATTGCACCCAACCAGAACTCGAGCGCGCCGCGCGAACATCCGTCGCCCTCGACCGGTTGGTGAAGGAACATGATCTCGGCTCACTGGCGTACTTTTACAGTGGCACGGGCAATGCGGAAAACGAGGATGCCATCAGTTCAATCATCCTCGGCAATTCGCTCCTCACGGCACGCGGCATTCCCGTCGCCGGCGAATACGAGGTGAAGAACGCGCAGGCGATGAAAATCATGGACACTTTAGGCGTCGGTGGCTCGTTCACGGAATACTATGCGATGGATTTTTCCGACGACGTGGTATTGATGGGCCACGACGGCCCCGGTCATATTGCGATTGCCGAGGGCAAAACCAAGGTGCGTCCGCTCAGCGTGTATCACGGCAAGGTCGGCCGCGGACTCTCGGTGGAAATGTCAGTCAAACACGGCCCTGTCACCCTGCTCTCGGTGGTGGAGACGAAAGACGGCAAATTGAAACTGCTGGTCGCCGAGGGGCTGTCGGAGCCCGGCCCGATCCTCGAAATCGGCAACACCAACAGCCGCTACCGGTTCAGTATCGGCGCGCGGCAGTTTGTCAACGACTGGAACGCGCAGGGCCCGGCGCATCATTGCGCGGTCGGCGTCGGCCACATCGCAGACAAGATCACCAAACTCGGCAGGCTGCTGAAAACCGAGGTCGTCAAGGTATGCTGAACCGCCTCAAGAGCTGCTACGGAATCAAAACCGTGAAGGAGACTACCCAGCGCAGACCTCGGCTTGGAGGGATAATCCTCCCGACTAACTTGACTGTTACAGGCGGCGGGCAGAATGCCCGCGCCACGTGGCCCGGGCATTCTGCCCGGAGCCCCCATCCCAAAGCTACTCCAGGTTCCACACCCAGCGCCGCGCTGGGTTCTGGTGCTACAAAGAAAAAATTGATACAATCATGAAAAATGACAATATCAACCGCCGCGCTTTCATCCGTGGCACCTCGACGGTTGCGCTCGGGGTGGTCGCCGCGCCACTAACAAGTAACGCCGGCCTTTTTGGGGTTGGAGCGGATCCTTCCTGCGCCATCCTGATTTCCAGCAGCGCGTCGGTGCAGGAGCGGTTCGCGGCCCGGGAGATCCGCCGCTACGTCTTTTTGCGGACGGGGATGCTCCTAACCATCAGGCCGGTCAACCAGGTCGTGGCGGGTGAGCGCGGGATCGTGATCGGGGTGACCGGCGGGGAGTGGCTGAAACCCTTTGCGGCAGCGCTGCCCGGGCCGCTGGGTGAGCAGGACTATGCGCTGAAATCCACGGCGCTGGAAAAGAGCGAGTTGCTGGTGATCGCCGGCGGCTCACCCACCGCCTGCCTTTACGGGGCGTATGATTTCCTGGAGAGCCTGGGCATCCGCTTCTATCTGCATGGCGACACCATTCCGGATGGACTGACCGAGCTGCGGTTAGGCGGTTTCGATTTCGTGCGCCGGCCGGTTTTCGAGGTGCGTGGCATCCAGCCGTTCCATGATTTCGCCGTCGGGCCAGACTGGTGGGATGAGGATGACTACAAGCTGCATATTGCCCAGTTGGCCAAAATGCGCATGAACTTCATTGGCCTCCACACCTATCCGGACGGCAAACCCTACGCTGAGCCGACCGTCTGGATCGGGCTGCCTGAGGATGTCGCGGCAGACGGGACGGTGAAAGCCAGCTACCCGGCATACTACCAGAACACGCTGAGTGGGGCGTGGGCTCACGCCAGCAAGAAGACCAGCCAATTCTGCCTGGGGGCGTCGCAGTTGTTCGAGCGCGACGACTTCGGCTCGGAGGTGATGACCGGCCTGTGCCCGCGGCCACAGACGCCCGAGCAATGCAACGAGCTGTTCAATCGCACGGGCAAGATGTTTGCCGGGGCTTTTAGCCTGGCAAAATTGGTGGGCGTGAGAACCGCCGTCGGGACCGAGGCCCCCATGACCGTGCCGCAGGATCTGAAGAATCGCCTGGCGCAAAACCACCCGGCAGCCGGAGCTGATTTGCCGGAAGGCGTGCTGGTCGGGCCGGCCAGCTCGACCGCGGAACACAAGGTCAGCATCCCCGGGGCCGACGAGGAGACCGTCTATCAGTCGGTGCGCTACGCCCTGGAGAAATATGTGTTTCACCTGCCCAACGGCAGCTACAACGTGGAATTGCGATTTGTCGAGCACTGGAAGAACGCCGCGGATCTGCGGGTTTTCACCGTGTCCCTGCAATCACGGGTGGTGCTCGAACATTTCGATGTGTTCAAGCAGGTCGGCCAGGGCCGGCCCCTGAATTGCGACTTTAAGGATGTGCGCGTGGAGAATGGCAAACTGGTCATCGGGTTCACGCCGGAGACCGAGCATCCTGCGATCGCCGGGATCATCATCCACGGCAAGGACTATCTGAAAAAAATCAACTGCGGCGGACCGGCTTTCAAGGATTGGCAGGCCGACCCGCCCCAGATCAAGGGCGATACCATTTTCAAACCCAGTGATGAGGAGGTGCTCAGGATTTATGAAGGCATCTTCCGCCGGGTCATGAAAACCCACCCGCTGGACTACTATTGGCTGTGGACCGCCGAGACCGAGGGCATGAACTATCCGGCGCTGCTCAAAGAACTGCAGATCGCCCGCCAGGCACTGCGCAACCTGGGCGACCCATTCCGCTTGGCGGTTTCCGGCTGGGGCAACGTGGGTGAGCAATTCCATCATCTCGACCGCGATCTGCCCAAGGATATCATTTTCAGCAGCCTCGGGCCCGATGGCGGCCGCGACCCGATCGATCCCGCATACAAGGATTTGGATCGTCCCAAGTGGGCCATTCCTTGGTTTGAAAATGACGGCGAGTTTTTGGGCAGTGTGCTCAAGGTCGGTTGGATGCGCGCCGACGCCAAGCTGGCGCGCGATTACAACTGCACCGGCTTGATCGGCCTGCAATGGCGGACCCAGCCGATCTCTTTGCAGGCGGCGGCCCTGGCGCAAGCGGGGTGGAGTCAGCAGAATTGGCGGGACTTCCGCAGCCCTGTGCCCGTTCCTCTAACGGATGGCGAGGGGGCGGTTGGCGGGAGCAATACCGGCTACTTGCGATACACGCGTTTCCATGATGACGGGGAGAAGCAGCCGCAGTTGTTGATTTCGACCATTTACGGCAGCCAGGGCGAGGAACCCATCTACCGCTACGGCCGCCAGGGCATGAGCGCTTACCGGTTCAATGTGCCCAATGGCAATTACCGAGTCACCCTGAAGTTTTGCGACTGGGGCGCGTCTCAACCGGGCCAGCGGGTTTTTGACATCAAGATCCAGGGCCAACTGGTGGAATCCAAGTTGGACGTGCCCGGACGCGCGGGGGGGCTCGGCCATGTCCTGGTGACCGGGTATTCAGACGTCAAAGTGGCCGATGGGCGGATGGTGATCGACTTCATCGCGAACCCGAATGCGCCGATCATCAATGGCATCGTCATCGAGCAGAGCGATGGCAAGTATGTCCGCAAGGTCAACTGCGGCGGGCCGCCATTCGCCGATTATGCCGGTGAGCAATACCGCCGCGACGTCACCGGCGATTTCTATCTGGATTGGGCGCGCACGGAATTCGGCGCGGAGATCGCTCCGGAAGCCGCCCGGTTGCTGGAAAAATGGGACAGTTGGCTGCCGTGGGTATCCGAGTGGGGACCAGGGGCGGCACAACCGGATAACCGTCCCGTGGCCGAGGCCCTCAAGGAGATTGCCTTCATCGACGATTTTGTCGCCCTCGGCGCACGCGTCAAGGAACCCGGCGCCAAAGCGCGCTTTGCCTACTGGGCGCATTTCCTGCGCTATCACCAGGCGGTGACCCGGTTTAACTGTGCGTGGGGCAATAAATCGTCGCGCGAGGAATTGCTGGCAGCGCTGCGCGAGGTATACAGCCACCTCTTTCCCATGATCGGAACCAAAGGCGCTCTGGGCCAGATTGCGCATTGGGAACAACTGGTGTTGGCGACGGAAATCGCGAACATTTCGGGCAACACCACGCTGCAACCGCCGCTGGAATACCAGGGGCCGCCCCTGCTCCTCAATCCCTGCCCAAAAACCACCCTGATGGCCGACGAAAACCTGCGGATCAAGGGGATTTTCCTCGATGCCCAGCCACCCCGGCAATTCAATATCTCTTGGAAACCCTTGGGCGGAAAATCCTACCAAACCCGACCGCTGGCTCACCTGGCCCGTGGCGTCTATCAGGTAATCCTGGATAAGCATGACCTGGGGCAAGGCGAAATTGAATACTGCCTCCATGCCGAAACGGCCGCCGGCCAAACCTTGGTCTGGCCAGCCACCGCCCCCCGGCGCAACCATACCGTCATCTCGATCATTTAATGAAACCACAACTCAAGCTGAGACTACCGAGCATCATTGCGGCCGCTCTAACCACCAGTCTGCTCGGCCTGTCGGTTCAGCCGATCCGGGCCGCGGTGTCGGCACCCGCCAATCTGCGCTGCGAATACCTGAAAAATCCTCAAGGCATTGAGGTGCCCAAGCCGCGGCTCTTCTGGGAGGACCGCGCGGCGGCGCGCGGCTTCCGGCAGTCGGCCTACCAGATCGAAGTGAAAAATGGCGACGCTTCGGTTTGGGACTCCGGCAAGGTGGTTTCTAACGAGACTATCCAGATTGAGTATGGCGGTCCGGAGCTTGCGCCCGCGACGCGCTATGGGTGGCGCGTGCGCGTGTGGGATCAGGATCAAAAAGTCTCAGACTGGAGCGAAACCGCCGGTTTTTCCACCGGCCTGAAACAATGGCAGGCGCAGTGGATCGGGCGGCGACCGGAAGCGGAATGGCAGGAGCGTTACCGGGCGGCGCGTGACGCGGAGGCCAAGGATGCCACCGGGCGCTGGAACCGATTTGAAAACCATCCGCGCGATCCCATCGAGTGGATCACCTCGCATCCGAATCCCATTCATGATCCCGCTCCCCTGCTGCGCAAGGGCTTTGAGCTTCGCCAACCGGTCAAGGAGGCGTTGCTTTTCGTCACGGGGCTGGGGAACTATCAGCTCTTGCTCAACGGCCAGCGGATTGATGGCGGCTCGCTGGCGCCCGGTGTGACTGACTATAACAAGCGCGTCCTCTATAACACCTATGATCTCACCACGCTCCTGCAGCGCGGCCGGAACAGCCTCGGGCTGATGCTCGGGCGCGGCTGGTACAATGAACTCTGCGGTGCCGAGCCATGGGGGTTCTCCAGCGCACCGTGGGTGGCCCAGCCCAAGGCGACCGCCCAACTGCGCGTGACCTATGCCGACGGATCGCAACAGACGATCCTAACCGACAACACCTGGAAAGTCGCCGATGGCCCGGTGGTTTTCGACGATTTCCGGATCGGCGACGTGTACGACGCCACGCGCGAGATTGCGGGCTGGTGCGACGCGGGATTCGACGATGCGAAATGGGCCGACGCGTCGGCCGTGCCCGCACCCAAGGGAAAACTGACGTCCGAGTTGCTGGAACCGATGCGGGCCAACGCCGAGTTCAAACCGGACTCGCTCACCGCACTGCCTGAAACCAGGAACGGCTGGCTTTTCACCTTCCCGCAGAACATCGCCTGCCAGATGCGCTTCGGCCTGGATGGGACCGGGCTGCGCGGCAAAACGATCAAGTTCACGTTTTACACCTACAAGGAAGCAAGTGGGCGGCTCATGACGCACAGCGGGCCGAGCTACTCCTACTATGTCAGCAAGGGCGAGCCGCGCGAAACGATTGCATTGCCGCAGTTCGGTTATGCGGGCGGGCGCTACGTGACGGTCGAGGGGCTGGAAAAGAAACCAGCGGCGGAAGACATGACGCTCATCGAGTTGCGCTCAAGCGTGGAAGCCGCCGGCACACTCGAAACATCCGACCCGTTGCTCAACCGGCTGCAGCAAAACATCCGCTGGACCCAGGCCAATGCGCTCCACAGCTTCCCGCAGGATTGCTGGACCCGCGAGAAACTCGGCTGGACCGGCGATGCGCACCTAACGGCCGAGGAGGCGATCTTCAACTTCGGGATGGGCGCGCACTACACCAAGTGGATGGGTGACCACCTGGACGTTCAGGGCGCCGACGGCGGCTTGGCGGCGTTCATCCCGAATTTCCGGTCGGGCAACGAAGGGCTCGCCTGGTCGGGGACGGGCATCATCATCCCCTGGAATCTCTACACTTATTATGGCGACAAGCGGATTCTGGCCGAGATGCAGGATTCCGGGGCACGCTATTTGGCAGCCTCCCCGACCATGGGAGGCAAGCCTGACATCTACTTTGGCGGGCCGGCGGAATGGTGTGCGCCCTGGGCCAAAACCATCGATCAAATTGAAGATCGCAATGCCGAACTCGCGGTTCCTTATTCCACTTTCCCGGGCGGTGGCGAAGGCCATTATGTCTATGGCACCGCGTATTACTATCGCCTGGCTGGCATCCTGGAAAACATTGCAAACCTCCTTGGAAATCCCGCGACCGCGCAGCGGTGGCAGCAGCGGCGCGAACAGGTTCGCACGGCATTCAACCGGGTGTTCTTCGCGGCGGACAAACAGATCTATCACGGTGAGAATCCGACGGACTATCGGCAAGCGGCCAACATTGTGCCGCTCTGGTTGGGCATGGTTCCCGGGGAAGTCAAAGGGGCCGTCATCCACAACCTCGTCGGCGATATCGTCGCCCGGCACGACGGGCACCTGAACACCGCGGTGATCGGCACGCAGGCACTTTTTGAGGAATTGCCCAAGCTCGGCAAGGCGGGGCTCGCCTATGAGATCGGCATGCAAAAAACCTATCCTGGCTATCTCTGGCCCATGTTGCATTTCGGGCTGACGTCACTGCCCGAGCACTGGGAAGGCGGCGGCACCCACGAGCACCCGTTCTTCGGCTCGGTCGGCGCATTCTTCTACAAATGGCTGGGCGGAATCCAACCCGATGAAAGTGCCCCGGGCTTCAAACATTTCTGGATTCGGCCCTCAATTGACAACCCGCTGGAGTTTGTCTCCAGTTCCTATCATTCCATCCGCGGCCCGATCCGCAGCGAGTGGCGCAAGAGTGGTTCAACCCTCACGCTGGAAGTCGAGGTGCCGGCCAATACCGAGGCGGATGTCGAAATCCCCAAGTTCGGCTACAGCGCTCCGCAGATCGAAGAAGGCGAAGAGATCATCTGGCAGAATGGCCAATCCAAGGCACGCCCCGGCATCCTGGCCGCCACCGACCTGCCGGCGGCGGTTAGGATCCGCGTTGCCGGTGGCACCTACCATTTCCGGGTGGATTCCGCGGAACCGCTCGCCGCCGCCCGCAAGGCAGGCATCGACCTCCACGCGGCGGATGCCGTGGTCTATCCCGGCGAGTCGGCCGGGTTCACGGTGCGGGCGACGGGCGACCTGAGCGACGCGAAACTTGTTGCTAAATCAACGAATGGCGTGCGGATTGTGGACGTGCAGCCAGCCGGCGCGGCGGCGTGGACGGTCAAAGTGGCCGCGGATGCCTCCCATCCGGTGTGGCAGGCCGAAGCGGTCGATCTCACACTAACTGGGGCCGCCGCAGGGCAAAAAATCGAGATCCAAAAATCTGTGGCGGTGGCGGTGCGTGCGGCGGTTGAGGTGCGCTATCCCCGACCGGAGATTCACGTTGCCGCGGGTTATGAGCAGCCGCAAACCCTGTTCCACCTGCGCAACCGCCGCACGGAGGAGGCCTCGTTTTCCTTCACGGCCAAAATCCCCGCCGGTTGGTCCATCCAGTTCGTGGTTGATGGCCGCAAACTGGCCGCCGGCGAGCCGGTGAAGCTGGCACCCAAAGTGTTCACCAAGGTCGAGGCTATCCTGCTGATTCCGGCCGCGGTCGCCGACGGCCACCCGTCGCCCGTCGCGGTGACGATCATGGAGAATGGCCGGCCAGTCGGTGAATTCAGTTGTGTGGCGAACACCCTGTCAGGCAAGGTCACCGATTCATTCCGGGATGATTTCAAGGCGCTCCAGTGGAAATCGGAGGGCGAACTCAAACTCGAAAGCAAAGCTGGCCATGCGGAAGTCTCCGCCCCGGCAGGGCGCGCTGATGCGATGACGAGTGACTGGATGGTCATGGATTGCTCAAAACCGCTGCGCTGCGCCGTGAAAACCTCCAGCGTTCAGGGCGAGTGGTGCCTGCAACTCGATGACGGCAAGACGACCCAATACCTGATTGGCGACACCCGCACCCAGGGGGTCACCGAGGGAAATTTTTCCCAGCTCAACCTCAATGGTCTCCAGCGCTTCCGCTTGCGCTTCGTGGCGATCGGCCGGCCCGCTGAGTGTCGGATCGGGTTGGAGGAAATTTCGATCACGCCAAAAAATTGAGAGGCAACTCGTGATGAGGAAATGGTTGCTCCGGTCAGCGGGCTTCGTGTTGCTGGTCATCGTCGCCGTGGCCGGCACGCCGCTGCGCGCGCTGGTGTTGCCCATGGCCAAATACGCGGATCCCAAGCTCCCGCCAAGCACGCTGGCGGTTCCCCACGAGCGCACACTGGCATGGCAACCCGAATCCGCGCTGGCCAGCCGTGTCTATCAGTCGTGGGCCGAAAAACCGCTCGGCGCTTTTGCCAAGAGCGGCAAGGGCGATGCGGCGCGCATCCTCCTCGGCCGGCTGCTCACCCGGCGCGACCTAGCCGAAACTAATGAATATATCCTCGCGGCGAAACCGTGGGGCATGGCGGGGACGTCGGGCTGGCAGAACCCGCGGGGCGATTACGATTTTGCAGAGGCGGTGCTGACCACCGTGTTGTGGCGGTTTGGTGAAGACCCCGCCACGCTTACGCCGGCGGCGCGCGATCATTTGCTCAACGTGTTGCTCATCGAGGACGGCAACGGCTTCCGGACCACCGCGCCGCATACGTTCGGTCTGGTGGAGGAAACCGAGAACCATCTGCTGATGACGGAAGGTTCGCGGTATCTCAAAAACCGCTGGCTGCGAACCCATGGAAATCTCTCACCACTCTATGACAATACAACCAACGGCATGGAGGACCAACTGCTGGTGTTGCTGGCAGCGATCCGGACGGCCGGGTTTCACGAGTTCAACTCACAGCCATACATCGGCTACACGATTCTCGGGCTGCTGAATTTGGAGGCCTTTGCCTCGGAGCGGCTGCGCGCCTCAGCCCGCGATTTGCTCGACGCCCTGAATTGGAATTACGCGCTCGGCAGCTACCGGCTGCGGCACTTCCCGCCGTTCCGCCGGCGCTACGAATATGCGGACATGACATCGCTCACCGCGGGCTATCAGACTTGTTACATGACGGCCTGGCTCAGCCATGCTCCAACGCCGCTTGATCTGCCCGGGCTCCAACAGGGTGGGGAAACCCATGCGCTCATCGGCGCCTGTCTGCCCTATCGCCCGCCTGATGCAGTCGTCCGGCTGCTCGCTGACAAAGGCGCGGGCTACTTTGTGAAAATCGGCCACGGTCTCGAAGCCAGCCCCGAGATTTATTCGGCCGGCCCAGGATTTCTGCTCAGTGCCGGCGGCGTCAACCGCGGTGAGGCTTCAGTGATCGTGGCGCGCCCTATTACGCTGTTGCTGGAGGATTCCCGGACGGATTTGGACAGCTTGATTCATCTCGCCGGTCC
>Ga0118677_10003476_pt1 | contig 29739 bp, 30 predicted proteins | sample AliMusrvi5mmetaG_FD_86154 | JGI IMG/M metagenome (GOLD analysis project Ga0118677, IMG submission 86154) | reverse complement strand
GCTCCATGTGCCCCCGGGAGTAGGGTCTGTTTCGGAAATGGTCATGCCCACACAAACACTAGATGGCCCTGCAATTGGTGATGGCAGTGAATCTACTGTTACTGCAAAGGTAGAAGCGCAACCCGATGGCATTAAATAAGATATCATAGTTGTTCCCGCGCTTACCGCGGTAACATCTCCCGACAGTGAACCTACAGTAGCCACAGCCGGGTTTCTGCTTACCCAGGTGCCGCCGCCTGGGCCAAAAAACAACGCATCTGTTCCTGCACACAATGGAGAGACACCGGTAATACTACCGGGGCCGGGCCGCTGCCGCTGATCAATAGGTCCATCGCGGTGGTCGCGGCGGGGCCGAAGCCGCGCACCTGCGTCAGCCACGGGTCGAGCACGTAGATGAGGAAGTTCGCCGACGCGACGCACGCGTCCACGTACGCCGGTGGCAAGCCGAGCGGGGTTTCGTAGTTCGGCAGTTTCGTTGCGAAATTCCCCAGCCATTCCGGCTGTTCCGCCATGCGGCTGGGGAAGTAGTTTTGACTCTTCTTCATGGTTCCTTTCAGGGTTGGTTGGGTTTTTGCGAACAGGATTTCAGCGGCGGTTGGGTAACGCCAACCGCGATTCCAGCGCACGGCAGGGTCGCCCCACCGTGGTAGCCAAGGATTCGGCATAAGCACCTCATGGTTAAATGGCTGAAGGGCGACCGCGAACGTTCGGCGGTCGCCCGCCGACGCCGTGCGGTCAACCGCGGATGGTTCGCGGTCGCCCGCGAACGGTTGGCGGTGGACCCGCTCACATCCGCGGTGAACCGCGGAGGGTTTGCGGTGAACCGCCGATTGTCGGAGGTCAACCGCGCCTTGTCGGCGGTCGCCCGCTGTTCGTTGGCGGGGCACCCGCCCGGCTTGGCGGTTGACCGCCAAAGGTTGCAGGTCGTCCGCCCGGCAATTTCGGCAACCGTGCGCCGTTTCACCGGCAACCTCCCAGGCAGTGTTGGCGAAGTGGGCACTGCAACCCGATGGCCTGACAAAAGGGACCCGGGATTTGCCGAGCGGCGACAATCGCATCGTTGAGCCAGAGGCCGTGTTCGTAGCGCTCAAAGCGCCCGTAGCGCGAGCGTGAGATGTGGAGCAGGTCGGCGAAGGGCTCTTCACCGAGATCTAATTCAATGCGTTTCCGTTTGAGCTTCTGGGCCAGGCACAGTTCGTAGTCGAAGTTCACGGCCACTAAGTATGCCCGAACGCGTTGTCCATTTGTGGACAAAGTTGCCGGTCAAAAAACCGATAGACTGGACTCACGCACCGGCTTTGGTAGGATGCCGCTGATGACCAAGCCTGACATTCTGTTAATCATGCCGGACCAGTGGCGTGGTGATTGCCTGTCGCTGGAGCGGCATCCGGTGTTGTTGACGCCGAACATTGACGAGATCGGCGGACGCGGCACACATTTCCGGCGCGCTTACGTGACCTGTCCCTCCTGCATCGCGGCCCGGCGCTCGTTGCTCACCGGGCAGTTCCCGGCCACGAATGGCGTGGTTGGGTTTGTGGACGACATCCCGATCAAGTCGCCGACATTGCCGCAACTGCTGCGCGATGCCGGTTACCGCACGGCACTGGCCGGCCGGCACATGCACCAATCTCCGTACACGCGCAGTTACGGTTACCAGACGCAGGTGCTCGGCTCAAACTACGTTGACGATGACGACCATGCGCGGTGGCTGGAGAAACACGCGCCCGACAGCGGCGGCGTGAAAGGCCACGGCATCTCCTTCAATGGTTGGACCGCAAAACCGTGGCAGCTCGCCGATCATCTCCATGCAACGAATTGGACGGTGCAGCGTTCCCGCGAAATGATTCGCAAACAGACCGGGAAGCAGCCGTTGTTTTTGACGGCCTCGTTTATCGCGCCGCATCCGCCGCTCATCCCGCCGGCATTTTACTACGAGCGCTACCGGCGGATGGAATTGCCGCCGGTCGCCATCGGCGATTGGGCTGAGCCGCCGCCAAATGGCGGGCGCGGCTGCGGCGTTGACCACCATCGCGTTGTCTTGCGCGGCGAGGCGTTGCGGTCGGCGCAGGCCGGTTACTTTGGGCTCATCAACCACATTGACGATCAACTCTTCTGGCTGGTCAAAGAGTTCCGCGAACGCGCCCGGGCGCGCCGGCGCCCGTGGCTGATCGTGTTTACCTCCGATCACGGCGAGATGTTGGGCGACCATTATTACTTCCGCAAGTGCGAGCCGTATGAAGGCTCGGCCCGCATCCCGTTCCTGATTCAAGGCACAGGCGACCTCGGCTTCAAGCCCGGCCAGACTTGTGACCAGCCGGTATGCCTCGAAGACCTGCTGCCGACGCTGCTCGAATTTGCCGGCGTGCCGATTCCGTCCGGCGTGGATGGGCGGAGTCTCGTGCCGGTCTTGCGCGGCGGCAAGGGGCGGATTCGCGACTGGCTGCATGGCGAACATTCGCCCTGCTACAGCCAGGAACAGGCGCATCATTACCTCACGGACGGCCGCATGAAGTATATCTGGCGGCCGGCGACTGGCGCGGAACAGTTGTTCGACCTCGTGAAAGATCCCCGCGAACTCCGCGACCTCGCCAAGCGCCGCCGGCCGGAGTTGCGGCGGTGGCGAGCGCGGTTGGTCGAGCGGCTGCGCGGCCGCGCCGAGGGTTTTACCGATGGTAAGCGCTTGATTGCCGGCCGGCCTTATCCGGGTACCTGTTAGTAGCTCCGTTTTCGATTTGTCATCGGCGGCGGCGCGCCGCATACTTGGTCGCGTGAGCACAATCATTCAAGCGGCCAAGGTTTACCGGCTGGAAACGCCGGTCGAAGCGGTGGTGCGAACTTCATTCGGTGTGATGAACAAACGCACGGCCTTGCTCTTGTCGTTGCGCGATCGGGATGGGGTGGTTGGCTGGGGCGAAAGCTGGGTCAACTTCCCGGCGTGGGCGGCGGCGGAACGGCAGTTCGCTTTTGAACAAGCGTACTTGCCGTATCTCAAGGGACGACGGGTGGATGACATCCCGGCTTTCATCGCGGCGATGGCGCGCGCGTTCATTGGCCCGGCCCGGCAAGCGGCGGCGACCGGCCCATTGGTGCAGGCGTTGTGCGCCGTGGAGATTGCCTTGTGGGACCTAGAAGCCCAGCGCGCCGGCAAGAGTCTCGCGCAACTCCTGTTCAGGAAACCCGCGACGAGCGTCCGCGTTTATGCCAGCGGCATCAACAGCCCTTTGCCGTGGGCGCGCATAGACCAGCATCTGCAATTGGGCGTGCGGTTGTTCAAACTCAAACTCGGGTTCGGGCGCCGGCAGGACCGCGTCAACCTCCGCGACCTCAAGCGGCATCTTGGCGGCGCGGCCGGGATTGCGGTGGACGTCAATCGCGGTTGGACAGTTGCCGAAGCGCGCGAATGGTTGAGCGAGTTGAAAGACTTGGGTGTCGTCTGGCTCGAAGAGCCGCTCGTGCCGGAGCAGGAATCCCAACTCGGTAGCTTGCGCCGCCGCGGCGTGGCAATTGCCGCCGGGGAAAACTCAGAGTCACCGGCACACACGAAGGCTGACATCCTCCAACCGGACATCACGAAGAATTACGGTCTGCATGGTTGTGTGACATTGCTGAGCCAGCTGCGGCGCGGCCAGCGGCTGTATCCGCATTTCCTTGGTTCAGCCGTTGGACAAGCGGCCTCGTTCCATCTTGCCGCCGGTTGCGGAGCGGAAACGTGGCAGGAATGGGACATCAACGCCAACCCGTTGCGCACCGACCTGACAAACCAGCCTTTTGAAATCCGTGATGGTTGCGTGGCGATCCCCAACACGCCCGGCCTCGGCTGGCAGGTTGTCGGGAAACGGCTCGCGCAGTTCCGCGCCGGCTAACCGAGTTACATTTTCTGCTTCGCCGGCGAAATAGCTGTGCTACCTTACCGGCCAATGTTGGAAGAACTTTATCAGGAAATCATTCTCGACCATTACCGTCGGCCGCGGAATCGTGGGACGGCGGTGCCGGCCGATATTTGCGCCAAGGAAAGCAATCCGTTGTGCGGCGACGAACTCGAAGTCACCGCAAAGATTGTGGACGGCAAAATCGCGGAAGTGAAGTTCGACGGGCATGGTTGTTCAATCAGCCTGGCGTCGGCCTCGATCATGACCGGCCGGCTCGTCGGCAAGACGTTGGCGGAGGCGCTCAACTACATCGAAAACTTTCAGAAGATGATGCGCGGCGACCTGCCGTATGGCGGCAAGGAACTGGGCGATTTGAAAGCATTGGAAGGCGTGTTGAAATTTCCGGTTCGGGTGAAGTGCGCGACATTGGCATGGCACACTGCGCAGCGGGGCATCACCGCGAAACTCAATTAGTATTTATGCGCGTGTCGCGCGATGGCCTCGGCCGTCGCGATGCTGGTTCCGAAACTAAAGCTGTAGATCGACAATCCTTTGCCGCGCACGCTCAGCCGTGCTTCGTAGGTTTGGTAAGGCTGCCGGCGGGTGAGATTGTATAAGCGCGCCGTGTCCACTTTGACGAAGCTCCGACCAGCATCATCGTAGCTGATGTCAGTGCCGGCGGCAGTCTTCGGAATCGGCTGGCCATCTTGCTCAATAAACACCTGCATCCAGTACGCGCTTTCCGGTTTCATTACCACGTTGAACTCGGGGGCCCGGTATTTGAGCAGCAAACAATCAGAATCGACATCTTTGTCAACGGCATGGCGCATGTATTCGTCTTGAACACTCCAATCGCCCTGCGCATACACCACGTCGTCGTCGCGTTCCGCCGGCAAGTGAAAGGCAATGATTGCGTTGGTACTGGAAGCTTCGGGATTGCCGAAGTCGCCGCGCGTGCGGCCGAGGTAAAGCTCCGGGGTGACCACGTAGCAGACGGCATTGGTCCGGTCAAAGTCGTGCGCCGGCTCCATCAGCGCCGGCAATTGCGCCTGCGGATGCAATTCGCGTAGCAATGTCTGCAGCATGCGTTCCGCCTCGGTATATTTGCCTTCGCCGGTGTGATCGAAACGGACGATGCTATTCTTGTCGAGCAGTAGCAGCCGTGGCCAATACCGGTTTTGATACGCGCCGGTAATTTTCAATTCGCTGTCCACGGCAATCGGATGTGTCAAGCCGGCGCGGTTGACGCCTTCCTGCACGTTGGCCGGTGTTAGGCCAAAATCAAATTCCGGCGAGTGGATGCCGACTACTTGCAGCCCTAACGGCGCATACCGGCGCTCCCATTCCAGCAGGTACGGATACGTGTGGATGCTGTTAAGGCAGCTGTAATCAAAGAAATGCAGCAGCACAACTTTGCCATGTAGGCTGTCGAGTGTTGGCGCGTCGGCATTCAACCACACCAGCGCGCCGTCAAGACTCGGAGCTTGTTTGCCGACAAACGGCGACGCCGGTAGCTCGCCACTGGTCGGAGTCGCCGGTCGATTGCAGCCCACAATCAGTGCCAGCATCACCGCCATTGCCGGTATGTGTCGAAATTGCATCGGCACAATGTGGCAGCATGGCCGGAAAAATCAAGCGCCGGCATTCGGATTGGCAAATCGGTTGATCTAATTGCGGCCAGTTATCGCTGCGAGGTCGGCCTTGGCGTCTTGACCGATAAGACGGAGCTTATATTTGTCTTGGAGAATCTTGAACACGGCCGGCGTGATAAAGGCGGGCGGTGTCGGGCCGAGCGTGATGCCTTGGATGTTTAGGGAGAGCAATGTCAATAATACCGCCACGGCCTTCTGCTCAAACCAACTGATGACCAGCGTCAGTGGCAATTCGTTAACGCTGCAACCGAAGGCGTCGGCGAGCGCGACTGCGACTTGGATTGCGCCATAAGCGTCATTGCACTGGCCCATGTCGAGCAAACGCGGCAGGCCGAGGAGCTGGCCGTGATCGTGGTTGCGAATCCGGAACTTGCCGCAGCCGAGCGTGAGGATGAACGAATCCGGTGGCGTGGCTTGGGCGTAGTCGGAGAAGTAGTTGCGGCCCGGTTCGGCACCGTCGCAACCGCCGATAACGAAGAACCGGCTGATCTTGCCGGCTTTGACCGCATCGACAATTGTCGGTGCGAGATCGAGCAACACTTGCCGGTGGAACCCGACCTGCGATTTGCCGACCAAATGTTCTTTGCACGGTGGACACTGACGCGCCTTGGCGATGACGGGACTAAAGTCATTGCCGTTGATCCGCGTACCGCCCGGCACTGCGGTGGCGCGCGTGGTAAAGATGCGTTTCGCGTATTGGGCCGGCGGGATCAATACGCAATTGGTCGTGGCGATGACTGGCCCCGGGAACATGGCAAATTCTTCTTCCTGATTCTGCCAGGCGGTGCCGTAATGACCGGCAAGGTTCGGGTGCTTGTGCAACTTCGGGTACATGTGCGCCGGTAACATTTCACCGTGCGTGTAAACCTTGATGTCGGTGCCTTCGAGTTGTTTCAACAAATCGGCGAGGTCGAGCAGGTCGTGGCCGGTGATCAGGATGCCGGGACCGGCTTGCGTACCTTCTGTGACCGTTGCCGGTTCGGGTTTGCCAAACATTTCAATGTGACCGGCATCGAGCAATTCCATCACGCGGAGATTTTTGCGGCCGAGTTCGAGCGCGATCTCAAACAGCGCGTTGATGTCGAAATTGACGTTAGTCATCGTCGAGAAAAGTGCTTCCTCGATGAACGCGCTGACGGTTTCATCCGATTTGCCGAGCCGGCGGGCGTGGCTGGCGTAGGCGGCCATGCCTTTCAGTCCGTACAGGATCAACTCCTGCACCGACTGGACGTCTTCGTCCTTGCCGCAGATGCCGACGTTGTTGTTACAACCTGTGCCGCAGAACGACTGTTCGCATTGATTACAAAACATGAATGAGTTTCCTTTTGCGTGATTGTTGACTGCCTGTGGATCGCTGTGACATTAGCGAATGCAGGCTGGCGGCGTATTGACCTAGGTCAACAAAGCGCAAAATATTCAGCGCTGGCAGCGCGGACAGAAAAAGGTGCTGCGTTGCGCCATCACAATTCGGCGGATTGGCGTCCGGCAACGCCGACATGGCTTGCCTGCTCGGTCGTAGGCAAAGAACTTTTGCACGTCAAAAATCCTCGGCCCATAGCCAATGCCTTTACGCAATGCTGCCACCAAGCTGCGTTGTAACCGTTGCCACTCTGCCGGTAATAGTCGTCGTGCCGGTCGGCGTGGGTTGATTCGCGCTCGCCACAATGCCTCGCTCGCATAGATGTTGCCGACGCCGGCAATCAACGCTTGGTCTAGCAGCGCAACCTTGATTGGTCGTGTTGTGCGTTGTAATCGCTGGCGATCAAACTGAAATGGTTCCGGTCCCAATTTTGCGAGTTTGTCGGTTAATTCTTCGTTGGATAAAAGCTCGACTGTTCCAAAGCGCCGGGAATCCGTAAAGTACGCAACCGACTTGCCGGCATGAATTGCGAACCGGTAACGCGCCGGTTGGACATACTCAAACCAACCGGTCATACGCAGATGAATCAGTAGGTGTTGTTGGCCGGTTAGGTCGAAGATGATGAACTTCGCACGCCGGTAAATCCGGTTGATCTGGCGTCCCGCCAACTTGCTGTTTAATTTGATTTTAGGATCGCAAATCTCAACGCGGCGGATTTTCTGTCCGCGCAAGCGCGGACAGAGTTGCCGGACCACGATTTCAACTTCTGGGAGTTCAGGCATGATGAATTGGTGCCCGGGGAGGGATTCGAACCCACACGGAGTTTTAATACTCCTTCGGATTTTAAGTCCGATGCGTCTGCCATTTCGCCACCCGGGCAAAACGATTTTTATCGAGCTTTTCAGATCCGAGATCTGATGGCGCAAGTACGCCCACAAATTTGAATTATGCAATAAATCGTCTCAAAGGTCGCGAAAAATCTTTGGAAAAGACACAATGGTGCTTTGTCGGTTGCCGCCAGTCTTGTGCTGGTGAACCGACTATGATAATAGTTTTACTTAGTGAATCTTTTATCATCACCCGAAGCTATTAGGCGAATGCGGCTTGTGCTTTGGGCGATTGCGGTCGCAGTGGTGATTGGTTTGGGATGCAGTACGGTCTACCGCGCCGGTCCATTTACTTTTGGTAAATGCGATTGGGGTTCTAAAGTTCATCGAACCGATTTCACGGTTTACACTGCCGCCGGCCAAGCGGTGCAGGATGGCACCGACATTTATGCGGCACGGAATTTACGCGGTTGGGCCTATGTGTATCCACCCCCGTTCGCACTTTTGATGGTACCATTTGCACGGCTGACATTGTTTTGGAGTGCAATGCTTTGGTATGTGCTGTCGCTCTTCTTTCTCATTGATGCAGTCGTAAAATGTGTGCGGTTGGTGGCGGATATCACACCGGGAACCGACGAATCTGGCAGGTTGATTTTGGTAGTTGGGCCGCTGATTGTATTGGGTGTGTGGTTCATGCCGGGATTGGCACGGGGGCAAGTCAATACGCTGCTCTTGTGGCTTACAGTTGGTGCGGTGTATTGGCAGCGCAAGGGGCAAGATTGGCGTGCCGGCAGCTGTTTGGCTGGCGCAACCTTGTTGAAGGTTTTTCCAATTGTTCTGCTCGGATACTTTGTCTGGCGGAAACGTTGGCGGTTCGCATTGGCGACACTGGTTGCGCTGGTAGTTTTAACTCTTGGAATGCCGGCGTTAGTGTTTGGCTGGCAGAAGAACATTGATTATTTGACCGAATGGGGACACGTGGTTGCCCAACCATCGTTGTCATCAGAAACCGAGCGTGAAAACTCACCTTTGCACGAACAATTAATTAGTAATCAAAAATTACGCAATCAATCCTTGGAACCGGTGCTGTGGCGGTTGACTGGCGGGAAAGCCGCTCGTGAATTAGCAGTGGCGGCTGGATTGGTAATGGCCGGCATGATCTGGTGGGTTGGGCGAAAGTCGGCACCAGAAAATGAATTGCTAATCGTGTCATCAGTTTTTGTGTGGATGTTATTGGCGCAGCCTTTGGCTGAATCCCACTATTTTGTGCTGTTGCTTTTGCCGGTGACCGTTTTGGTTTTATTGGCACGAAGTGCGGTGGACCGACGGGTGCGTCGGGTTGCTTTGTGGACGTGGGTCACGATGGGTGTGGTGGGCTTAGCGATGTCAAATGTTAAGCCGCTGCGGTTCTGCGGAGCGCTATGCTGGATTTCGTTGGTGTTATGGGCGGTATTATTGTGGGTGGCGTACCGCGCCCAGTCGTCGCAGCGAATAAGTAATCTACCAGCCCACTAACTGATTACCCGTTTACATTTGGATAACTGCCGAGAATCTTGACGAACATCGTGTGATTGGCGAGTTCGACCAAGGCCTTTTTCACACGCGGATCGTCGCAATGGCCGGTGAAGTCGACGAAGAAGTAATACTCCCACGCTTTTTTCTTGCTCGGTCGCGACTCAATCTTGGTCAGGTTGATTTTGTGCTTTTTGAATGCTTCCAGCGAATCATGCAATGCGCCGACGCGGTCTTGTGAGGCAAACATGATCGAGGTCTTGTCGCTGCCGGTGCGTGCCGGATATTTGCGGCCAATCACAAGGAATCGTGTGACGTTTTCGCTGGAATCCTGAATGTTTTCGTCGTGAATGGTTAGGCCGTATTTCTCCGCGGCCAATGCGCTCGCCAGCGCGCCGGTGTGCGGCTCTTGCTTGGCAATCTCCGCGGCGCGTGTGCTGCTGGATACTTCCACTAATTCAACGCGCGGCATGTTGACCTGCAACCATTGCCGGCACTGCGCGAAGACTTGCGAGATGGAATACAGTTTTTTGATTTCATCGCGCCGGCAGGCGGCCATCAGGCTGTGCCGGATCGGCAACAAAATCTGCGCACAAATCTTAAGTTCGCTGTCCACCAGCACGTCGTAGGTGTGCGTGACCGCGCCTTCAGTTGAGTTTTCAATTGGCACCACGCCGTAATCCGCCCGGCCTTTTGCAACGTCGGCAAACACGTCGGCAATGCTTGGCATCGGCTCATATCGGACGCTCGCGCCGAACTTCCGCACCGATGCCATGTGCGAGTAGGTCGCTTCGGGGCCGAGGAAGGCAATAATCAGCGGTTTCTCCAACGCCAGCGCGCTCGACATGATTTCCCGGTAAATTGCGCGTAACGATTCATTTGTCAGCGGACCTGAGTTTTGTCCGACGACCCGACGGAAAACGGCCTCTTCCCGGTCCGGTGCGTAAATCTCGCTACCGGTCGCGTGTTTGACCTTGCCGATTTCCAAAACGAACTTCGTGCGGTCGTTGAGCAGCTTGACCAACTTGGCGTCAATGGCGTCGATCTGAAGGCGAAATTTGTTGAGGTCAGTCTTCATTCTTATCCTCCTCATCGTCATCATCTTCGTCGGCGCCGGCTTCCTCGGCGGGAACGGGAGCTTCGGCTGCCGGCGTTGCCACAGCCGGAATCAAGTCAGCTTGAGTCGCAGCGGCCACGGCTGGCGCGGCCGGTTGCGCTTTCGCCTCGGCTGTCTTCAATGCTGCGGCCTGGGCGCGGAGTTCGGTGGCCTTCGGCATATCATCGAGGTTGCGCAGGCCAAAATGTTCAAGGAACTTCTGTGTCGTGCCATAGAGCAATGGCTTGCCGGGCGCATCGCTCCGACCGGTAATTGTGATTAGATCGCGCTCCAGTAATGAGCGAAGGACACCGTCCACTTCGACGCCGCGAATCCCGGCAACGTCGGCGCGGGAGATGGGTTGGCGGAGCGCGACGATGGAAAGGGTTTCGAGGGCTGGTTGTGACAGTCGGTGGGGCCGGGCTTCGTCGAGTAGTTTTTTTAACCACGGCGCATATTCGGGGCGGCTCATCAGCCGCCAGCCGCCGGCAATCTCGACGAGTTGGAAGGATCGTTGCTGTGTGTCAAACTCCACCTTGATTTCTTCAAGCGCGACGACAATTTGCGCTTCGCGGGCATTGCGAAAAACCTCGACGGTGCCGGGATGTTCGTCGTCGGTCGCCTCGGAGATGATTTGGCGAATTTCTTTGATGGACAATGGGCGTTCAGCTGAAAACAGCAACGCTTCGATGATTTGTTTAAGTTCGATTGTCATGCCACTTTGGTTACGTTAATTTCCCCGAATGCTTCAACTTGCCGGACGCGGAGCCGTTTCAGGCGAATCAATTCCAGCAGTGCCAAAAACGTCACCACAACTTCTGCTCGCGAGCCGGCGCTCGCAAATAGTTCCGAAAATAAAATCTCCAACCGGTTGCGCAAAGTATAAAGGATTTCCTCGATTTTGTCGCTCACGGTGAAGCGCTCTTCGTAAATTTCGCGGAAATCCTCGCGCTCGCTGGCCTTTTTCAAGACTTGGTTGAAAGCGTTGATTAGGTCAAAGATGCCGACTTCTGCCAGCGGTTTATCGGGTTGTGCGTCAATGCCGAGATCGCCAACTTGCCTGGGGAAAAGGTGGGATTGCGCCTCTTCGCGCCGCCCAAGCTGAAGCGCGGCGTCTTTGAATTTTTTGTATTCGACAAGTTGTCGAATCAGTTCCCAGCGCGGGTCTTCGCCTTCTTCGGACTCGACGTCGGTCACTTGCTGGTCGGCCGGCAAGAGCATCCGGCTTTTGATGTACATCAACGTCGCTGCCATCACGAGGAACTCGCCGGCCACTTCGAGGTTGAGCAGTTTCATCAACGAGAGGTATTCCATGTACTGGGTCGTGATCCGCTCAATCGGAATATCGTAGATGTCCACCTCTTCTTTCTTGATGAGGTAGAGCAGCAAATCCAGCGGCCCTTCGAACACCTCCAGCTTTACTTTGTAGTCAGTTTCCACGCTATCTTAATCCAACTGCTTCCCGGACTTGTTTCATCGTGGCATCGGCAACTGCATTGGCGCGGGCGGCGCCTTGCCGGAGCACATCGTTGACGTAGTCCAGATTCTTGGCCAATTCCGCGCGCTTCTGCCGGTATGGCGTGAAGTGCTCCAACAATGCCGCCAGCAACTCCTTCTTCGCTTCGCCGTAGCCGTAGCCGCCGGCCACCAACTTCGCCTCGACCTCCGTCGCGCGTGTCGGCGCAACCACTTTCAAGAATTGCAACGGAATGTTCTGCTCCAAATTCACCTTCGGCGCCTCAACCGGCTGCGAATCGGTCACGATGCCCATGACTTTTTTCTTCGTCGCCTTCTCGTCGCCGAAAATCTCAATGGTGTTGCCGTAGCTCTTCGACATCTTGCGGCCATCTGTTCCCGGCAACGTCGCCACCTCGGCGCGAATCACGGACTCCGGCATGACAAAGACTTCGCCAAACTGCCGGTTAAATGTGCCGGCAATGTCGCGCGTCATTTCAACGTGCTGTTTCTGATCCTTGCCGACCGGCACGCGTTCGCCTTGCACGATCAAAATGTCCGCAGCCATCAGAATCGGATAAGTGAACAGCCCGGCATTCGGCTTGATTCCTTGGGCGGTTTTATCTTTGTAACTGTGCGCGTTCTCCAGCATCGGCAGGGGAGTGACGTTGGCCAAAATCCAAGTCAACTCTGTCACCTGCGGTACGTCGCTCTGCCGGTAGAACACCGTCTTCGCCGGGTCAAGCCCGCACGCGAGAAAGTCCAGTGCGACATCAATCACGTTTTGGCGCAACTCGGCCGGGTTGGAGACCGACGTCAACGAATGGTAGTCCGCTATGAAATAGAATGCCTCGCCCGTTTGCGCCAGTTCCAGCGCCGGGCGCATCATCCCAAAGTAATTGCCGATATGCAGTTTCCCGCTCGGCTGAATTCCCGATAAAATCCTCATGCCGGCGTGAAGATAGAAAAGCCGGTGCCGTCTTGCGAGGAAATAATCACCTTTTTACTCGTCAAGCTCCGGCCGATTCGGTATCTCTCCGGCCAATATGACAACGCCTTCCGTCCCGAACGATTGGGAAAACCCGGCCTTGCCGGGCCGCAACCGCCTTTCACCCCGCGCCTTCTTTACCCCGTATCCCGACGAAGCCAGTGCCCGCACCTTCGACCGCACCAATTCGCCCTGGTTCAAGCTGCTCAACGGCAACTGGAAGTTTCACTTCGCCGCAACCGTCGCCGAAGCCCCGTCAACCTTTGCCGGTGTGACCGGCTGGGCGGACATCCCGGTGCCGTCGTGTTGGCAGATGCACGGCTATGGCCACCCGCATTACACCAACGTCCAATATCCATTCCCAGTCGACCCGCCGCGCGTGCCGACTGAGAATCCGACCGGCACCTACGTCCGCGACTTCTTCATCGGCGAAGACTGGAATGGCCGGCAAATCCGCTTGCGCTTCGAAGGCGTGGACTCCGCGTTTCATGTCTGGATCAATGGCAAACAAGTCGGCTTCAGCAAAGGCAGCCGCTTGCCCTCCGAGTTCGACATCACCAAACACGTCCGCCCCGGCAATAACCAGATTGCCGTCCGCGTCATTCAATGGTCGGACGGCTCGTACATGGAAGACCAAGACATGTGGTGGCTCTCCGGCATCTTCCGCGACGTCTGCCTCATTGCCATGCCGGCCGCACACATTGCCGACATCCACGTTCACGCGCCCGCCGACGGCAAGCTCAAGGTGGAGACCACGCTCGCCGGTAAGGCTGACGGCTGCAAAGTCACCACCAAACTCCTCGACCATACCGGCCGCGTCGTGAAACCGCAGCCGCCGCATCTTTGGTCGGCGGAAGACCCGTACCTTTACACCTTGCTCGTCACGCTCAAGGACGCCGCCGGTAACGTCCTCGAAGTCGTGCCGCAGCGCATCGGCTTCCGCACGGTTGAAATCAAGGGCGACAAGTTCCTCGTCAACGGCGTCGCCATCAAACTCAAAGGCGTCAACCGCCACGAGACCCATCCTGACCTTGGCCGCGTCATGACCATGGAATCAATGGTCAAGGATTTGCTGTTGATGAAGCAGCACAACATCAACGCCATCCGCACCTCGCATTATCCCGATGACCCGCGCTTTTACGACTTGTGCGATTACTATGGCTTCTACGTCATTGACGAGTGCGACCTCGAAACGCACGGCTTCTGTTCCATCGAAGGCTGGGCCGGCAACCCGACCGAAGACTCGCGCTGGGAAACCGCCTGTGTCGACCGGATGGAACGCATGATCCACCGCGACAAGAATCATCCCTGCATCATCATGTGGTCGCTCGGCAACGAAGCGCATTTCGGCGTCAACCACATCGCCATGGCCACGCGCGCCCGGCAGCTCGACCCGTCGCGCCCGATCCATTACGAGGGCGACTACGCGCTGAAGACGGCGGACGTTTACAGCCGCATGTATCCCGGCGTGGACTTCGTGAGCGCGATTGGTTCCAGCACCGAGGAACAGATCGCCGCTAAGTTCAAGCTCCCCGGCACCGGCTACGCCGGCAAACCGTTCGTCCTCTGCGAATACGCCCACGCCATGGGCAACGGCCCCGGCGGCCTGCTCGAATACTGGGACGCCATCTACAGCTCCGACCGGCTCATGGGCGGCTTCATCTGGGAATGGGCCGACCACGGCCTCCGCCAGCGCACTGCCGATGGTCAGGAATATTTTGCCTACGGCGGCGACTTCGGCGACGTGCCCAACGACGGCAACTTCGTCTGCGACGGCCTGATCTTCCCCGACCGCATCCCATCGCCCGGCCTCATCGAGTATAAGAAAGTCATCGAGCCGGTCAAAGTCGAGAAAGTTGGCGACCAATTCCGCATCACCAACCGGTACGACTTCGCCAACCTCGACCATCTCCAACTCAGTTGGAACGTCACCGTGGCCGGCGCCGTCGTCCAGTCCGGCACCGCGAAGATTCCGAGCATCCCCGGCCGCAAGAGCAAGCTCATCAGCCTGCCGTTCGCCAAGCCGGCGGAAGCCGCTTACCTGAACCTCAGCTTCACCCTCGCCGCCGCCACATCATGGGCGGCGCGCGGCCACGAAATCGCCTGGGCGCAATTTGAACTTCCCGTTAGTTCCCGTAGGAGCGGCGTCCCCGCCGCGATCAGTCCGGCAATCAAGCTCGCCGACACCGGCAACACCGCCGTCGTTACCGGCCCGAACTTCGCCGTAAACTTCGATAAGGTCCGCGCCGTGCTCACCGGCTGGCAACACGACGGCGTGGCCTTGCTCACGACCGGCCCGCGCCTGAACTTCTGGCGCGCGACCACCGACAACGACCGCGCCAGTTGGGGCCAGCAGCAATACGCCAAAGCGTGGCGCGACGCCCGCCTCGACATGCTCCAGCACCGCACCGATGGCGTGACCGTTGACCAGCTCGAAGCCGGCACCGTCCGCATCGTTGCCAAGACCCGCATCGCCCCGCCGGTCACCGGTCTGGGTTTTGAATGCGAATACATCTACACCATCACCGGCACCGGGGAGATCCAGCTTGAAGTCCACGGTTGTCCGCGCGGCCCACTGCCGGCCACGTTGCCGAGGATTGGTTTGCAACTCGCCTTGCCGACGGCGTTCGATCAGGTGCAATGGTTTGGCCGTGGCCCCGGCGAAGCTTACCGCGACACGAAACAAGCCCAACGCTTCGGCCACTGGCACGCGACCGTGGCCGACCTGTACACGCCCTACGTCTTCCCGCAGGAGAACGGCAACCGCACCGACGTGAGTTGGGTGAAGTTTGCCGACGCGATTGGGCGCGGCATCTGCTTTGCCGGCCTGCCGAACTTCACCGCCCACCGGTACACCACGATGGATTTGGAGAACGCCAAGCACACGACCGATCTGGTGCCGCGCGATTTCATCACCGTAACGCTCGACCACGAGCACAACGGCATCGGCACCGGCAGTTGCGGCCCCGGCCCGTGGGAACAGTATCAACTCAAGCCCGCCGAGTTCCGCTTCACCGTCCGCCTGCGCCCCGCGACTGGCTGATTGATGAATGAGTGATGTATGAAAAAGTTCCTGCGCGGGTTCATTCGGATTGTCATTGCGCTGGTGGTGTTGGTGCTGGCGTTTTACGGTGAGGAGAACTGGCGCGGGAAACATGCGTGGGAGAAATACCGGCACGACCGCGAGGCCAAGGGCGATAGCTTCGAGTGGTCGGCAATCGTTCAGCCGCCGATACCCGATGCGGAGAACTTCGCCGCGACACCGCTGTTCGCGGAGTTGTTCCCCAAGCCGCCCGAACATCCGCGCCTTGAAGACACCAAACTTCCCGATTGTGCTGACGGTTTCACTGGCAACTGGCGGATGGGACGCGTCGAAAACCTCGCCGCTTGGCAGAAATGTTTCTCCAACGACAACCTGCTAGCCGCGCTGGCCAAGTATGATCCCATCCTGAACGAGATTACCGAAGCCAGTCATCGTCCAAAGTGCCGGTTCCCACTTTCGCTATACAACGACCCCGTTAATGACCGGTTACCGCATCTCGGTTTGTTTCGCCCCCTTGTCCGTGTCTACCGACTACGTGCGCTGGCAGAATTGGTTAACGGGCAGAACGAGGCCGCATTGGCCGATGTGCAGACAAGCCTGCGCCTCGCTAAAGTCTCTGAGTGCGGGTTGATATCGTTCCTTGTGCAAATCGCAGTCATAGACGCCACTCTTCAACCGGTCTGGGAAGGGTTAGCTGCCCATCGTTGGACTGATGCCCAATTGGCCGCGCTGCAAGCCGATTTCGAGCAGATGGATCAATTTGCTGCCTTCTCAAAAGCAATTCAAGGTGCTCGGTTATACGCATATTTCTTGGGGTGCTCGTTGAATGAAAAACCGGCTAAACTGGCTGTTCTATTGGCAAACATGCGTCCTCCTGACTCCGGTGACTCTGGTGACTCCAAGCTGGTAACAGCGGTAAATATCATTTCACGCATTGCTCCGAAGGGTTGGTGGTACCAAAACATGTTAACCGTTGACCGCTTCTTCACCGCAGTTTATTTGCCAGCAGTGGATTGGGAACAGCGGCGTATCAGTCCGGTTTCAATCAAGAATATTACCGAGCCAGACGACAAGCGGACGACGCCATACAACTTTCTCTACATGTTGGTTGTCTACGGTAACACCGGTGCCGCCAAGCGAGCCGCGAAATCGCAGACGGCGCTCGACCAAGCTGCCGTTGCTTGTGCGCTGGAACGGTACCGGCTCGCGAAAGGGGAGTTACCGGAGAGACTGGATGCGCTCGTGCCGGCCTTCATCGCCAAGGTGCCGCATGATGTCATTGACGGGCAACCGCTCCGTTACCGCCGAATCGCTCCTGACCAGTTTGTACTTTATTCCATCGGCTGGAATGCGACCGACGACGGTGGACAGCTTGTGATGGCCGAAGGCAGCCAACCACCGCGCCCCGACCTAGACAAAGGCGACTGGGTTTGGTCATCGGCCAAACAGGAAGTCGTGGTTAAAGAACCCGCCGCAAACGATCAACCGACTATTACGCGAAGTGTTTATCGCCGCTCTAACACGCACAGTCCCGCGCAAAAGTAAACAGGGCAGGGGAACCATAAAGGTTCGTCGGCATCGCTGGTAACCAATCCGGTTGGCCTTGATTCGCGACGCAATGGCCTTGTTCCGTGATGGAATGGCCTTGATCCGTCACGCAATGGCCTTGTTCCGCGACGCAATGGCCTTATTCCGTCACGGAATGGCCTTGTTCTGTCACGGAATGGCCTTGTTCCGTGATGGAATGGCCTTGTTCTGCGACGCAATGGCCTTGTTCTGCGACGCAATGGCCTTATTCCGTCACGCAATGGCCTTGTTCTGCGACGCAATGGCCTTGATCCGTGATGGAATGACCTTAATTTGACGGCAAAAAAGGCCGATTTGGGCCAAAATGAAGCCAAGAAAGGCCATAACGGATTGAATTGGTGGTCAAAAACCGCATGAAACAGGCCATTTCAGGCCATTTGTGCAGGGTTTGAGGCAAATGGGCAACCGCCCCCACGTCAACCCGAATCAGGCCCTGCCCCGCCGGCGGTCAGTGTTGGGGAGGACGCGGCGTTTAAGACTCATTGAGAAGCCTGTTGAGTTCTACTTCCAATCAATCTCCGCACGAGAAAAATACCAGCCAGAAGAGCAAACACTGCTCCAACACCAGCACTAGAACGAAATAGGAATTCATAAATACCCCAAGTAAATCTGATTTTCTCAAGGCTGTAGCGTGGAAGACATATTCTCACGACTGATTTGGCCGCTGCGAGAGATGGCATTTCACCGATCACATGAAATGAAAGCTCGTAGTGCTTGTTCGGCTCAGCAATGAAGGTTGCCAGTGTGCGAGTGTCTTCGATACTAGAACCACTTCCACCAAGACTTTCCGCCAGAAAAACTCTAGGATTTGGATCCTCATCGCAGGTGACCAGGAACGTGACAGGGAGCTTATGCGAAAGTGGCAGGATTATTTTATTCGGACTGGTTCTTTGACAGGCAACTTCAATCTGATATTGCTCGGCTAGAGCCACAGTGAAAGAAGAATTAACAGCGAAACCATTTTCAAAATAAATCGGCTCTTCTAAAACGGTTTGACTCATTCGTTCCGGATCCTTTGTCCGATGCCAGAAGAAACCTGACCCAACGAACAATAAGAAAGCGATAGCGCCACAGACAATTGTTGAAGTCGGCATTCCGCCAGTTGGTTCTGACGAAATCGGATGGTCTGTAGTAAAAACATTCATTGGACACATCGTTGCAAACTAATTTCGTCAGCGATTGTGAAACTCCCGCGCCCCCACGTCAACCCGAATCAGCCTCGGCCCCGGCGGCTGGAGAAGATGTGGCTTGGGCGGTGGCGGCAAAAATATTTTCCGTGAGGCGTCGAACAGTGGTTTTTCAATGAATGAATACCGCCATTTGCGCGACCTGCGCAAGCAAGCGGCACACCATTGATATTGGTCCGGCACTGTCACCGGCTTCAAATCGGATGCCACCGGCATGGTGGCTGAACTCGGGCTACTTCTTTTTCAGAGGAGCGTGCTTCGCGGCGATGGCTTGCTGCTTCTGCTGGCTCGCCTTGTCGAACTTGGCCTGTTTCTGACCTTCGTGCTTGGAGTTGGCTTTCGGTGATCGGTCGCCCATGGTCGTATTGCCTTTGTTGCTGCGGTTGGCTAGCCGGCAGAATATTGGTTTCCCTGACGGCACCAGCACCATGCAGTATCATGCCACGGATGTAAACAAGGGATTTTCCGAATCAAGTAGCGGTTGCTATTTCAGCGATTGGGATTATGTTGCGGTGGAGAGTCGAGCAACCTCTCAGCAGCAACGCCCGCTCGGGCGGAAACAGTAGCCCCGGGATAGCTCGGGGAGCAGCGATAATGAGAGACAGTTCCTCGGCTCTCCATTTCTTTTCCCGACCCCACCGGCGCAACTCTAGGATTGGGATGATCGTCACGTTGTGGCTGCTGTTCGCATTCGGCATTCTAGGTACCGGCAAGCGTTATTTAGTTACCGTGACCGAAACGGGATTTGTCTGAAGCTCTTTGAATTTGGCAATCACAACATAATCACCGACTGGCATTCCCGAAAACATGTTATCCAATCCGCCACTGAAGCCGGTGTTTAGCGGACCATCATGGGTGCCAATGGGGTAGGTTCTGATAAGCTTGCCTTTTTGTGAAATCAGCAACATCCACTTGTAGTTTTCTTTGGCGGTATCCCATTTCGTGCAGTGGAACCAGAGGGCGACTTTTGCCGGATTATTGTTGGACAATGAGATTTTGTTTTTGAGTTCCAGCCGGTACGGTTCCTCGGGCGGTGGCTGGCGCAGTCGGACGGCTTTGGCGAGATCGCGTTCGGCTCCGAGTTGATCGCCTTTGGCCTGTTTGGCTTTGCCGCGATTCTCGTAAGCTTCGGCGGATTTCGGGTCGAGTTCGATGGCGGTGGTGAAGTCGGCGCGCGCGCCCTCCCAATCGCCTTTGCGCATTCTGGCTTCGCCGCGATCAATGTAGGCGTCAACATCTTTCGGGTTGAGGTTGATGGCTTTGGTGGCGGCGGCAATCGCGGCTTCCACGTCGCTTTGCAGCTGCTTGGTGTCTTCGAGATTCTTCGTCGCCATGCTGGCGGCTTGCGGGTCGAGTTCGATGGCGGTGGTGAAGTCGGCCAGCGCATCATCCAGGTCGCCAATCATCCGCTTGGCGGTGCCGCGGTTGTTGTAGGCGATGGCGAATTTCGGGTTGAGTTCGATGGCTTTGTTGAAGTCGCCAATCGCGCCTTCCCAATCATTCTTGCCGTTTTTGGCAAACCCGCGGGCGTTGTAGGTGGGGGCGTTGTTGGGGTTGAGTTCGAGCGCTTTGGTGCAGTCGGCAATCGCGCCGTCCAGATCGTGCATGAAGGATTTGACGACGCCCCGGACGTAATAGGCGGCGGCATAGGTGGGATTCAGTTCAATGGCTTTGGTGAAGTCGGCGAGGGCGCCGGGCAGGTCATCGGTGTTTTGTTTGGCGAGGCCGCGTTTGAGGAAGTAGTCGGCGGTCTGTTGGCCAACCGCGATCCGTGGCAAGGCCAGCGCCGACAAAAGGCAGAGAATAATGCCAAGACACAGTTTGGTCTTCATGGGCTTTCTTTCACGTTTCTTTTTATCAGCAGCGCAACCCGCCGGGATGCCCGACTTTACCGCTTGCTTTGAGTGGGCTTGATATTATCAAGTCGTTCTATGGCATCTTGCGGTTGGCTCTCCACCGCGAGCACTTTCCCGCCCAGCATGACTTTGACGACGTATCCATCAACCTGATCACCATTGCGGGAATGGTAGCCGTACCCGTCATCGTACTTGGTGACACTTAGTCTAACCGGGTCGGTATCAAACGTCTCGTGTTGGCCCATGCCCAAGGTGAGATTCCGCGTGCCGGTGGTGGCACGCAGAGCGGGGTCCTTGGACATGTCGCGCGAATATGTGCTGTGAAAACCGTTCCGCACCAGGACCGCCCATGTCACCGTCAGATTGGTCAAGGTTCCCGTTGAATGATTGGTGATCGTGATCGTGTAGGCGATGCCTTCAGTGCCTTGCTTCTCTGTATAAGAGCTATAATAGCCGCCATGGCTGGTGACTTTCATGTCCTTCTTCGTGCTCTTCTGGATATCAATTTTAACTGATTGGGCTTGGGCTTGAACGGCGAGGAGAGTGCCGAGCAACACTGTGATGAGTAATGTCATTTTCTTCATAACAAACCAATCCTTCCAGTTGACCGCAATAACTAGACCGGCAGGCTAGCCCTAAGCATTTCACAAAACAAGCGGAATGTGAGCTATTCCCTGAGCAATTTGTAGCGCAGATAGGAAAACTTGTCGGGGATCAGTTGCTGGTAGAGCACTTCGTATTTCCGCGCGCCGTCAATGATGTTGAATGGCGCCCCGCGTTGCAGGTCGATGCCGGGATTAATATTCCTCGGCGACCAGTAGGGGTAACGAAAGACCGACTTCGTGCCTCGCAGATAGATGCCGTGCCCATCAACGCCGCCGGAGTAGCTGGAGATTTGCACCTTGCCGGCACCTGGTAAGGTGATTTCCTTGGTCTTGTCAGTGATGGTCACGGTTCCGGTGTCCGGTACTGGCGCGGTCAAGCTGGCTTCGTACGCTTCGCCGCCGACGGCATTGGTGATTTCGCGGAAGGTATAGCGATTGTCAATTAAGAGGATGTGAACCTTCTCGCCGGCTTGTTCCAGACGGTAATCAATGCGGCCCGTGCCGTCGGTTTGGCAGCGCTCCAATTTCTTGCCATCATTCACGAAGGTAAAGGTGACTTGGTCCGCTGCAGTGCCATTTCGCAAGGCGTAAAGCCAGATGTGATCTCGTTGTGGTTTCATGCCGGTCGGGTGCGGCAGGATGGCATCCCCGACACTGGTGGGCTTCTGAACTTCAATGGCGGTCGTGACGCGGGCAACCAGCAGCACGAGCCCCAGCGCGATGTAAATAAAGATATGTTTCATTTGATGAAGCCTCCGACCACTCAACTGTGAAACGTCCGTGCCGCCGCGTCAATCGGAATCATGGAGTGGGTGAGGGGAGCGGTCGGGCCGGGCGCGGTGTTGACAAAAGGCGGGTGGCGTCGGTACACTCGCCGCACGTGAACTCATGTTGGATATCTTACAACAATTACTCGTCATCCAAGACCGCGACCGGCGCCTCGCGCAGTTAAAGGCCGAAGCCACGCGCATCCCGGTGGAACTCGCCGCCGCGCAGCAGCGCCTTGCCGCCGAAGCCGCCAAACTCGAAACCGCCAAGACCGAACTCAAGCAGATCGAATCCAAACGCAAACAGTTGGAAGTGGAAGTCGAGTCGAAGCAGCAGCATATTTTGAAGTACCGGACGCAACTCAACCAGATCAAATCCAATGTCGAGTATCAGGCGTTGGTGAAGGAAATCAACAAGGCCGAGGACGACATTCGCAATGTTGAGGACGTGGAACTCGAATTGATGGATCAGTTGGACAAGCTCCAGCCGGCCCTCAAGGCGGAGCAGGCGCAGCTCAAGGAATTGACTGGCAAGGCCGAGGCGGAGAAGACGGAATTGGCAAAGCGCTTGAAGCTGATCGAGACGGAGCAGGCGCAGTTGCAGGGCGAACGCGAGAAGTTGGTGGCCAGCGTGGACGAGGATGCACTGAGCCGGTATAACCGGTTGCTGCGCAGCAAGGGCGACCTGGCGATTGTGGCGATCAAGCACGGCAACTGTGGCGGGTGCCACTTGAATCTGCCGCCGCAAATTGTCCATGCCGCCAAGAGTGAACTGGAGTTGACCAGTTGCAGCTATTGCGGACGTATTTTATATTGGGTGGCGGAATAATTGATGTTGGGAGGGCGGATAGCCGCTGCGGCGCAAGCCGGAGAGGAAAGTCCAGACTCCATAGGGCGCGATGCCCCATTCACTTGGGGGCGGCCGGAGTAATAACCGGTCGACGGACAGTGCCACAGAAAAGATACCGCCGGGCGCAGGCCCGGTAAGGGTGAAATGGCGAGGTAAGAGCTCACCGCGCCGGCAGCGATGCTGGTGGCAAGGAAAACCCCATCGGGAGCAAGACCAAATAGGCAGCGAGACGTGGCCCGCGTCAATGAAGCTGCGGGTTAGGTCGCTTAGATAAATGGCTATCAAAAACAGAATCTGGCTTATAACCCTTCCGACTAACACGCGGGGGCGGGATTAACCTCTCGCCTCCGCGCCAAATTTCCATGCGCTATCCACTATTCCTCGACTTGACCAACCAAGCAGTCATCGTCGTCGGTGCCGGCAAGGTGGCCACGCGGAAAGTCCGAACCCTGCTCGCCGCCGGTGCGACCGTGACTGTGATCGCACCCGTTGCCACGGCGGCCTTGCGCCGACTGAAAGCGGTGCGCTGGCTCCGCCGCCGGTATCAAGCTGGCGATTTGTGCGGTGCGCGGTTGGTCGTGGCCGCGACTGATGACTTGGTTGTGAATCGGAAAGTCTGTGCCGAAGCTCATCGCCGCCGGCAACTCGTCAATTGCGCCGCGCCACCCGACGCCGGTAACTTCATCGTGCCGGCACTCGTAAGGCAAGGCGCATTTACGCTGGCGATTTCCACCGGTGGTGCCAGCCCGGCCGCGGCAAAGGCGCTGCGGCAGAAACTGGAAAGGAGTTTGCGCGCATGACCGACCGGTATTACGACTGGGTGGCATTGTTGTTTTATGTTGCCGCGACTGCGCTCACGCATCGGCGTTTGCGCGTTGCCCAGGCGGCGGCATCGTTGCATCATCTCAATGTCATACTGATGGTGGCCGGTTTTTTGCTGCAACTGACCGGCTTGATGCTGCGCGGTATGAGCCTGCAACGGTGTCCGCTTACCAATCTATTCGAGGCGCAGATGTTCATCGCGTGGGCACTGGTGTTGTTTTACTTGCTGATTGGAGCTTCCTACCGGATTTCCTTTCTCGGTGCTTTCACCGCGCCGGTCGTGACGTTGATTCTGTTGACCGGCCTGCTCGCGCCGATTGACGTGCCGCGTGTGCCGACGCTCAAGCACAGTCCGTGGATTGAGTTGCATGCCGCCATCGGCATTCTGGCGTGCGGCGCGCTCGCGCTGGCATTTGTCGTCGCAGCCATGGACTTCGTGCAGGACCGGCAATTGAAGTCGCATCATCCCGGTCCGTCATTCCGGCTCTTGCCGGCGGTGGAGCAACTTGATGTCATAGGGGTGCGCTTGCTGATACTCGGATTTGTTTTGCTGACGGCCGGCATGATTGGCGGCGCGATCTCATACAAGCTGGTCGGCGCCTGGCCGTGGCCGAAAGTGGTCTGGGCGTGGGCGTCGTGGCTGGTGTACGCGGCCTTGCTCGCGGCGCGGACGATTGGCAATTGGCATGGCCGGCGCGCAGCGGTGGCGACAATGGCGGCATTTGTGTTTTTACTGACGGCATATTGGGGAATGAGTTGGCTGGCACGATGAATCTGGTGCTGGTCGGCTTGAACCATTGCAGCGCGCCGGTCGCTGTGCGCGAGCGCGTGGCGTTTCCGCGCGCCAAACTTGGCGAAGCGACCTGCGAGCTGCTGGGCACGGCCAAGCTGGCCGAGGCGGCGATTGTATCCACCTGCAATCGCGTGGAAATCTACGCATTGGCGGCGGATGCCGAACAGGCCGCGCCGGCTTTGCGCCGGTATCTGCACGCGTATCACAAACTCACCGAACCGCTCGATGAATATCTTTACGAACGCCGCAACCGGGATTGCATCGCACACTTGATGAACGTCGTCTGTGGCTTGGATTCGATGGTGTTGGGCGAGACGGAAATTCTTGGGCAGGTCAAGGACGCCTACGCGGCGGCCCAGCTTGCCGGTGCGACCGGCGCGGCGCTCAATCGGCTGTTTCAGAAAGCCTTTGCCGCCGCCAAGCATATTCGTTCCACCACCGCCATCACGCGCGGCTCCACTTCCGTTGCCAATGTCGCCGTGGAACTGGCCGAAAAGATTTTCCGCGACCTCGCGCACAGCACGGTCATGGTCATCGGCACCGGCGCAATGAGCGAGGCGACAGCGAAAGCGTTGCGGAGCCGTGGCGCCGGCACGTTGCTGGTGTGCGGTCGCGACCGCGAACGGTCGGGCGCGTTGGCGGCACAGCTTGGCGGTCGCGCGATCCATTACGATGATTGGCCGGTGGAATTTCCCAAAGTTGACATCGTCATCAGCGCCACCGCGTCGCCACATCCGATTGTCACGCGCGATAAATTGGTGCCGTTGATGAAGGCGCGGCACAACCGGCCATTGTTCCTGATTGATATCGGTGTGCCGCGCGACATTGAAACTGGCTGCGACGAGTTGGAGAATGTATATCTTTACAACATGGACAACATGCAGCAGATCGCCAAAGATAACCTCGCCGTGCGTGAACGTGAAATTACCATTTGCCACGAACTCATTGCCGAACGCGTGACGCGGCTGGCCGAATGGCTGGAGGAACGCTACCAGTGAACCCGCTCATCGTTGGCAGTCGGGGCAGTCCGTTGGCGCTGGCGCAAGTGGCGCTGATTAAATCGCGCCTGCCCGGCGTGCCGGTCGAAACCGTCATCATCAAAACCAGCGGTGACAAGTTTCTCGATGTCTCGCTCGCCGCGGCCGGCGGCAAAGGTTTGTTCACAAAAGAAATCGAAGACCAACTCCTGGCCGGGACGATTCATGTCGCCGTACACAGCCTGAAAGATTTGCCGACCGACTTGCCCGACGGCTTGACGCTCGCCGCCGTGCCGGCCCGCGAAGATGCCCGCGACGTGTTTGTCTCGTGCCGGTACAATTCGCTCGATCAACTTCCCAACGGCGCGACCATCGCCACTGGCAGCATCCGCCGCAAAGCGCAATTGCTGGCAAAGCGTCCCGATTTAAAGATCGTTGAAATTCGCGGCAATGTCGCCACTCGTTTGCATAAACTTGCCGACTTCGATGGCACAATCCTTGCCGCCGCTGGTTTGAAACGGCTCGGCCTCTGGCAGAATGTCCCCGGTTACCGGTGGCAACTGCTCGACATCGGCACCATGATCCCCGCTGTCGGCCAAGGCATCATTGGCTGCGAGATCCGGCAAGCCGACACCGGCACAAGCCGGATTCTGGCCGGGCTGAATGACGCCAACACGATGGCCTGCGCCGAAGCGGAACGGGCGCTCCTGAAAGCGCTCGGCGGTGGCTGTCAGTTCCCGTATGCCGGGCACGCCACGGTTGTCGGCGACCAGCTCAAGCTCGTGGCCGGTGTCTTCAGTCCTGACGGACAGCAAGCCATGCGCATTGAAGTGACAGGCTCAACAATCGAAGCCGCATCGCTTGGCAAGCAAGCCGCGCGCACATTGCGCCCGCCGGCAGCGTAGGCGGGGCTTGTAAACCATTTCTAGCTGCGCCATCTTCCGCTCATGGTTTTGGTGATGTTATTCATCGCGGTGTTATTCGTGCCGCCTTTGATAGTGACGTTTGGTAAAATGCATCGCAAGTATCTTGGCTTGGCACTTATCTTCTTTGCGCTCACTGTTGTGGCTGGCTTGTGGGTAATCAAGCAATCGCGTTCATCCAATGCGGCAATCGGGATTATTTTCCTGCCGTTTTACGGTGCGGTTGCCGGAACGCTGGGCTGGGCATTTGGAAACTTGAAAGGCTCTGCAAAATGGCTGATGCGGCTGCTCGGCTGGGTCTGTTTACTAGTTGCGGTGGGTGGCTGTAAAATTATGTAATTGCAAAAAGTCGGACAAGCAAAAAACGCGGCGATGCTTGACTTGTCCGCTGGCGCGTTGGATAATCACGCCAAAGAATGACTGCGAAACAGTTCACAACCGACAATCTTTCCAAAGCTTGCGCCCGTAGCTCAGTTGGACAGAGCAACGGATTTCTAATCCGTCGGTCGGGAGTTCGAATCTCCCCGGGCGCGCCACAACTTTAGCTGCGATTATGAAACACATCCTGAGCCTTGGGCTTATCGTAATTCTGACCGCGTGCGCGACGCAATCCACGCCGCCCGCCACCGTGCCGGCCGCGAAACCCGTAGTGCAGCACATTGCCACCGGCGCCAAAATCACTCATCTCGATGCCAAACTCCGGTTTGTCGTCCTTGATTACCGGATGCGCCCGATGCCGACCATCGGCACCAAGCTGGCAGTCTATCGCGACGGCCAGCGCGTTGGCGCAGTGCAAATCACCGACCCGATCCGCACGAGCTTTGCGACGGCGGACATTCTGGAAGGCGAACTGAGCGTCGGCGACGATGCCCGGTAACGCCGGCAATTCAGTGGAGATTTAATTATGCCTTTCAAAAAACTTGGTTTATCCGAACTCGTCCTGCGCGGTGTGACCGCGGCGGGCTATACCGAACCCACCGCGATTCAGGTTCGCGGCATCCCGGCGGTGCTTGCCGGCAAGGACATCATCGGCTCTGCGCAGACCGGCACCGGCAAGACTGCGGCGTTCGCGTTGCCGGTGTTGACCAAGCTCGGGAAACACGGCACGTGCCGGTGTCTCGTGCTCGAACCGACCCGCGAACTCGCCGCGCAAGTCGAAACCGCCTTTCGCGATTACGGCCGGTTTACCGATTTGCGCACCACGGTCATTTTTGGCGGCGTCGGCTACGGCAAGCAGCGAGAGGATTTGAAGAACGGCATGGACATCCTGATCGCCACGCCGGGCCGCTTGCTGGATTTGATGGAGCAGGGAGATGTGCGGCTGAACGATGTGCAGATGCTCATCCTCGACGAGGTTGACCGGATGCTCGACATGGGGTTCCTGCCGCAAGTCCGCCGCGTGGTTGAGAAATGCCCGGGCGCCCGGCAGACGCTGCTGTTCTCGGCCACGATTCCGAGCGAGATCGAACGGCTGGCCGGTTGGGCGCTGCACAATCCCGAACACATCTTCATCGGCGAGCGGCGGTTGCCGGCGGAAACGGTGACGCACGCGTTTTACCCGGTGGCGGCGACGCAAAAGTTCCAATTGCTCATCACCTTGCTGGAGCGGACAAACTTCGACAGCGTCCTCATCTTTTCCCGGACCAAACACGGCGCGGACAAAATTGCTGTCCGCCTCAAGCAGGCCAACCACGCCGTCGCCGTCCTGCACTCCAACCGGACCCAGACCGAGCGGATCGAGGCATTGGAAGGCTTCAAGTCCGGCAAGTACGAGATCATGGTCGCCACCGACATCGCCGCGCGCGGCATTGATGTCGAAGGCGTGACGCACGTCATCAACTACGACGTGCCGCAACATCCCGAAGATTACGTCCACCGCATTGGCCGCACTGGCCGCGCGCAAAAGGTCGGCGACGCCTTCACGCTCACCACCACCGAGGAAGCCGAGCATGTGAACGCCATCGAGCGGTTCATCGGCACGAAGATTCCGCGCCTGCAATTGGAGAATTTCCATTACATCGCCACGGCTGCCTTCCACGAGGATTCTGGTGCGGGCGCCCGTCGCAACGTGACGATGGCCCGCACTTCCAAGGGCTACTCCTTCGGGCCGCGCCGGCGGCGATGAACCTGAAGTTCTTGTTGCGCAGTTGCCGGCTGTTTGCCGATTTGGAAGCGCCAGAGTTGGCAGCGCTGCAAACCATCACGCTCCGCCGGGAATACCGGAAGGGGCAAATCATTTTCAACGAGCGCGAGTCGTCGCGCGGGTTCTGCGTGTTGATTGCCGGGACGGTGAAGATTTACCGGCTTGGCCCCGACGGCCGCGAACGCATCATCCACGTGGTTGCCGCCGGGGATGCGTTTGCTGAGGCGGCGATGTTCATGGAAGCCTATCCGGCCACCGCCGAGACATTGACCACGGCGACCGTTCTGTGGATCGAGAAGAATGGGTTCAAGCAACTGCTGGCGCGGGACGCGAAACTCAGTTTTAAAATCATGGGCGCGCTGGTGCAATGGCTGAATCATCTGCGCAACGCGCTGACCGATCTGACATTGAAAGAGGTGCCAGCGCGCTTTGCGAGCTACGTCTTGAGCTTGCCGGCGCAACCGGGTCAGCCGATTTGCATCAACGTCAGCAAAACCACGCTGGCGCAGATGTTGGGCACCACCAAGGAAACGCTATCACGGTTATTAGCCAGGCTGAGCAAGCAGCGGGTGCTGACTTACTGTGGGAACCAGATTCGCATCAGTAATCGTGTCCGGCTCGAAAAGATCGCAAGCAGCGACGAGCACATCTGATTGTAGGGTTTGGAGGGTCTCGGTGTGGAATGCGTTGTTTGCTGGCGCATAAACAGGACTACTCGACCAAGGCACACCACGTAACAGTGATCCACGTTGTGCCGTCACGCTCGGTCACTGTACCCTTAATCTCGACTTTCTTGCCGGCAGCATCTTTGGCAACAACCTTGCCTTTGGCATCCTTGAAGATTTTATAGCAAAGTCCTCTTATGGATACGGTGGCGGCCTCTTTTGCGCTCCACTCTGCCGGTATTACTTTTCCAGTGATTGTTACTTGAGACAGTAGGGGGCCGGTGTTCTTTTGTTGGTTTGTGGCCGCCGCTTCTTGTGCCCGCGATTCACGCATCGCATCGGCCAACCCTTGCGACAGGGCTGACCCCAAGTTGGTGGTGGGAGTATTGGATTGAGCAAAACACTCAGCAGTTAGAACCGCAAAGAATAACAATCGAATCAAGCCAGCGCGCACAGTGGTTTCTCCATTAAGTTACTGAACGGACTTTTACGGCACGATGATAATCTTAACATCAACCGATCTGGCCGTAATCGTTGGCTTGCCGTCTGATCCTTGGCCGACCACGCCAGTTACCTGAACCTGCTTACCGTCATTCTTGGCGCAGATAATTCCCGCCCAGCCGTGAACATAATAAACCGTGTCCGCCCCGTTGGTTGTCACCGTCACGGTGGCGTTGGCAATGCTGGGGTTCATATGCTTGGCACTGTATGAGTCGAGTGCCGCGGACTTCCCTTGAATTGTTTCCCGCGTGGTCTCCGCCA
>Ga0118677_10003475_pt1 | contig 29740 bp, 32 predicted proteins | sample AliMusrvi5mmetaG_FD_86154 | JGI IMG/M metagenome (GOLD analysis project Ga0118677, IMG submission 86154) | reverse complement strand
ACATGTGTATAAGAGGCAGGTCAAATCCGCTGTGGACGCCGGAAAACAAGCCGCCACTCGCGCAGGCAATCTCGTGGCCTCCCACGTTATCGCCCGCCCTGCGACGGAGCTCCTGGCCTTCTTCACCGCCTAACCCCAACCCAACTTTAACCGAAAACCTATTATGGCAGGACAAGCACTCGGAACCATTGAAACCAAAGGCCTCGTGGCGCAGTTCGAAGCAACGGACGCCATGCTCAAAGCGGCCAACGTTGAACTGATCGGCTGGGAAAAAGTCGGCTCGGGCAACGTCAGCGTCTTCATTCGCGGCGACGTCGCCGCCGTCAAGGCAGCCGTCGAAGCAGGAGCCACCGCGGCGAGCGCGCTCGGCGAAGTTGTCGCCGTTCACGTCATCCCGCGTCCGCATGACGACCTCGCGAAGCTCGGAAAATTCATTTCCGGCAAGGTCGTTGGCAACGCCAAGTAATCATCCTAAACCGCCGGAATCTGCGTGAAACCGAACCAAATCCTCGTTGCCAATATCGGCAGCACCTCCTTCAAGTTCCGCTTGATCGAGATGCCCGATGAGCGCGTCCTTGCCAAAGGCGGCATGGAGCGCATCGGCAGCGCGGACTCGACCTTCAAATATCAGCTCGGTAGCGAGCCGGAAGTGAAGGGCGCGGCTTCTTTCCCGGATTATTCGGCGGCGATTGCGTTTGTGGAAAAAATCCTCGGCGGGTTTGCACACCTGGCCGCGGTCGGCTTCAAGCCGGTGATGGCGCGCGGCATCTCGGGCACGCAAGTGCTCGATGAGACGGTGCTGCGCGCCATGGAAGAGATCAACACTCTCCTTCCTGCCCACAATCCGCCCTATATCGCTGCGGTGCGCAGTTTCCGCGCCTGCCACCCCGAACTTCCCTGCATTGGCACATTCGAGACTGCCTTCTACGACGAGGTGCCTCTGGCAAATCGGCGCTATCCGGTGCCGCTCGACTGGGAAGAAAAATATGGCATCCGTCGCTACGGATTCCACGGTGCGAGTCACCGCTACGTCACCCAACGCTGCGCGGAACTTCGCGGCACGGCGGCAGGGCGGATGATCTCCTGCCACCTTGGTGGCAGTTCCTCCCTCGCGTGCGTCCGCAACGGCGTCGCCATCGACTCCAGTTGGGGCATGACCCCGCAAAGCGGCCTGCCGCAAAACAACCGCGTCGGCGACTTCGATGTCTTCGCGCTGGTCTATCTCGCTCGCGATCTCGGCCTCGGCATCGACGCCGTCGAGAAGGCCCTCACCACCCAGTCCGGACTCAAGGGCATGTCCGGCCTCCCCTCTGGCGACGTCCGCGATCTCATCGCCGCGGCGCAAAGCGGCAATGCAAACGCCCAGACGGCGCTCGACATTTTCGTCGGCAGTATCCGCAAATACATCGGCCAGTTCCTCATGGAAATGAACGGTGCGGACGTCCTGATTTTCACTGCGGGCATCGGCGAAAACGAACCCGCCTTGCGTGAGCAAGTCTGCGCCGACCTCGGTTTCTGCGGCCTCGAACTCGATTTGGAAGCTAACCGCAACGTGAAGGCTGCCGAAGCCGTTATTTCCACGCCGCGCTCGAAGATCGAAGTGCGGGTGATTCCCACCAATGAAGAAATCATCATTGCCCGCAACGCCTGGCAAAAACTCTCCCAAACCTCAGCTTAAAGAACAACAAGCACCCACCAAACTTATGGCACAACAAGCAATTGGAATGATCGAAACCCGCGGCCTCACCGCCCTCGTCGAAGCGACGGATGCGATGCTCAAGTCCGCCAACGTAGAACTCGTCGGCCCCATGGTCCAGGTCGGCAACGCCCTCGTGACCGTCTGCGTTACCGGCGATGTCGCCGCCGTCAAGGCCGCCACCGAAGCCGGCAAAATTGCCGCTCAAACCCTCGGCGAAGTCGTGAGCGTGAGCGTCATCGCTCGCCCTCATGCCGACGTCGCTGTCGTCCTTCCCAAGGCCAAATAAATGATCCTCGCCCGCGTAGAAGGCAGCCTCGTCGCGTCGAAGAAAAACGACAAGATGAAGGGCAGCAAATTTCTCGTGGTCCGGCCGCTTGTCGTTGACACCCCGTCGGCGCAAGAGTTCCGGCCCGGCACGAGCACGCTCGTCGCCGTGGATACGCTCGGCGCGGGCGAAGGGGACGTCGTGCTCGTCGTTCAGGGCAGTTCAGCCCGGCTGGCTGCCGACGACAAGAACTCCCCCGTCGATGCCGTTGTGATCGGCATCGTAGACACCGTCGATCACGGCAAAAACATCCTCTACCGCGCGCACTAGCGCGCTTTCTTTAATCAACAATGGCTACGATAGACGAACGTTTGGTTTCCAAAGTAGTGAGCGAAGTGCTCCTCCGTTTGCAGTCCCAGAACGGGACCGCACAAAGTGGAGGATTTAGTGGCACCCAGTATGGTGTCTACGAAAAGATGGAAGATGCCATCAACGCCGCATACCGCTCGTTTGAAAAACTGCGCGACCTCGGGATGCACGGCCGCAGGCTGGCGCTCGCCGAGATCCGCCGCCTCTGCGTCGAGAAAGCCGAGGAATGGGGCAAGATCGAATTCGCCGAGACAAAAATCGGCCGAGAGGACCACAAGATCGGCAAATTGAAGATTTGCGGCGACCTGGTTCCCGGCGTCGAATACCTCGACCGGACCGCCTTCAGCGGCGACAACGGCCTCACCATCATTGATGCCGCACCATGGGGCGTCATCGGGGCCATCACCCCATCCACCCATAGCGTGCCGACCCTCACGGGCAATGCGATCAACATGATCGCCGCGGGCAACGCCGTCGTCTATAACACCCACCCGAGTGCCGCCAAGTGCGCCGCTGTTGCCATCCGCGCCTATAACGAAGCCATCTTCAAGGCCACCGGCATCTCCGATTTGCTGACTACCGTTATCAAGCCGTCGCTGGAAACCTTTGACCTCATGGTCAAGCACCCCAAAGTTGCACTGCTTTGCGTCACCGGCGGTCCCGCTGTCGTCAAAGCGGCCATGGCCAGCGGCAAACGTGCCGTCTGCGCCGGGCCCGGCAACCCGCCTGTGGTCGTCGATGAAACCGCCGACCTCGACCGTGCCGCTCGCTGCATCATCGAAGGCGCCTCCTTTGATAACAACCTCCTGTGTATCGGAGAGAAACAAGTCTTCGTTGTTGCCTCCGTGGCCGACAAATTCATCGAAGCTATGCGCAAGGCAGGCGCAGTGCAGCTAAACCCTGCGCAGATTGAGGCGCTGACCAAAGTAGCCTTCACCGTAACGCCCGGACAAGGCGGCGGCTGCGCTCACGCCCACGTGACCAAGGACTTTATCGGCAAAGACGCGGCGGTGCTCGCCAAAGCTATCGGCCTGGACCTGCCTGCCTCCACGATGCTCCTCTTTGGTGAAACCACCGAGGCTCATCTCTTCGTCCAGGAAGAGCAGATGATGCCCTTCCTGCCCATCGTTCGCGTCCCGAATGTTGACGAGGCCATCACCGCTGCCATCCGCACCGAGCATGGTTACAAGCACACCGGCATCATGCATTCGCAGAACATTCGCAATCTGACCAAGATGGCGCAGGAAATTGACACCACGCTCTTCATCAAGAACGGCCCGTCGATGACCGGCCTGGGCCTGGGTGGCGAGGGTTTCCTGAGCTTCAGCATCGCCACGCCCACCGGCGAAGGCGTCACGACCCCGATGACCTTCACCCGCTCCCGCCGGTGTGTCATGGTTGAGAACCTGAACATGTTCTAATCTCACCGGATATGCGCACCGCAATCATCCATGGCATCGTCACTTCCACCGTGAAGCATCCCAGCTTCGCGGGGCAGGGGCTCCTGATTGCAGTGCCCGAAAGCCCCGATGTGCCGCCGCAGATTGTGATAGATCCATTTGGCTCGGGCCTCGGCGCGCGCGTTCTCATTACCAGCGACGGCAGCGAAGCCCGGAAGATGCTCCACGATTCCTCCAGCCCCGCGCGCTGGGCTGTCTGCGGCATCATTGACCCGAAACCAGCTGCCCAAACAAAATGAGAATGGGAACCGTCATCGGCCGCGTCACGCTCTCCGTGAAGAACGACAAGTTCTTCGGCGAGCGGCTGCTTCTCACGCTCCCGTGGAATCGCGGTACCTTCGAGGGCAAAGAAACCTTCGATCCCTCCATCGTCGTCTTCGATCAACTCGGTGCGGGCGTCGGCCAGCTCATTGCTATTAGCGAAGGTGCTGAAGCCTCCTGTCCCTTTCCAAAACCCACTCCCGTCGACGCCTACTGTGCGGCGCTTATCGACGAACATACTTACACGCAAAATCCATGAAACTATTCGCTCAAAAAGAAGCGCAAGAATTCGTCGCCACCGGCGCCAAAGAATTCCGATTTAACCGCGACATCCGTCTGACGCCAGGCGCGAAAGACATCTTTACCGAAGCTGGTATCAAGCTTGTTTTTGACGAAGGCGCTGCTTCTTCCGCGGCTCCCGCCGCTACTTCCGCGTCCGTCGGTTCCACCGATGACGACAAACTTTGGAATTCGCCCGAAGCCGCCAAGCTCAAGCAGCAAGTGTGCGACATCGGTCGCCGCATCTGGATGCGCGAATATTGCGACGGCAATGGCGGTAATATTTCCTGTAAGCTGGCGACTGATCGCTACATCTGCACGCCCACCGGCGTCAGCAAAGGCTTCATGAACCCTGACATGCTTTGCATGGTGGACGGCAACGGCAAGCAACTCGCTGGAACCTGGAAGCGCACCAGCGAATTCCTCAGCCACGCCGCCATCTACAAGAGCACGCCTGAAGCTGCCTCTGTCTGCCATGCTCACCCGTGCTATGCAGGCGCATTTGCCGTCAAAGGATTGCAACCTCCGGCCCGGTTGATCCCGGAACTGGAAGTCTTCGTGGGTACGGTCGCGTATGCCCCTTACATGACTCCCGGTAGCCCCGCAATGGCCGATGAAATATTTAAGCGCGCTCCGAAACACCAGTCGATCATCATGGGCAACCACGGCGTGATCTGTTGGGGCAAGTCCGTCGAAGATGCCTACTTCAAAATGGAGATCACCGATGCCTACTGCCGCACGATCATCCACGCGCAATCACTCCCCGGCGGCGTCGCCATCCCTGCGGAAGGTATGAGTGAACTCCTCAAGCTCAAGCAAGGCATCGGCCTCCCGGACGACCGCTACGATCTCAAACCGGCGCAGCTCGCTGAAGTCGATCCGTGGGCGGAAGTCTGCGGCCAGCACGGCTGCTCTACGCCTGTCACCCCATGGAATCCGCAATCGAATGTCGAAGCGGCTCCTGCGGAACTCGAAGCCCTCGTCCAGAAATTGACCGAAGAAATCGTCAAGAATCTTTCCAAATAAACCCACCATGAAAGTAGCCATCATCGGAGGCGGCGGACGCGTCGGTTCTTGCGCAGCATTCGCGTTGCAGTGCTCGGGAATCGTCAAGGAAATCATCCTGCTCGACGCCAATCAGGCAACGGCGGAAGGTGAAGCCCTCGACCTACTGCACGGCGCGGCGTTCTGTGCCGACCAGAACATCTATGCGGGGAACTACACCGACGCTGCCAGCGCGGATATTGTCTGCATCACTGCCGGGCTGCGCCGCAAGCCGGACGAATCCCGGCTTGATCTCATTAACCGCAACGTCTCCCTCTTCAATGGCATCCTGGCGAGCCTGAAACAAGCGGGCTTGAAGCGCGAAGCCATCGTCTTCGTCGTCTCCAACCCCGTGGATATCTTGACCCAGCTCGCCGTTGAGCAGCTCGGGTTGCCCGTCAACCAAGTCATCGGCTTGGGCACCGTGCTCGATACCTCACGCTTCTGCTCCCTCATTGCCAGCACGCTGAAGCTCGCTCCCTCCCAAGTGCGCGCCATGATCCTCGGTGAACACGGGGACACGATGGTTCCCATCTGGTCCTCCTCCACCGTGGACGGTTTCCCGCTTCTGAAATTCCCCGGCGTTACCCCGCAGTTCGCCACTCAGATATTTGAGCGCACGCAAAAGAGCGGCGCGGAAGTCATCTCCCGCAAAGGCGGAGCCGGATATGCCGTCGGCGTGGCCATCCGCGAAGTCATCGATACCATTGCGCTCGATGGTCGCCGCATCCTCCCAATCTCTAGCCATGTCCAAGGTGCCTACGGCATCCGCGACATTTGCATCAGCGTGCCCACCGTCGTAGGTCGCTCGGGCGTCATTTCCCACGTCGAAGTCGAACTCTGGCCCAAGGAACTCCAAGGCTTGCAGGCCTCCGCCAAAGCTCTCAAAGAGACCCGCGCGAAGATCCAATAATGCGCGAGGCATAAGCGGCCGCTTGGACAAGGCCAATCCTATCGGATTGGCTGATACCCTGACTGGGGTGCTTGCACTTTCCTTATCCGTCTTTATGATGCGGTTAATGAAGCGTGGCTCTCTGCTTTTTAGTCTTTTTCTCATTTTGTGTGTCGCTGTTCCCCATGGGGAAGCACAACAGGTCGTCCATGCCTGCGGAGCGGTATCTGTGGCCCTGCCTTTGTCCGATGCAGGGAATATTTTGAGGTCTGAACAGAATATCGAAATTCTGCTGAGAGCCGGAGGCGGAACCAACTTTGGGCTGGATGCGCTGGGAGACAGAAGTGCTCAAATCGCCTTATGCAGCCGGGAAGTGACTCCGGTGGACCGGGCGGACTACCCGGATATACAATTCACAGAAATCCCTATTGGAGTGCAGCTTGTGGCGCTGGCTGTCTCGCGGGATGTCTGGCAGGGAGGGGTTCATTCTCTCAGCGCCACGCAAGCTCGCGCGATTTACGAAGGTAAAATCAAAAACTGGAAAGAAGTTGGCGGCCCGGATTCCAAGATCACCATCTTTATGAACGAGCCAGGGAGGGGGCAATGGGAGATGTTTGTGCAATGGCTCTATGGAGAAATCAAAAAAGCGCCAGTATGGCATGGTCTGACTGTAAAAGACTTCCACGAGACGCGTAATATGTTGGAATTCACAATGGGGAGCTTTTCCCTGATACCCGCTCGTTTCGTGGATAACCGCAATGTCTTTGCCGTGGCAATCCGGGACGATGCCGCCAATCTCTCGCAGCCAACCCTGGAAGAAGTGCTCAAGGAAAAGTATCCATTGAGTCGCCCATTGCTGTTGGTAACGGATAACAAACCGACTGGAGCCGTAAAAGCCATCGTCGATTTTATGGTCGGTGAACGGGGGCAGGCGCTGGTGAAACAATATGGCTACGTCACCCTGGCGGAGTTGAAAGCCGTAAAAGCTGCACAATAGAGACCCGATTTGGGGAACTTCTTTCTGCCAAGGTGGTCGAAAACACTTGCCAAGCGTTCAAACTCGACGATACTTACCGCTCCAAAAAAATACGAAAATATGGCAACGACGAACGAACTTCAGGGCATCCAGATGCACGACAAAGACACTGGCAGTGCAGACGTGCAAATCGCCCTTCTCACTCAGCGAATTCAAGAGCTAACGGAACATCTCAAGACCCACGTTAAAGACCACGCCTCGCGCCGCGGTCTTCTCATGATGGTAGCCAAGCGCCGCAGCTTGCTCGATTACCTCAAGCGCACCGCAAGCGACCGTTACAAGGGGCTCATCGAGAAACTCAATCTCCGCAAGTAACCTTTTCCAAAGCAACTCCCGGGTCGGAATTCCGATCCGGGGGTTTCCTTTCGGGGCGGGTGGACATCGCGCGCCCCATTTCCCAAACCCATCCGCATCGGGCAGGTAGCCCTGGCGGAAATTCCAAAACACGCAGCGCCAGGAAGCGTTGCCGGAGGAATGAGAAACCGCGAACTATGAACTACGAAGTAAGAAACAGCCTGGGAGCCGTTACCTACTTCATACTTCATATGTCCTGATTTCTCCATCTCCGGCGATCATTCAGTGGTGCTGCATTTCTCATAAGTATGCATCATACGATCTCCATTGAGGTGGGCCCAGCGCCCATCGTTATCGAAACTGGCAAACTCGCCAAACTCGCCGACGGCGCCGTCACGGTCCGTAGCGGCGAAACTATCATCCTCGTTACCGCCGTCTCCGCCACTTCCCTGAAAGATGGTCAAGACTGGTTCCCTCTCACTGTTGACTACCGCGAAAAAGCGGCGGCTGTCGGCAAAATCCCCGGCGGTTACTTCAAGCGCGAAGGCCGCCCCTCCGAGAAGGAAATCCTCACCGCCCGCATGACGGATCGCCCTCTGCGTCCGTTGTTCCCCAAAGGCTACCTCTATGACACGCAGATCATCGGCGTGCTCCTGAGCGCCGATGGTGAGAACGATCCCGACATCCTTTTCATCAACGGTGCTTCTGCCGCGCTGATGGTTTCCGACATCCCGTTCGCGGGACCGGTTGGCGCTGTTCGCGTGGGCCGCGTTAATGGGGAATTCGTCGTTAACCCGACGCACACTCAGCGCCTCGAAAGCGACTTGGACATCGTCTACGTCGGCAATGAAAACGACGTTGTCATGATCGAAGGCGCTGCCGATGAAGTTCCCGAAGAGGAATTCATTAAAGCGCTCGAATTTGCCCAACCTTTCGTCAAGCAGATCGTGCTTGGGCAGAAAGAACTTGCCGCCAAAGCCGGCAAGGAAAAGCGCGTGGTACCGCTCATGCTCGTCAAAGACGAGTTGCTCGAAATCGCCTATCAAGTGGCAGGGGATCGCATCGAAGCGGCCCTCTACACCTCAGGCAAAGTTGCTCGCATTAAGGCTGTCGATGCCCTCAAGACGGAAGTTAAAGCCGCCATCGTTGCGAAATTCCCGGAAGCCACAGGCTTCGAGATGAGCCAGGCGTTCGATTACCTTCAGGAAAAAGCCGTCCGCATCAGCGCCCTCGACAAGGGGATTCGCGCCGACGGACGCGGCTACCTCGATTTGCGCCCGTTGACGGCTGAAGTTGGCCTGCTCCCGCGCTCGCACGGTTCCTCGCTCTTTTCGCGTGGCGAAACCCAGGCTGTGGCGCTCGCCACGCTGGCTCCCGCCGACGAAGCCCAAATGCTCGACGCCTACACCGGCGGCGAAGCCGAAAAGCGCTTCATGCTGCACTACAACTTCCCACCGTTCTCCGTCGGCGAAACCGGACGCACCGGCAGCCCCGGACGCCGCGAAATCGGCCACGGCGCTCTTGCCGAGCGTTCCATCGCCCCGGTCATCCCGGCCGAGCGTGATTTCCCCTATGCCATCCGTATCAGCAGCGAGATCATGGAATCCAACGGTTCCAGCTCAATGGCTACGGTTTGCGCGGGCATTCTCGCCCTCATGGACGCGGGTGTTCCGATTAAGAAGCCCGTCGCGGGCATCTCCGTCGGTCTCGTGACGGAATATGACGCCAATCACAACTTGGTCCGCTACCAAACCATGACGGACATCCTCGGCAGCGAGGATCACTTCGGCGACATGGATTTCAAACTCTGCGGCACCGACCTCGGCGTCACCGGGTTCCAACTCGACCTCAAACTGACCAGCCTCCCTCACAAAATCCTCGCCGAAGCCATCCGCCAAGCCAAGGAAGCCCGGACGATCATCCTGGGCGTCATGGCTGCCGCGATTGCCGAACCGCGCAAGGAACTGAGCGTCTATGCTCCTCGCATCGAAACCGTCAAGATTCCGGTCGACAAGATCGGCCTCCTGATCGGACCTGGTGGCAAGACCATCAAGGGCATCGTGGCCGAGACCGGCGCCGAGATTAACATCGAGGACGACGGCTCCGTGCACATCTACTCCAACAACGGCGAGAGCCTCCAGCGCGCCAAGGACATCATCGCTGGCATGACCAAGGAGATCGAAATCGGCACCACCTACAACGGCACCGTCGTTTCCACCAAGGAGTTTGGCGCATTCGTTGAAGTGATGCCCGGCAAGGAAGGCCTTGTCCACATCTCCGAACTGGCTGACTTCCGTGTAAACAAGACCGAAGACGTCGTTCGTGTGGGCGACGCCATCTGGGTCAAGTGCGTTGGCATCGACGACAAAGGCCGCGTGAAGTTGAGCCGTCGCGCTGCCATGAAAGAGCGCAATGAAGTCGCCGCCGAAGGCGATGCCAAGCCCGAGACCAAGTAAGATCCTCGGCTGAAAAACTTAAAACGCCTCATCCACTTGTTGGATGAGGCGTTTTTTTATTCTCATGTTTAGGTTTTAGGCTGCCGCCAAGGCAGAAAAAAGCGCAGCGGAGATTAACCCCTGCTGCGCTCGAATCATTTTCGCCTCTTGCGCTTTTTTGCGGCTATTTCTTTACTGCGGCTAGTCGGCTTTCCCGTCGGCTCGCTCTTCGAGGTGTTTGACTCGCTCGATCAACTTTGGCAGGCGGGCGATCCGGGCGAGTTGCTCTTTTTGCTCCCGGATGGGGGTGGCGGGATAACCCAGCCACATCTCTTTGGCAGGGATGTTCTTGCTCACGCCGCTTTTGGCCGCAACGATGGCTTGGTCGCCGATTTCAATGTGGCCGACAACGCCGACTTGGCCGGCCAGGGTCGCGTAGTTGCCGATTTTGCTACTTCCAGAAATACCGACTTGGGAGACGATGACACTATGCTTGCCGATGACGACATTATGGGCGATTTGCACCAGATTGTCGATTTTGGTCCCTTCGCCGATCCATGTCCGGCCAAATCGGGCCCGGTCAATAGTTGTATTGGCGCCGATCTCCACATCGTTGTCGATCTGCACGATGCCGATTTGCGGGATTTTCACATAGCGCCCGTTGGCCATTTCAAAGCCAAAGCCGTCGCTGCCAATGACAGCGCCGCTGTGGATGATCACGCGATCCCCAAGCGTGCAACGCTCGCGGATGCTGACGTTGGGATGAATATGACAATTCGCGCCAATCCGGGTTTCGTGCCCGATGTAAACATTGGCTCCAAGCACAGAGCCATCCCCAATGGAGCAGCCCGCTTCAATCACGGCATGAGCCTGGATGGAGACGCCGGAGCCGATCCGGGCGCCGTCGGCAATGACAGCGGTGGGATGAATGCCCGGTTTGAAGACGACTGGTGCGGGCGCGAATCTCTCGACAACCTTGGAAAAAGCCAGGGAGGGATTGCCTACCTGGATTTGGATGGCTTCAAGCGGCTCATTAAAGCCCTCAGGAACCAGCGCGCACGTGGCGCGGCTGGCTCTCAGGGCGGGAAGATACTTGGCGTTGCCAAAGAAGGTGATGTCGCCTTCCTGAGCGTCGGAAACAGAGGCCGCGCCGGTGATACGGACGGCCTCGAAGTTTCCGATGACGCGCCCACCGACCAAGGCGGCAAGCTCTTCAACCGTTGCGTCCACTATTTTTTGTCGGCAGGCTTGGCTGCGGGTGCCTCGGAAGCGGCAGCGTCCTTGGGCTTGCTGGCGTTGAGAGTCTTGATGATGTCGTCGCTGAAATCAGCGGCATCTTTGGAGTAGAGAACGACTTCCACGCCGTTGGAGCTTAGGCCCGATTTGTCGAGCACGAGGTCGTATTGATCGCTCTTGACCTTGTCGGCGACCAACTTGCGGATTTCATCAACGATACCGGCGCGCATGCGGCCAGCTTGGTCCTGGAGATCCTTGAGTTTGCGGGAGCGGAGTTCAACAATCTCCTTTTCCTGACGCTTGGATTCCTCGGCTTTTTCGTCGCGTTCCTTGGATTTCTTTTCCTTGGCGTCTTTGCTCAATTCGGGCTTGCCGAGTTCTTCATTGAGCTTGCGAATGGCGTCCAGGTTTTTGTTGAAGACATCCACGAGGTCCTGAAGATCTTTCTGGGCCAGACCCTGGGCTTCGTCGATGCGCTTCTTGGCCAGCTCGGTTTTATAGTAGCTGGAGAAGATTTTGTTCATGTCCACATAGCCGATTTTGGTGTCAGCGGCCTTGGCAAAGGTGCCCGTGGCAACGACAGCAACGGCGATGAGGGAGGTGAGGAGTAGGTTTATTTTCATTGGATTAAATAGAGATGAGTTGGTTCAGACACTCCGGGGTGGAGTCTGTTCAAAATTGATAACCGATATTGAAATTAAAGTGGCCGCTGTGGTTGGTCGAGTCTCCTTTTTGGACCGGAACGCCGTAGTCGAGCCGGATAGGACCAATAGGCAGGTCGAGGCGAATGCCAATACCAACGTCTGAGGAGAGTTGGTTTGGGTTAAAATCATAGGCACCGCTGTTGACATAGCCTGCGTCATAGAAGAAAGCGCCGCGCACGCGATCCACCACGGGGTAAGTGTATTCCGCTGTGACATGAGCCAGCGAGTCGCCACCGATGGGATCGCTGTTGACGTCTTTGGGGCCAACGTTGCGGAAGCTGAAGCCGCGCAGGTTGTTGGAGCCTCCCAAGTAGAGGCGGTCAAAGATCGGTACATGGTCGGTGCTCGACCAGTTGTTCACCGTGGCGGCTTCCCCGGAGAGAGTCAGGATGGTATCCCAGGGCAGGGATAGGTAGTGGGAGGCTTGGATACTGCCGCCGTAGATGGCTTCATTGCCTCCGAGCGGACCACCAGCCACGAAGGTGGTGAGTTCGGCGCGGGTGCCCCTGCGGGTGAGGAAGACGCTATCGCGGGTGTCATAGACGAGCGACGGTCCAATCTGGCTCTTCAAATGTGAGCCCTCATCGTCTTTGATGGTTTGGGAAACGCCAGAGGAGACGTTGTAAAGGTTGATTTCCTCCAAGCGATAATCCACGCGCCAGGAAAGGTTTTCATTGATCGCTTTGCGCGTGAAGAGGTCGAAACCGTAGTTGCGCTGGTTGTAAACACTACTGAGGTAATCGGCGTCGTGGTAGAAGAGTTCGCCGCCGACAGCCAGTTTGTAATCGAGGAAATACGGTTCAGTGAGGGAGACGGTGAAGTCCTTACGTTGGGCGCCGTATTGCACGCGGGTGCGGAAATGCTGGCCGCCCCCGGTCAAGTTTGGCCAGTTGGTGATGTCGAAGTTGCTCTGGGAAAGTTCCACGAACCCGATCACGCTATCAATGGTGCTGTAGCCCGCGCCGAAGTTGAGGGAGCCGGTGCGTTTTTCCGAAACCACGACATTCATATCCTTCTTGCCGGGTGTCAGCGTATCGGAAGGGAACACATCGACGCGTTCGAAGTAGTTCAGGTTCTGGAGGCGTTGCTTGCTCGCCTCGGCATAGACGCTGTTGTAGAGATCGCCTGGTCCTACCGCCAGTTCGCGGCGGATGACTTTGTCCTTGGTCCGGGTGTTGCCGCTGATGTTAATACGATTGACGTAGGATTGCGTGCTTTCGTCGATCCGATAGGTGAGGTTAATCTGGCGATTGGCTGCGGGGGTCATGACTGGGACGACCTGGGTGTCAATGTAACCGTGCGAGCCATAGATGTCCTGAATGTGCTTCACGTCGGCCCGGACGTCTGCCGGGGAATAGACTTTGCCTGTCTGCTGGTGGATGACAGCGGTGATTTCTTCCACCTTGAAAAGTTTGGCACCTCCCACGGTGACAGAGCCAACATGGTATTGGGATCCCTCGACAATAGGGAAGGTAACGATGACACTTTCCTTGTTGCCAATGCGCGATACGGTCGGATCGCCGATTTTCACGTCTGCGTAGCCGTGATTTTGATAGTAGTCGCGCAACGCGTCCATGTCTGTCGAGATCAGCTCCTTATCCACGCGGCCCGATTTGTCCAGAAAGGATAAGATGTAGTGTTTGCGACTTTTGACGACCTTGCGCAATTCGCGGGCGGTGAAGACCGTGTTGCCTTCGAAGTTGATGCGCTTGATGAATGTTCTTGGCGCTTCGGTGATGACGTAGGTGACCGTTGATTCGTTGGTGCGATCGTCCGTTTTGACTTCGGTTTTGACCTCAGTGTCCTTGTATCCCTTTTCCTGATAGGCGGTGAGGATCTTCTGACGGTCGGCTTCCACGTCGGCTTCGGTCAATTCGTTGCTGGGTTTTGTAGTCAGCTTCTTACGGAGTGAGCCGGCGCTGATAGAGCTGGCACCCTCGATTTTCACTTCCTTCACTTTGGCTTTGGTCTGGACGACGACAATGACTTTTACGGTGCCGTCGGGCTGGGGATCGCCAAAAATGCGGACATTAAAAACCTTGGTGGTTTGATAGAGGTTGCGGATGTCTTCCTCCGCGATGCCAACCGAGTAGGGTTTACCCACTTTGGTGTGCATGTTGTTAAGGATGCGCTCCTTACTGACTGTGGCAGAACCTGCGAACTGCACGTCAATGCTCTTGACGATCGGGGGGGTGACAGGAGCATTCTGCCCCCAGGCAATCGGCGAAGTGGTGATGCAGGCGATTGCGGCGGCGGCGAGGAAATGTTGGCTTGTTCTCATAAAATTCTGCCGCTCCCTAAAATTCAGGCTAAAATGGGAGCAGAATGACGGCAATGAATGAAGACTTCGCAAGAAAAGGTCAAGACTCCTTTCCTTGGGAAAAGCCTGATAATGAGAAAATTTATATCTAATATTCTCGAAAGTAATGCATGAGCGATTGATTAGTGAACGGTTGATGCCGGTTCTGGAAACGGTGGATGCCCGCCGGGTGGTCATCGGTGCGCCGCTGCTGCCCGCCCGATTTCTCTGGCGTGAAGTGGAATATGCTGTGGCTGAAGTGCTTGAAGAATGGAAGGAGACTGGCCCGTGCCATCACGGGAGTGGTGAGCGCTATGTGCGCAAGCATTGGTGGCATATCCGCACGGCGACAGGCGAGGAAATGAAGATTTATTTCGAGAGGCAAGCCCGCTCCACCCGGCAAAAAACGCAGCGTTGGTGGCTCTATACGGTGGCGATGCCGGGAGAATAACAGTGGCGACTAATCGATCAACTCGTAGCGTGTGTTGCGTTCGCGAGGTTCGTAGCCTGCCTCGCGGATGAGATGGCGGATTTCCTCCTTCTGGAGCCGGAAATGCGCTCCGGCGCTGCTCACCACATTCTCTTCCATCATCACCGATCCGAAGTCGTTCGCGCCGTATTCCAGCGAGATTTGCCCGATCTTCGGTCCTTGCGTCACCCAACTGCATTGGATGTTTTGGAAATTGTCCAAACAGACGCGGGCCAGCGCCAGCGTGCGCAGGTATTCCGCCGCGCCCACCGTCTGCGCCTTAAGGACGGTGTTTTCCGGCTGGAACGTCCAGCAAATGAAGGCAGTGAAGCCACCGGAGCGGTCTTGCTGTTCGCGCAACCGCAGGAAGTGTTCGATGCGATCCTCTATCTTCTCCACATGGCCGAACATCATCGTGGCGCTGGAGGTGAGGCCGAGGCTGTGGGCCACGTCCATCACTTCGAGCCATTGATCGGTGCTGCACTTGCGCGGGGCGATCTGCTTGCGCACGCTGTCCACCAGGATTTCGCCGCCGCCGCCGGGGATGGAGCCCAGCCCCGCTTCCTTGAATTTGGTAATCACCTCGCGCAGGGGCATTTTAAAGACGTTGGCAAAGTGTTGGAATTCGGGCGGACTAAACCCGTGGATGGCAATTTGCGGAAAGCGTTCGCGTATGTGGGCGAGCGTTTCGAGATACCAGTCGATCCCCAGCGAAGGGTGGTGGCCGCCTTGCAGCAAAACCTGTGCGCCGCCAATGTCGGCGAGTTCCTGCAACTTCTGATCCAACGCTTCCCGTGTGATCACATACCCTTCTGCGTCCTTTTCCGTTCGGTAGAACGCGCAGAATTTGCAGTACACATTGCAGACGTTGGTGTAGTTGATGTTGCGATCCACGATGTAGGAGACGATCTCGTTGCCTCGACCGCCGTGGGCTGCGGCTTGGATCTGCTGGCGGCGGGCATTTGCCAGCGCCCCCAATTCTTCCAGCGGGGTGTGGTAAAGTTCCAAAGCATCGGCTGCGGAGATGCGTTCTCCGGCGAGGATTTTGTCGGCTAGGGATGAGTCCAAGCTCGTGGCAGTCATAGGGTTTAGCGGGTGGTGAGTGCACGGCAGATTTCGCCGACGAGCACGGGGCCTCGGTAGATGAAGCCCGTGTAAAGCTGGACCAGCGCGGCTCCGGCATCAAGTTTTTCCAAGGCGGCGTCGGCGTCGAAGATACCGCCCACGGCGATCACGGGGAGGGACAGGTGTTTGCAGACATAGCGGACGATCTCCGTGGAGCGAGCCCGCAATGGTCTGCCGCTCAATCCGCCGGTCTGGTCGCGGCCTTCCGGGACGCACGAGTGATCGAGTGTGGTGTTGGTGGCGATCAACCCCGAGAGCCCGTGTGCGGTGACCAGTTCCAGGATTTCGTCGATCTGCGCCCATTCCAGATCCGGCGCGATTTTTAAAAGTAGCGGTTTGGGGGTTGGCTTGGCCCGGTTGGCGGCCATGACCGCGCCGAGCAATTCGTCGAGTTCCGCTTTTCCCTGCAAAGTGCGCAGGCCGGGCGTGTTGGGAGAGCTGACATTGAGCGCGAAGTAGTCGCCCAAGGCAAAAAGGCGTTCAAAGGAGCGGAGGTAATCGCCAGTGGCTTCCTCCAGCGGGGTGATTTTCGATTTGCCGAGGTTGATGCCGACGGGGATTGTTGGCCATGGGCCTGCGGTTTTCTGTCGCTCCAAGCGTTCCGCCACGGCGTCGGCTCCGCTGTTATTGAAGCCCATCCGGTTGATGACCCCGCCCATATCGGGCAGCCGGAAGATGCGCGGGCGCGGATTGCCGGGCTGGGCGAGCGCGGTGATGGTCCCGGCTTCCACAAAGCCAAATCCGAGCGTCTGCCAGGCCGTGAGCGCCTCGGCTTCCTTGTCGAACCCGGCGGCGAGCCCCACGGGATTGGGGAATTTCAGGCCGAAGACGGTCCGTTCCAGCTTCGGGTCGTGCGCGGGACGCAATGGAACTTCGGCAAGCATCCTTAATCCCCGCATGGCGAGGTGATGGATCGTCTCCGGGTCGAATTGAAACAGAAGCGGGCGAACGAGGTGGTCGTAGAGCAGCGGCGGAATCATGTCGTGCTCTTATCGAAACACGAATTGGACAACGAACGAAGAATTTTCCGCGACGGGGTGCAAACCATTTCTACCTAGGGAGCGTAAAAACAGAAGTGACGTCCACGGGAGGGCGTTTGGAGAGGCAAAGGATCGCCATAATCTCGACATTGGTGGTTACGCCTACCACGGCCAGAGCGGTGATCGTCCAGCCCGGAGCGTTGAAGGTGAGCAGGCCTACAAAGCAGGCAAAGAGACAAAGCCCATAAAACTTGGCCAGATAGGAATGAGTGGCGGGCATTGCCCGGAAACGGAGGAGGCTTATAAGAATACCAGCGGCTTCGGAGCCCAGCAGCGCCAGAATGGCAGCCCAATGCGCCGATAAAACCGGCCGGCAGAGCAACCACGTCGCAAGCAGGATGAAGAGGTAATAAATGACATCCGTCAGGCTATCGTAGCGCCGGAGGGCTGGGGTTGAGACCCCGAAGCGTCGGGCCAGGACACCGTCGTAGATGTCCGAGAGCGTCGCTGCAAGCAGCAGGGGAGCGAAGATCGCTCGGGGCCAACCGAGCAGCACGACTGCCAGCGCTAAAGGCCCGAGGAGAAGCCTCAGCGTGGTCAGCAGGAACGGAATGGAGCGTTTCATATTGCAAAGAGAATGAGGGAGGGACTTTCTTCACTCCTGATTTTCGGCTCCCGCCAGGCTTTCGGCGATGATGTCGTCGAGTTGAGCGAGGCTTTCCACTTTGGCGAACTGGTTGCGGAGCGTTTTGGCGCGGGGCATGCCGTGGGTGTAGGCCATCAGGCGGGCACGCAGGGAATGGAGCGCCGGGCGTTCGGCTCCGCGCGCTTCGATGGCCAGTACGCAATGCAGCCGGATGAACACCCATTGGGCTTCGAGTGGCGGCGGGGGCAGGAGTTCGCCGGTGGCAAGGTAGTGCTTTATCTCGTGGAAAATCCACGGGGCGGACATGGCTCCCCGCCCAATCATGAGGCCCGCGACGGCGGTTTCGCGGCGGCGACGCGCGGCTTCCTGCGCGCTGTGGATGTCGCCGTTGCCGATGACGGGGATGCGGACGGAGCGGGCGACCTGGTCGATGACATCCCAGTCGGCCTCCCCCGAATACCCCATGTCCTTGGTGCGGCCATGCACGGCAAGCGCCTGGATGCCCGCCTCTTCGAGAATCCGCGCGGTGTCGAGCGCATTGACGGCGTCGCGGCTCCAACCAATGCGGATCTTCGCGGTGACAGGGCAGGGGGCCGCCGCGTGGACGACTGCCCGGGCGACGCGCTCCAGCACGGGGAGGTCCTTCAGCAAGGCCGAACCGCCGTTGCGGGCGACGACTTTGTTGACGGGGCAGCCGAAGTTGAGGTCGAGGAAATCAGGCTGCACCCAGTCGCGCACCATGCGGGCGGCTTCACCGAGGTGTTCCGGGTCAGCCCCGAAGAGTTGGACACCCAAGGGCCGCTCGCCGGGAGTAAAATCGAGGTATTCCATTGTCCGGGCGTTCTTGCGGAAGATACCCTCGGCGGAGACAAACTCCGTGACCATGACGTCGGCTCCCTGTTCTTTGCAAAGCCCGCGAAAAACCTTATCCGTCACCCCCGCCATCGGCGCAAGGTAGAGGGGAAAGGCGTTTTGGAACCAGGGAAGCATTAGCAATCTCTTCTATTCCAGCAGCCCCACTACTTCCCGTTGCACCGCCTCGATCTGGTCGAGGTGAAGCTGGGGATCGGGGATGACGAAGAGTTCGCCGGTTTTGGCGTGAAGGTAGAGGTGCAGACGCCGTCCGCCTTCTTCTTCTTTGACCTCGACGGGCTTAAGGAGACGCTTGCGCTCCAGCATGAGGGCCAGGATGAAGCGGACATTGGCGTGTTCCTCGCCCGGTTCGCTCATGTAGCGGCGCAGGAGGGTTTCGGCGGTTTGCTTGCCGAGCGGTTCGACGATGGGCGGCGGAATCTCAAATTTGCTCCGCCAGGTGGAGTAGGGTTGCCGGGTTTGATCGCGCTGTTGCCAGGCTTCTTCGCAGAGGTCTTCGCGGTGGAAGCCCGCCTTGTCCGAGAAAAGGAGGGTGTAGAAGAATTCGCCATCGGCGAAGGTGTGTCCGGTGGCGGTACAGGCGTTGCTGCGGCCTTTGATTTCCCATTCGTTGGCCATGATTATAATTTGGGTTTAGGACCGAAGAGTTCGGAGAGTTTGGGGAATTCGCGGTTGGACCCCTTCAGGTAGAGGAGGTAAAGGCCGACGACGCCGAAGAAGATGATGGGCGTCCAGGCGGCGGTGAATGGGGTGACGCGATTACCTTTGCCAAAGGCGAGCATGAGGAAGGAGAAGAAAGTCATTCCAGCAAAGAGGAAAATGGCTCCGGCGATACCGGTGAGGACGCCCCTGCGGGAGAAGACGATGGCCAGCGGGCCGGTGAAGAGGACGACGACAAGGCACTGGAAGGGGAGCGCCCAGCGGTATTGGAGATGGGTGCGGTAGGGGGCCAACTGGCTGGTGGGGAAGTCGGCGTTGAAACGCAGGTAATTGCGTAATTCCGGCACGGAAAGGCCTTGGGGATCGAGGTTGGAACTCGCGATGCGCCAAGGGGTTTCACTCCAGTCGTTGATTTGCAGGGTCTGGAACGGTTTGTTGGACAGGATGGAGCCGTCCGGGGCGAATTTTACCAGAATGCCGTTGGAGAGGAGCCAAGTTTTGGTTTCCGGCTTGAAACTGGCCGTGAAGGCGATCCATTTGGAGGTGATGGCACCGGTCGGGTTTTGTTCCAGGATGGTGACGCCGTCGAGGAGGTCGCTATCCAAGGCGCGTGCGCGCATTCTTCGGACATACCAGATGCGGCGGTCGGCGCGGTTGCAGAAGACCTGTCCATCGAGGAACTTGTATTTGTCCCGTTTTTTGCTGATTCCGTTCTTCAGTTCCTTTTTGATCGATTCGGACTGCGGGGCGAGACTGTAGTTGAGGGCTGCGCAGACTCCAGTGAGGACAAGCCCTGTGCCGATGAGCGGCATAAGAAGCCGGGTGAGGCTCTGGCCCGCCGTGAGCATGGAGATGATTTCGTTGGAGCGGGACATGCGGCTCAAACAGAAAAGGAGCGCCAGCAGCAATCCCACGGGGATGCAGATCATCATGAACTGAGGCACCTGGGTGAGGTAATAATAGACCACCCACTTCAGGGAAACGTGCGCGTCAATAAATTCGGAGGTGTTGCTTTGGAGATCGAAAACGAGCCAAATCCCCAGGAACCCGAAGAAGCAAAGCAGGAACGGAGTGAGGAAGCTGCGGAGGAGGTAACGGTCCAGAAGGATCATGCGATGGGATTTACTAGAGCATCCTTGGGGAAATTTCCAATCATTCCGTGCGGAGGGGGCTGAAAGGGTTCGCGCAAAGGTCGCAAAGAACGCAAAGGGGATGAAAGGCGGATTTGTTGCTCCCTCCTCAAAAATCTTTGCGTCCTTTGCGCGAAATTCCATCCTCTTTCCGTATGCTCTTGAAGTGGGGATGAAAGGGAAAAAGTGCTCGCGCAAAGCACGCCAAGGACGCAAAGATCGGCGGGATGAAAGAAAACGAGATTGCCAAGGCGGTGGTGGATGCCGCGTATGCATTGCACAAAGATTTGGGGCCGGGCTTGCTTGAATCCGTTTACGAAGTGCTTTTGGCGGATGCTTTGCGACAACTCGGCTATGAAGTGGAGCGGCAGCATCCCATTCCCATTTGCTTCCGCGGCAAGCGTTTCGATGAAGGATTCCGGGCGGATTTAATTATTGAGGGAATCGTGCTTGTCGAACTGAAATCCGTTGAGACGTTGGGTCGAGTTCACAAAAAGCAAATCCTCACGTATTTAAAGCTCACTGGGTTGAAACTTGGCTTACTGATCAACTTCGGTGGCGAACGCCTCAAAGGAAACATCGAGCGTCTCGTCAACGGCCTTGAGGAGCCTCCCTGTTGATTCCTTTTGCGTCCTTTGCGCCCCTTTGCGCGAAACTGAATAAAGAATGACTCGCGCCAAGAACGCCAAGGACGCAAAGATCAGCGGGATGAAAGAAAACGGAATGTGGAGATAGATGCACGGACGAAGATGACATTGCAATGAATCACCGAAAATCTTAGCGTGGCAATAGTCCATCGAAACTACATCCCTTTTATGAAAAGTCTGCTGCTGATACTACTAGCTGCCGCGATGCTTATCGGCTGTGGAAAACCCATAACCATCGGAGTCCTCCGACAACGCGACTTTGTTCAACACATCCTTGATTCTCAACCTCAAACTATGGGTAAGGCGAAGGTGTCCATCGACGAGCAGAATAACATTCTCATCGAGATTGATGTTTTAGTGAGCGATGTATCGGCTTTTCGTGCCTCTTTCGAGAAAATCCGAAATGGAACATCTGACTATCTCAAGCAGGAGGCGCGTCCATTCATAGTGAAGACTCAGAATGAGATTTTTACCCTTCCGCTAAAATAAATCCTGACGGTCTTTGCAGTTTCCAGTCGTTAGGAATGAGGAAGAACAGCGAACCTCTCGTCAACGGCCTTGAGGAGTCTCCCGTTGATCCCCTTTGCGTCCTTTGCGCCCCTTTGCGCGAAAATTTCCTCCTGCACTCTTGATGCGGGGGGCCATTGGGGGGCATTTTAACAGTTCTCATGATTGCATTTCGCGAAGACATTGGTGACGAGTTTGTGGAGCGCGTCCGGCAGATTTTTGCACCGGACGGGCTGCTTGCGTCTGCGCGCAATTTTGAATATCGCCCCGAGCAGCAGCAAATGGCCGTTGCTGTGGCCCGTGCGCTCTCGGAGGAACGGCACCTTGTCGTGGAAGCCGGGACGGGCGTGGGCAAGTCGCTCGCTTATCTGGTTCCCTCGATCCTCTTTGCGCTGGCGAAGAAGAAAAAGGCGGTGATCTCCACCTACACGATCAATCTCCAGGAGCAGTTGGTTTATAAAGACATCCCCATTTTGCAGAAGATCCTGCCGGTGGAGTTTGAGGTGGCGCTCTGGAAGGGACGGCAGAATTACCTCTGTCCGCGCCGTCTGGAGCGGGCAATGCAGAGCCAGGGCGATCTTTTCACTTCGCCGGAACAGGAGGAGTTGAAGCGGATTTGGGAATGGTCCAAGACGACGCAGGACGGCTCGCTGGCGGATTTTGCAGTGGAACCAGACCCGGCGGTGTGGGCTCAAGTGTGCAGCGAGTCGCATCTTTGCACGGTGAAGGGATGTGGAGGGAAGGAGAGCCGCTGTTTTTATCAGCGGGCGCGCAAACGGCTGCTGGCTGCGGATCTGGTGGTGATGAATCACACGCTCTTCTTCCTCAACGCCGCGTCGGCGGAGGAGGACGAGGTGGGATACATTTTTGCCAACGATTTTGTGATCTTCGACGAGGCGCACACGGTGGAGAGCGTGGCGGCGCGGCAGATCGGGCTCAATATTTCGCAGTTCAGCCTCAAATACGCGCTCCAGCGGCTCTACAACGAGCGGACGAAAAAGGGGCTCTTCACGGCATTACGCAATCCGGACGGCGTGCGCGAGGTCACTGCGTTGCTGGAACTGGTGGACAAGTTTTTCGATGCCGTTGCGGAAAAAGCGCCGTTTAAAAAAGGGCGCGAGGTGCGCATCCGGCAGCCCGATTTGGTACCGGACACGATCACAGGGAAGCTGGCGGAGCTGCAGGCATTGATCGTTACGCTGCTCAAAAATGTCGAAGACGAGACCAGCAAGGCGGAGCTCCAGGAAATGGGCCGCAAGGTCCGGGATGCGCGGCTTGCCATAGCGACGTTTCTTTCCCAGAGCGCGGAGGATCACGTTTACTGGGTGGAGAAGACCGGCAAGCAGGGGCAGTTCTGCGCGCTCAACGCCGCGCCTGTGGACATCGCGAGCCATTTGCGGGCGATGCTTTTTAAAGAGGGCTCCACGTGCGTGATGACGAGCGCGACGCTTTCCGTGGGGAGCGCGGAGATGCACTACTTCCGCAATCGTGTGGGAGCGGAGGAGGTGACGGCAGTACAGGTGGGCAGCCCGTTCGATTACGAGCGGCAGATGCGGCTCTACGTGACGCGCAAGATGCCCGATCCGCGCGATGCGGGCTACGAAGAGGCGCTGGCGGCGCAAGTGGAGAAGTTTGTGGAAATGAGCCAGGGCCGGGCGTTTGTGCTCTTCACCTCCTACAAGACCATGCAGTCGATGGCGGAGCGCCTGACCAAGACGTTCGTTAAAAAGGGGTGGAATCTGCTGGTGCAGGGGCAGGGGACATCGCGGCACCGGCTGGTGGAGGATTTCAAGAAGGACGGCGAGCCGAACGTGCTGTTCGGTACGGACAGTTTCTGGAGCGGTGTGGATGTGCCGGGCGAGGCGCTATCGAATGTGATCATCACGCGGCTGCCCTTCGCGGTGCCCGATCACCCGCTCATCGAGGCCCGCTTGGAGGTGATCCAGGCGCAGGGGGGCGATCCGTTTGCCGAATATTCGCTGCCGGAAGCAATTCTCAAGCTGCGCCAAGGGGTGGGGCGATTGATCCGCACGAAGTCGGACAAAGGCATCGTCGTCATCCTCGATCCGCGCATTTTGACCAAGGGTTATGGGAGCGCATTTTTGAAAGCACTGCCGAAGTGTCCTGTGGAGGTGGTGTAGCGGAAAAATCGGTTGCAAGCGAGTCGTCGCACGCCCTATCCTCACCAGATGTTCCAAAGTCTCCATGTCAAACTTCTTGCTGAATGTTACCGGCTTCGTCGCAAGAAGTCGGCCCGTCAACGGTCATTTCCACTCACTCCGCAGCAGATTTTAAGTGACATTAACCAAGAGGAATTGGAGGCGATCCGTTCGCAACATGTGATTCCAAATCCCGGGATTCGCATTGAGAAATACTTGGAGATGGACAAGTGGCTCGGCATCAATGTGCGGCGCATTTTCAATCTCGGACTGGATTTTGAACCGAAGCGTCGGATTCTCGATCTCGGGTGCGGTGCGGGCTACTTTCTGCATATCTCCAAGCGACTCGGGCACGATGTACTCGGATTGGATATCCCCGAGCCAGCATGGTATGGCGATATTACGCGGTTGCTGGGTGTGTCGCGGGTCATTCAGCGGATCGAACGATGCACGGCGCTGCCGGATTTGGGCGAACCCTTCGATTTGGTCACGGGGTTCATGGTTTGCTTTAATGACCACATTGCCGAGACGCCGTGGGGTATCGCGGAATGGCGGTTTTTCCTAGACGATCTCTGGACCCGCCTGCGCCCTGGGGCGGTGGTCTGGTTTGAGCTTAATCCCGGACGCGATGGCACCCATTACACACCCGAACTCAAGAGCTTTTTTGAGGAGCGGGGAGCGATTGTGGATCGCAATCGGCTGGTATGGGGTATGGAAACGAGTCGCTATCTGGCGCTTAAACGGCTGGCCAGCAAGATGGAGGCGTAAGCGCTCCCGGAGAGCGCGAGAGAGGAAGTCGCTTCACCAACGCTTGTGTGGCAACGGCTTGGCGAAAATGGCGAGGTTATTGCCCACCGGGCGCTCCCGTCCATCGGAGGGGTGATTGATCACGCGCAGTTTGTCGCTAGCCGTATCGGCCATGACCAGCGTGGCTGAGCCGCCGCCATCCAGTGCGATCGCATCCGTCGCGCCGAAATCCTGCAACAAGACCTGGGCCACCTCTGCATAGGACATGCCTTTGCTGATCTCGGGTTGCCTGCCGTCGGAGACAAAGAGGATCAATTTATTGTCCCGTGTCAGTCCTATCGCCGTTTGAGGATAGGTTATATCGCCTCCCTGACGGGCGGTGATTTTTCCGGCGGTGAGCAACCGCACATTTCCAGAGAGCGCATTGTAGAGTTCCACTGGCGGGTCCGTGGCAAAGCCGGTGATGTCCGTTGGTGGCTTGGCAATGAATGTCACCGTGTTGTCGCGGCCGATGTTGATGCCGTAGTTGTGATTCTTTTCCGTGGGATGCCAGGGGAACACATGCCGCCCGTTGGATACGCTGAGGGAAATGGCCTGCCCCAGTTGATCGAAGAAGCCGCCGTTGATGCCAATTTGTGCCCCCACGCTCCGGACGAAGTTCCGTGTGGTTTCGCGGCCGGGTTCAGCGCTTTTGTCTCCTGTCACCTCGAAGCGGATGTTTGGATTGCGCAAGTCGATGATGACAATGTTCATGTCGATTCGCCGGGGAAGGTCCACCACGCGATGCACATACCGCACGCCCTCGAAGGGCTCTGTGACGGTGTCGCCGACAGGACAACGTGGTTGCGGGCGCAGATACCACCCCACCGCAATCAATAAAAACCCAAGGAACCAGAGCCAGAGCAGAAAGGAACTCCGGCTATGGGACGGGGATTTTGGTTGTGCTGCGCGCATATTGTTCGTTGAACTTGGAAGACAGAATCAAGCGGAACAATAGCACCTTTCCTGGCGGGGGTTGAGAGGATTCTGGAGGATTGAGGAGGGAAATGTGCGTATGTGCTACAACTCCTTCAACAACCGCGCATGAATCCCATCGAAGCCGCCGTTGCTGAAGACCACAATGATGTCGCCGCTTTGCGCGAGTGGTTTGAGGCGGGCGATGATCTCGCTTACTCCCGGTTCATAGTAGGCCGGTTTGCCGGTGGCGGCGATGTCCGCGATGACGCGCTCAGGGTTGAGCCGTTCGGCTTCGGGGATTTGTTCGAGCCTCGCCACTTTGGCAAAGATGACACCATCGGCTTGCACGAACGCGCTAGGGAGTTGGTGCTGGAAGACGGAGCGCCGGGTGGTGTTGGAGCGCGGCTCAAAGATGGCCCAGAGGCGCGCGCCGGGGTATTGCTGGCGCAGGCCCGCGAGCGTGGCGGCAATGGCTGTGGGGTGGTGGCCAAAGTCGTCGATGATTTTGATGCCGCGCACTTCGCCACGGATTTCTTGTCGGCGCAGGACGCCTTCAAAGCTGGCGACGGCTTGCTGGATGACCGGGAGCGGGATGCCGTAGAAGTGGGCGGCGCTGATGGCCATGGCGGCGTTGCGCACGTTGTATTCGCCGACAAGCTGGAGGGTGAACCGGGTATTGAAGAGGGTGAATTCCGAGCCGCCGGGATGGTGGCTGACGTTCTGGATTTGGTTGGCAGCGTTAGCGGAGAAGCCGACTTCGACAACGGGTGCAGGACAGGTGCATGCAAGATCAAGGCAGTTGGGGTCGTCGGCATTGAGAAGCACCATACCGTTGCCAGGAACGATGTTGAGCATCCGACGGAAACTCAGTTTGATTTCGTCGAGGTCTTTAAAGATGTCGGCGTGGTCGAATTCGATGTTGTTGACGATGACCAGCTCCGGTAGGTAGTGGACGAATTTGCTCCGCTTGTCGAAGAAAGCGGTGTCGTATTCGTCGCCTTCGAGGACGACGTAATGCGAGTCGCGGAACCGCGCCCCTTGGCCGAGGTTTTTGGGGATGCCGCCGATGAGGTAGCTCGGTTCCAGCCCAGCGGTTTCCAGAATCCACGTGAGTAGCGAGGTGGTGGTGGTCTTGCCGTGGGTGCCGGTGACGACGAGGTTGTGGCGGCCTCGCAGGAAGAAAAGTTTGAGGGTTTCTGGCAGGGAGAGATAGTAGAGCTTGCGGTTGAGGACGGCCTCGACCTCCGGGTTGCCGCGTTTGATGGCGTTGCCGATGACGATCAACTGCGCGCTGGGCGGAAGGTTTTCGGCGCGGTAGCCAGCGGTGAGTTTGACGCCTTTTTGCTCAAGGAAAGTGGACATCGGCGGATAGACGTTTTCATCGGAGCCGGTGACGGTGAAGCCACGTTCCTGGAGAGCGGCGGCGACAGAGCCCATGGCGGTGCCGCAGATGCCGAGAAAGTGGATGTGTTGAATGCCGTGGTTCATGGAGTAGATTATCAAAGCGCAGGTTGAGGTGGATCGCTATGGAACTTTTTTAAGCAGCGCGGATTTTTTGGAGTCCTTTGAGGACAGCTCCCGCGACAAGCATTAGGAAAAATCCGGCGAGCAGACAGTTGCGTCCGGTGAAGAGGTGAGCTTGAGGCGGAACGGCGAAGGGGAACGGAAGGGACTGGGCGCACGGTTCTCCCTGTGGATTGAGAGCGGTAATGCGGGCGGTCTCACGAACGCCCGGCGGTATCCCGATAATGAGGGCAGTGATGCGATCCTGCGTGACGGTGTATTGGACTTCAGGGATGGGGATCCAGTGTTGTGCAAGTTTGCCCTCCGGGTCAAAGGAGAGGCGGCGGATGGCGATTTGATAGGTGTTGGCATCCGGCACTTTGGGCGGCGACCATGCGAATTCGGCGAGTCCGGCGGAGGTGGTGCGTACGATGACGATGTTTGGGATGGGAGGCAGGTTGCTGGGCTTGCCAATGGCATTGACGATGGTGGTATTGAGAGCCTCTGGATCGACGTCTGGAGTGATCTCAGGATGAGCCGGAGCCATCCTGCCGGGACTGGGCGTAGGAGAGGAGACAGGCACAACAGGGCGAGGTGTCGGGGTGGTGGCAATGACTGGCTCGGGCGTGGGAACGGGTTCCGAGGCAGGGAGAGCATCGGCGTGGACGTGGACTTGCCGGGAGACGCCGCCGAAGGAAAGCCGAATGTCGCCATCGATCCCAGCGGGATCGTCCGTCCCAAGAGACGGGGTGATGGACTGGGTGCTTTGGGGAGGAAGTACGATTTTATCCGGAAGGTGGAGGCGTGGATTGGCTTCCACTTGCAGGGTCACCGCCGCTGTAGTCCGATTGGTTAGGGTAAAGGAGCCGGAGCGCTCAGTCAGTTCCAGCGTGGCAGGGGTGACTGCGAAGGGGGCGTAGGCGTAGGCGTGTAGAGGGATTTCCACGCCGGAATCCCCCGAAAAATGGAGGTGGCCCCGGTATTCCCGTTCCGCATTGGGCGCGAGGGTGAGCCACAATTGGGTTTGCTCACCCCGGCGCAGTTTGTAGCTCGACGGCTCCAGAGTCCAAGGGGCGTCGGCGGTGGCGCTTCCTTCCAAGGTGCCGCCGCCTTTGTTTGCAATGGTGATGAGGTGTGCAACAGGGAGCCCCGCAGGGATTTCGCCGAATTCGACGGCGGCGGGTGTAGCCAGTTCCGGCAGGTTGTCTGTGATGGTGATGGCTATCTCGGCAGCAGAGGAGGTGCCATTTTTATTTTGGGCTGCAAAGAGGATGCGATCTTGCTGGCTCGGTTCTCCGTTCATGGCAGCAGTGTGCTGGTAGGTGAGGATCCAGACTTCTTGCGCGACGGGTTGCAGGCTGACGATTTTGCCCTGCGTTGGCCCTTTGCGGATGAGAAAGCTGGTGGTCTGCTCCTGCCGTCCATAGATGCGCAGGGGGATTTCAACGGTGCCGCCGCCGCTGACTTGCACGGCAATGGGAACGGCCATGGGAGCTGTCGGCGGTTCCTTCTTTTTATCGGAACTTTTTTCCTTGGGCAGGGGCGGAATGTTAATGGTTCCCAGGCTGGGTAGCGTGAAAACCAGCATGAGACACGCGGCAAAAAGAAGAGGCAGCCGACTACCGTGGCGGATGCGGATTGCAAACAAATGGAGTTTTCGATTGATCGTCAAGCTGCCTGTCATTAAGAAACAACGACCGTTCGCCTGCAATGAGATTCCCGACCCTTCGCAATTTCCGTGGCTTTTCCTTCGCTCTGGTGGTCGGAGTCGTGCTGGCTTGGCCTGGCGGCTCCGTCTGCGGCGCGTCGCTTTTTGGGCTTTTTGGCGTGAAGAAGGCCAGCGAATCACTTCACAAGCAGGATCCTCCAAAAGTTTCGCCCCGGGTGCTGGACCAGGTGACGCCCGACAACGCTCGAGTGCTGATTTCTTTGGGGAAACAGCGGGCTTACTTGCTATTGAATGGCGAGGTCGCCATTGATACGCCGATTTCGTCGGGCAAGGCAGCGGGGATGACGCCCACGGGTAGTTATCAGGTGCAGGAGAAGGACCCGGACCACCGTTCCAATGTGTATGGAAACTTTGTGGATAGCAGGGGACGGATTGTCCGGGCTGGAGTGAGTGCACGGATTGATTCCGCGCCGAGCGGCACGCATTTCGATGGCGCGCCGATGTATTGGTTTATGCGGATTGTGGAAGGAGTCGGGATGCATACAGGCATTTTGCCAGGCTATGCAGCCTCGCACGGTTGCATCCGGATGCCAGCCTTCATGGCGGAGGATTTCTTTAACAGCGTCTCCATCGGAACCCCCGTCACGATTACTCCCTAACCCATGGAATCGCTCCTCGCCACTCCCCAGGAATCCAAGGCACTCATCGAGTCGGACACCCCGATTCGCCTTATCGACTGCCGTGAGCCGGACGAATACGCGCTCTGCAAAATCGATCACGCGGAACTGCTGCCATTCTCCAATCTTTTCCGCGATTATTCCGCCCGGCTTCGCAACAAGAACGAGGCCCTCCTGATCTACTGTCATCACGGCATGCGTTCCCTGCGCGCCGCCTAATATCTCGCGCAACTCGGTTACACCAACGTCCGCTGCATCATGGGCGGCATCGAAGCCTGGGCCCGGGAAATCGATCCCGGCATGCCGCAGTATTAACCCCTATTCCGTCACAATGCGCTTCCATCGGTTGGCGCGTGCGCAAACGAGGCCGCTTTCCAGGAGTTCGAGGCGGGGGACGACCCGGTAGTTTCCGCTGATGGAAATCCTCGGCAACCGGTCAAACGCGGCGGCGTGGTCCGGGAACAGATTGGCCACGCGCGTGGTGAGGGCGGTGGTGAAGCCACACTCGCGGGCGCATAGAAATTCACGCAGCCCCACGGCTTGAGCGCCTCCGAAGGGATAGGCAAGGTGCCGCACCGGATGGCCAAGACGGTCTTCAAGAAGTCGCTTCGAGCCGGCCAATTCCTGACGCAGCGCATCGTCGTCGAGCTTGCTGGAAGTAAGATGATGGAGGCCATGCGCACCGATTGTAACCAGAGGGTGCGCGTCCATTCCAGCC
>Ga0118677_10003474_pt1 | contig 29740 bp, 20 predicted proteins | sample AliMusrvi5mmetaG_FD_86154 | JGI IMG/M metagenome (GOLD analysis project Ga0118677, IMG submission 86154) | reverse complement strand
TGCTTGGCGGCACCTTCCCTGAGCGGTTTCCATTCGCGGAAGGCTCGGGCACTAGCGGGAAAGACGCACAGGAGCCATTTCAAGGGCCGGACCCCAGCTTTGTCCCACAGCATGGTTAATCGCCTCCTGCATGGCCAGCAGGACGGCCGAGGCGTGAACTGAGTAGGGGCCGGACTGCCACTGCTCGAATACTTCCCCCGGATCCGCTGCCAACGCAATCTCGGATGCGATGCGACCCCGGAGCCGGGAGTCCACATCGAACAGGAAGGGGAATGCCCTCCGGAAGGCTGGACCGGTCAGGGAGGCAACAACGAGGACCAGGGCAACCGCAAGGACTACCCGGGCCAGATCGAAAAAGCAGCCGGAGGCCACCAAGCCGAGGATGCCCAGGACTGAAGCCTGGAGGTTGGCCCGGGTGATGGAGATGGGGAAGATTGCCCCTATAAATCTTTGTAGGATATTCTTGTTCATATTTTTTATTTCTTAGTCTTTTTCAATTCTAAAACAGACGGACCTGTGAACAACCCAAATCAAAAAAGGGTTGTTCTTACAGTTCTTCAGTCTATGTCCTGCACAGGCGAGGAGAATGGCTACCACCAGGGGGTGTTTTCTAGCAGGTCGATTAACAGATAGAGAAAATGGAATTTTTTAGAATTTCAGTTTCTATACGGCTCTAAGGCTGAACGGTGGAAATGGCTACCACTCAGGCGCGATGTTTCTAACGGCAAAATTACAAATCTCTAGCAAATAATTGAGACTCTAACGAGGTGCGATTTGCTATACAGCCCTAGGACTTCTGATCAGAGTGGCTACCAAAATTCTCATCAGTTAGTCTGGTGGTAGCCACTTTCGACCCCAAAGTTTTTAAAGTTACCCAAAATCGTTCGTAAAACTTTCTAGCCTTTCTGCTAGAAAGCGCCTACTGCCCGGTCTCCCGGACAGCGGATTTGAATGGCTCGGAGGAGCCGCCCCGGGATCCCAACTCTGGGACCCCGGGTGTCCTGTGACTACCACAGAGTTCCACACGGTCGAAGCGGGTGAATTTGGTTCTGAGGTGGCGGATCAGGCATTCTTGGTTCAAAGGCATAAATCAGGAGTTGGATAAATGCCTTATCAAACTTGGATCAAAATGCGGGCCAAGCGAAGCACCCAGAACGGGGGCGGTATAGTTTATTGGTAACAAATCCATTATCAAGAGCCCAACGATATCCCCATGAGATCTGAGCTTTCGGAACAGTCCCCATGATGGAGGGGCCGTTGGTGATGGAGTCGTGCATTGTCCCCCATTCATTGGTCAGTGGCCTGCCCAAGAAAGAAAGCACGCAGATCCCGCCGGTACCGTTCGTTGTCCATCTCCGCGGTTCTGCCGTGGTCAGCACCGGGTTCGAGACGAAGTTTTCTAGGACCGCCGTACCCCTCATAAAGAGTACGCGTGCAGTCTGCGGGAATGGTCGCATCATCCAGTCCATGAATAAAGAAGATCGGCACCTTCAAGCCCCGGATGGCCGCTGCCGCATCCGCCTGCTCAACCCGCAGACCCGAGTCTAACCATCCAATCATCCGGGTAAAGGCAACCGGAATCTCCACCAGTGATCCGGGCACGAACCGGTACTGGTGGCGCACCATCTTGTCTAGGCTCGAGAATGCCGAATCGACCACGACGGCCTTCATTCCCGGCAGTTCGGGAAGTGCCATAAGCAGGGACGACGCCCCCATGGAAAGGCCGAATCCGAAGATCCGGTTAGGGTCCACGTCGTGCCGGGTCATGAGATGATCCCAGGCACCCAGCACATCCTGCCGCTCCCGGAAACCATAGGTGACCGTATGACCGTCGCTTTCGCCATGCCCCCGGAAATCAAAACAGAGGACCTGGAATCCCGCCTCCCGGAGGATCCAAACGATCTCAATGATATCCCCGCGGTTGGCCCCGACGCCGTGGCAGGCAATGACCGTGCCCTGATTATTCTCCAACGGAAAAAACCAGCCTGCGAGGTTCATCCGGGACTCACCACGAGCCGGAAAGCGGACGTCCTCGAAAGTCAACCCCATCTCCGGTGGCGGGAGGCGGGATGTGAACTTCACTCGATGGAGAGAGAACGTGGGTAGCAGGAACGGAATCAGCAATCCGTATAGGACAAGCCTCGTTCCTATCAAGGCGACCATTCTGCCGACCCGGCCCCTCCCCCGGGAAAGACGCAATCGCAAGGCATCGAAGATCTGGAAAAGATACAGGAGCAGGATTTCCAAAGACGCCGCGAAAAACCAGATGGCGATGAGGATCTCCTTCCACGCGACGGTGGCACCCATGAGATAGGCCATCGCGAAGCAGTAGCCGATGGGCAAAGCTGTGACCACGGTGCCGATGCACCACTTTACCAGACGGCCCTTGTACTGGGCTCGGGGCGCAGGGATTGCACGCAGAACATAAGCCCCTGCAAGCACCCACAGAGGAAAGAGCAGCCAGAACCCCTCGCCACGACTGCCCAAAAGGTAAGCGACAGGGATCCATGTGACGGCCACTAGCAACGCCAGCAGGAGGCGTCTGGATTGCAAGCTCAGGCATCCTGAGCGGTTAGGCTCGGCGGTCAGGCTCGTCATTCCAGTAACTTCCTCAGTACTCATTCTGTTGGAAACTTATGTACTCGCCTTTTCCCTGCTATGATTCTGCTCTCGAACGAAGCACGTTGATGTAGCCGGTGGTCGTGCGGACCCAAATCTCCCGGAGTGTGGATGTCAGAGTCGAAGTTTTGGGATTCATTGCGCTAGTCCTCGGAACTGACGATAGCCTTCCGGCTCACATCACCAAGGAATTTTGTTGGAAAATTCCAGTCTGTGGCAGTGGGACTGAATCCGTCCTGATCTCGGTACTGGCATCGCGTCACTGGCATCGCGTCACTGCGCGCTTGCGACTGTGGCCGCCTTACGCTTACCGCAGACCTCCGCATGGTCGCAGGAGGTGAAGCCATTACAGCCATGAAGGCCTCAGGCTCGCATTTGGAGCCCCCCTTCAGACAGACAGGCCCCCACCCCCTCTTTTTGTCTGAATACCGCTCACTGACACTACTGACAGATTTAACCCAGCTGTAATAAGCCATGCCTCCAATTTTTGTAGCATTTTTGTCAGTACCGGCACCAACCGACGGGATTTCTGCCGGTTTTGGGAGTGCCGCCAGGTCAAGCTTCGAGGAGCAGGCCCTCGTTATCGGGCACGGTGAGTTGTGCGGGTCTATTGGCTAGTTGCCACTTGCCCCGGTTCTGAACCAGCCTACCCGAGGCCTCAAGATCGAGTAGCAGGCTATGGCACCGTCCTGAGGGCAACCTATCAAATTTACGGACAAGGTCGCGGAGGGATAGAGGACCATCACCAAGTTTGCTAAGGATGGACGACTCTATCTTCAGCCTCCAGGCCTTATCCGCCAACGTCAGTGCCGCAGAGCGAGCATTAACCATGGGGTGGACTAAATACTTTCCAAGTGCCAATATCTGGTCGCTGGGCAACTTGAAACCCTCTGGAATGCATTTCACCAAAACCATTTGCTCAAGCCCGAATTGCAGCGCCCCCTACAAGCTGCGTGCAGCGCCAGTGATTCCCGGGAAATCAGGCTCGATCTTTTTGAGGAAAGCGATCCAGCGGCATTGAGCTTCATTGAACTCATTCTTGACCATTACCGGCAGATTCTCCCGGTCGTTGAGTCTCTGTCCCCAGGCAAGCCCCATCGCGAACTCATACCGCTTCTGAACACCGCCAAGCGCTACGGTCGGCACCGCTCCTTCCGCATCGTCAAGCCCGGGCCCAGCGTTACCATCAACCAGCCAGGGCATTCGAGATATCCACCGTGCCGATGGCAGGTCATCACGCACGGCCTCACCGAGCAAAGCGTTGGGATCCATTACCATGACTTCACCGCAGATTCTATCGGCCAAGGCACCCACAGCCATCCTGCCATCCATGATCGCCGGAACATGATGTTGGAACTGGGCAAAATCCGAGACTCCATCAAGGCCCACATGAATATATGGCCGGCCAAGATGACAGCGCGTCAGCTGCCCGAAACTTTCTCGGCTGTCACGCCAGTTAGGAATACCAGAGGACTCTCGTAAAGGTCGCGGAGTTCAATACGGGGCGGGACTTGAACGAGCACGCTCCAGCTCTCGTTGGCCTGTTTAGCGCACATAGATACAGGTTTCAAAACCTGTTCGATAATCTCTTCGTTCCAAAGTGTTGCCTGGTCTGGATGCAACTGGTTCGAGACGGCGTTAAACGTCCCCTCTCCGATGTTACGCCGCCACTTGAGCAGTCTGGCGATCATATTGTTTTGCCTCGATGCCAGGCCATTTAGAACCTTCCCCGAAATATGGCTGCAACTATGCGCTCCTGAAATATAGAGGCTTGTGCCGGCAGCCATGGTATCTCCCAGCCATGTAGTAAGGCCACTGCCTGACCGCTGGATATTCGCGAGGGAAACGCCCATTGCAGCCAGCACGTTAGCACCGACTACGGCATCGCCTTCACCCAGGCGCTCGGCCTCGAAATTCTTCAGGAGATTATTGAGATGGCGGCTGTCTTCTGGGGACATAATAGTGGGGGGCTGATTGATTGATGGAAACGAGGTCCGGATATTTTCGCGGCCTGTTGCCGTGTTGGAACAACCGTATTCTGAGATATATCTTCCGGTAGCTCAAGACTTGCATGACTTGAAAACAAGGCGTTTTCACTTTCATCCGACCCACCATCGGGAAATGAGTCATTGGTTTCAGACAAGCACGCAAGTAGCGTACCGTCCAATCTCACCTGACAGTCCAGTCCGTCATAGAGATCGAGGATGGGCCGAATGAGCTGACGGCGCCCCAGATCAATCGGCTTGCTATCCTGGTTTTCGATGATCGGGAAATTCCCCAATCAAATCTCGGCCACATCACTTCCCAATAGACGCGTCCCATACCAGACCCACCCACCCCAAACAGACATGCACCGGAGCGTCCGCTGAAGCGTCCGAGATGAGCTTCATTTTCGCATCACCGTACGGGAGCTCCGTGACTGACCTGCCCCGGCAGAAGTTTGCCAGGATCGAGGTCTGGAACAACCCGATGATAGCATGGCCACCACAAGAGCGAGAGCAGAAAGGGAATTTTGCATGGTGTTTATGTGGCCAAGCGTCGATCTATGACAGTCGCGTGATTGGGCTGGGTTGGGTTTGTGCGGCTTACTATCAGCGCATCTATGGTTTGGCTTGTGTAGATCGATGCCGGTTCTGATCGGCACGCATGAGGATGCTGATAGCAATTAGAGCGATTCCGCTCACGACGCACAGCCAGCCAATCACGTCGCCGTAGGTTTCGCTACACTCTGAAAATACGGTGTGGCTAAAATCATGGGAGCATGAGCCCACAGCGTGACGTGAATAAATTGGGCCGATCAGCCCGAGGGCTGTTATCCACCAGGGGAAATCAATCTTACGAGCGATCGACAAGAGCAGGAATCCCAAGAAGGCCAAAGTGAAAATCGGACCGACTAGCTGTCCACCCAGCAAGCGGGAATACACTGCTTGCGAATAGGGCAATCTGAATTCTGTGAAAAAGCCGTTTGCCCCAATCACGGGAAGGATTATGCACGCAGCCGTAGCAAGCATGGCGACTAAGCAGCAGATGACTTTAGTTTTTCGCATACATCAGAATCATTTTCTTACCCCCCCCGAATCGTCTGGCTCTACACCGCAGAGCTTTTGTCCTGGAATGGTCACCGGTGGCTCATCTGGAACAAATGCACCTCGGCTGACTGGTTTCAGTAATGCCCGACGACGGGGAGCTTTTTAGATCGGCATGTCCAGACAGTCCAGTACAAACGAATCCGGTTGCCTGCACACGGTACATGAATACCAAACCGCTCTCCGCCCTCGTCACCGACTCCTCCGGCTTCATTTATGCCCAGGCAGTCCAGCAGCTCCTTTTCTCATACATAGACGAATAGACCATGCGCAAGTGCCGATCATGACGTCGGCCACAATCCGCACGAAGCCCTCGGAATCTGAAATATTGTCATTGCTGGAGGGCATGAATCCGCCATAGTCCAGTGCATGCACCGGTTCGTCCTTGCCCTCGTTCTAATTCATTCCGTGTGGGCCGCCCCGATGAAGGTGTCGGTTTTCGTGGCGTTGTGTGACAATGCCACCCAGGGCATCCAACCGGTTCCCAAGGCGATTGGTGACGGCGACAAACCGGAGGCCAATCTGTATTGGGGGTGTACTGAAGGGTTTGGCGGATGCTTCCGGACGAGCAAGACGTGGAAACTGCAGAAGAAGGATCCCGTCGATGACAAGCGGATATTCGAACGACTGGTCTATCTGAATGACGCCGGCACGATCGAAGTAACAGCCGAGGCATGGCGCGGATCGGAAATCAAAGCCTGTCTGACCGCATTTGAGACTGCACTGGTTTCCGGCAGCCATGATCTGTGCGTCTATATCGGCCACAATGTTCTGATGGACGGCCCGGTCGATCCGCCAGCTGCCAAGGCGCAGAAAGCGTGTGACGCAATAGTCCTGTGTTGCATGAGCGAAAGCTATTTCAAGGACCGGCTCACCAAGTTAGGTGCCCGTCCGGTGATGTTGACAACGCAGTTGATGTACCCGGGAGCATTTATCCTGCGGGATGCATTGCCAGTGTGGGCGAAGCGCGGGTCGTTTGAGGAAATCCGCGCGGCTGGCGCAGCGGCCTATTCCAAGAACCAGAAAATTTCCCTCAAAGCCGCCAAGGGGGTATTTGCAGTCCTACCGTGAGAATCCCGTTCTGTGCGTTAACAGATAGCAGAAATCAACCGGGTATCCAAGCCTATTTCGGTCTCTGCAATGATAAAGATGCAATATTTCGACGAAGAAATGAGTTATGCAATGAATTCACCATCTCGTCGCACTCCATCCCTCACCGCTTGCTATTCAAAAGTCCCAAGCGCCAGAATTACATTCGGGACCAGCGCCGGGCTAATTCCTCACTCCTCTTCATTGATCGGGAAATATTCGCATCCATGCGATCAATTGATGCGTTCGTATCTTTCTCCATAGCTCGAATTAGGTCAGCCAATGTGGCAGTCTGATCCCCAGTCTTGCACAGTTCGGCGAACAAATGAGGACCGTAACTCCCGCGACAAAGATTGGATTTAGTCTGCATGACGTATTAGACCATAGAGCGCCGACCTCAGTCAACACATATCAGTCTCTGGAAATCGGCAGGCTCATCCTATGATGGTTAATGATAGTAGAGTAGATGATACTATGATGATGTCCAATAACTGGAATGACTGGCCCGAGGTATGACGGCTGATACCCATTGGTGTCGGCTGACCTAGTCCCCAATGTCAATCCCCCCTTATGACCGATCCAAAGCAAGGATAGCGGAGAGTTTTCAGACCTTCATCATCGACCCATGCCCCCCCAGCCCCTCAATCCCCTTCCCGCGCGGTAGGCGGCCTCAGATCCTTCAGCCACTTTGGCAGTTCAGCCGGGATGAGATCGTCAATGGGCACCCGCAGCGCCCTGGCCAGCAGGACCATTTCCAGGTCCGAAACGCCTCGGACCCCGGTCTCGATGTGGGAAATGCCGCCACCGGAGATTTCAAAACCAAGTACGAAACAGCGGGCGGCAAGCTCGTCCTGGTTCAGTTTCGCCGCTGACCTCAACCGCCGCACCTGCGGCCCGACCATATTCCTTGATGATTTCGTCCGTTGCCCAGCCATGAACTGGAGATCAAAGCAGGTCGGGGCACGAGAAATAATACGCTAGCGTAGTGATTTCGGTTGACGGAGGGGGTGGATTTGTCAGAAATCGAGCGAGGGGGATTGCCTGTGCTGACCCCCTTTGCACCTCCACAGTCCATTGCAATGAAATCAAAAACGATTACCGTCACCGCGTTCGGGATTCTGCTTGGAGGGCTTGGCTATGGCGGTGACGCAAAAGGGCAGGAACCCGCAGTCGAAGGGAATCCCGGCCTCGAGAGCACTGTGACGAACAAATTGAAAGAGGCCCCTGGCTGGACGCAGGAAGCCGCTAATGCTTACTGGGAAGTCAATAAGCGTAGGCTCACGGTGAGAGACACCTTGGCTCCCGACCTTGTGGAGAAGGAGACGAAGTTGCTTTGGGAAATTCATCCTGCCCCCAAGGTTATGAGCCTCCTTGAAAACCATCCGGAAGCTTCCGGCCTGCTGCTTCTAGCATTTAAAAAGGAGCCCCTTGCAGAGGCGATCATGGATGCGCCGGTGGGAGACCAAACCATGCTTGTGGCCTCCTATCTATTTTGCACCACGCACACTGAGGTGGATGAGTGGACCGCAGCAGTCAAACGTCATCCAAAAATCATCTCTCTGCTACAGAAGAAATGCGCAGCCCTCCCATATCAGGGCATCTTTGCCTATCTCGACACCATGAAATCGCCCGAGGCCCGCGAGATATATGGCAAATGGCTGGACGAGGTGATGGCCCCTGACGTAATCTCGGCATCCGATGAGACTCTCAGTTCTCGGCTGAATTTCGTGGGATATTCCGGCATGGACCTCCGCAAGAAACTTGATGATCCCGGTTTTCGTCGGGATTTCTTAGAGAAGATCTGGCCCCGCTTTCGCGATAGCATGGTCCAGCTCTCTCAGATGAATGCAGAAAAATCCGATGTGTATTATCTGTGTGGTTCGGAGCCGCAGATATGGGAGTTCTTCAAGCGTGAAGATTCCCAAAAGTTGTTTGTAAATGCGGGCATGGACGCCGTCACCATGCTCATGGGTGTTGGAGCCCTTCACCCTGATGTGCAAGCGGTCGTCGCCGCCCTATGGGCCGGCGGCGTCTTGGACCTACCTCGCTTGATTCATCACTATGATGGTGACGAAAGCTTCCGCAAGCTCGTCAAACCCCTTGGCGACAAAGATAACTGGGGACTGCTCAATGCAGTAATTCTCCGACTGGAGGAGAAGGGCAACCAGTGGCCTCAAGAAGCTAAATATCTATCAGGATTGGAGACGCTGGCTTTGACGGCGGAGTTGCATCCGCAAGAGCCGGGTGTAACTCCGGGAGCGGTCCTTGTGAACCTAGTGCGCAAAGCACTAGATGGCAGACGCATCGACGGTGGGGACTGGATTGCAGCTGGATTTGACGCCATGGACATCGTAACGATCGGCGTCATTCTTGTGACTGACGGCGCAGCGGCCCCTTTACTTGCCGAAGAAAAGGCCCTCCAACAGACGCTGAAAACTACAGTGGAGGTAAGCGTACAGAAACTTGCCAAGGAAGCGGGCCGAGAAGCCCCTAAAGCCGAGTGGCCACAAGTACTCGCAAAGAAAGCGATGGAGCAACTCCCTAAGGCATGTACTGATGCTATAGTGCGATTTGGAATGGTCGACATCACCAAGCCCGTGATGGCTGGCTTCAACATATCAAAACGTCTTGGATTTGACCGGGAATCATTCAAGAAACTTACGGGCTTGGATGCGCGGGTCTTCATGCGGAAGGACGGACTCGTGTTCATCAATTTCACAAATGTGCTGAAGGGAAGCAGGCCCGCCGCATACTTCCTTACACGTACCTTGGAAAACAAGGCAGTCCAGGCAGTACCGGTCGAAAAGGTCATCCAAGGAGCAAAGGAAGTTCTCCCGCAATGGAAAGAAGATGTCTCAGCGTGGTGGAGCGGCCACGCCACCGGTCAGTTCAACAAACCATAACCACTTGGCCAATGAATCCAATTTTTGAAAAATCAAAACCTGGGTATTCACAGCACGGGCGTCGAGCGGCATTCGTATTGCTATGGTTCAGTTGCAATGTGATGTCGGCTGAGGCGGCAAATTGGTCGCGGGTGCTGGGTGAATTCTCCGGCACCGGCAAGGCAGCCAAAGAATCGGTTTATGCCGCTGAGGACGCCGCCCGGATTGTGCGGGAAGCGCCGGGCCTGGCCGAGGCTGCCGGGCGCGAGGCGCGACACGTGGGAGTTGAAGCTGGCAACCGTGTAGCGATGCGGCAGATGCTCACCAAAGTCCTGCGGAAGGAGGGTGGCGATATTTCAGCGCTGCGGATTGTGGATGACCTCGCGGAAGCTGACGTTGATGTCGCGGTTGTATATTTGCGTGGAGGGCGGCGGTTACAGGAGGCTGTACCAGATGTCGTAACCCGTGCCCGACTGGCAAGGGAAGGTGGCGCTCCGGCAATCGCTACTCTGGGTCTTCGAGATGCCATACCAGTCGATGATTTCCTAAAACTCGATGCTCTGGTAGCGTCGGGACGGGTTCCCGCACAGGTGGCCGGGAAGCCCACGCTTGCTAGGCTTGGAGAACTGCTTGCTGATGGATCGGAGCGGTCGTCCAAATTCTACGGCCGATATGTCCGGTGTAACGAGGGCAAGTGGGTGGCTGGAGGCGCATTGGCCTTGTGGATGGCAAACCCGGACGCGTTTCAGGATGCCGCCGGAAATCTTACCGAGGCGGGCTTTGAGAAGGTCTCCGAACTTGGAGGTGAGATTCTGGCATCCTCGCTCCGCGGCATTGCCGAGGGTGGTAAGAAGGCAGGCGAGAAAATTGTAGTGGCAGCTGTCCACGGGTATTTCTCCGGCCCCTATGCATGGGCTGCTTGGGTTGGACTTGCCATCTTCGCTTATGCCGCCTGCCTGGTATTTCCAGCCACTCGCTGGCTGATCTTGAAACCCCTGTCATTTCTCATGCGCCCCCGCCCCTCAGAAATCAGCACCCCCAAATCATGAGCGAAGCTTCCGCCAACCTAGCAATTCCATCGTCTTCTCCAGGCACCGCCAGCGCCGGACCAGCCCACAGCAGCATTCCAGAGCCATTCCGTCATTGCTACCGCATCGGCATCATTGGGTCAAAGTCGTCGGGGAAGACTTGCCTGCTTGCGGCGCTCGGCATGGCCAGGCGTCCAAACTCGTCCGGCTACACGGCGGTGAAGATCCCCGCGGAAGATGTCAATAATATCGGGTTATGCGACGGGGACAAATGGATCAAGGACGCCATCGATGCCTTGGAGAATGGCAGGTGGCCGTCACCCAATTCCCACGAGCGCGTCACAGTGCGGTTCCAGTTTACTGACGGACAGACGCGAAAGAAGTATGTCGAGATAGTCGATTACTCGGGTGAATTGCTGAACCCGGAGGCTGCACAGGCGGATGTGGCGAAACGCCTGCGCCAGATGTTCCGCGAGATGGATGGCCTTGTTGTGCTTGCTGAGCATCCCCTGCAAGGGCGCGACTCATCAAAGGTGGACAGCGACCTCAATGGCCTGTTGGGTGTTATTTCACTGCTGCATGGTGGCCAGAAGAATCCAAAATCGGCCGAGCGCCAGATCCCGATTTCCATGGTTGTCAACAAATGGGATAGGTCTCCACAATTCGAGGCATCTATACGGAGTGAAAGCGATGCCCGTGTGATGCTAAAAGACTTTCTTTCATCAGAGCCGCAGCCGTTTCATGCAAGTGTGGAGAGGATGCTTCGTCCGGCTTCAGGTGATCGGATCAAATCCTTCGCCGTCAGCGCGGTTGGGGACGTTAGGCTCGAAGGCGAAGGAGATCAAGCCTTCGAATTACCACCCCTGAAAGGAACGCTCAACTCTTTCGGCGTAGAAGAACCATTCCTTTGGATTATCCAGCAGCGGGATGAAATCGATATCGACGAACAAGAGCTAAGCATTGACCGGAAAGCCAACTGGTGGCGACCACCGTGGCTTCCCTGCCTGCGACACCCACATTTCCACACAACACTATCTCGTTTTGACGTAGGCACTCTGGAAGCTGCAAGGATGGCTAATCTGCTGCGAAAGAGCCACCGATTGGCATTCCGGCAGACGGGTCGTTATGCCTTGGTCATAACCGTGGCACTGCTTCTGTGGGAGGGATTTCAAGACCGGCAAGGCCACGTCAATGCCGAACAATGCATCAAGAGCCCGGCCGAGGAGTCCGGTTGGCCGAAAGGAATCGCATGGTTTAGCGCCTATGGCAGATCTAATTCGCTGAGGCACACGCTATATAGCATGGCCATACTATCAAAACAGTCGGCGTTGGATCGCGCCATACAAGTGACAGTACAGAAGGACGATGATGCGTTCGTCCTCGTCACCAAACTCGAACAAAATGGACTCCCGCAAGACGGTAACCCCGTCGCCGAAGACATTCTCACTGAGATCGAACGAATGGCCAATGAGCAATTGCTTGGCTTTCCGAACTCACTACACAATGACTCACGCAAAGGAATAGTTGCCAAAGTCAAGGACGTGCGTGACGCTAAGGAGTTCGAGAAAAAGTTGAACGAATGGAAACAGAAACTGGACTCCTTAGTGCCCGTGGAAGGTGACAGCATTAACAAACTCCAGGCCAAACTTGAAGACGTCAAATCCCTTGAAGCCAACGTGACTGCAGCCAAGACCGTTCCCCTCAGCGGTGAGTTGCGAGAAAGGTGGATTAAACTCAGCAAAAATGCTACAGCAGTCCATGATGGTATTGTCCGCAAGATTCCTGTGGTCAACCTAAATGCCGAGATTCAACTAGCCATGGACGCCGATGACTACTTGAAAGCCGCTGATCTGCTTGTCTCGGTGGAGTTTCAGAAGAATCCCAATCTGAAGCTACTCGATGGGTTTCAATCGAACCTTGGCAATAAAATTCAGGAAAGGGTCGACGTCTTGTCGAAACAGGGTGAAAGCTGGAAGGACGCAGTCGAACATGCGGAAATGTTTCTCGACCCAGCACGGCGCGGTGTTGTGCCTGACGCTGTCAAGGAATCAATTCAAACAACGATCAGAAACGAAAAAGAGAACGGTGACCGCTATCTTTACGATCTCGCTCAGAAAAACAGGAACACTGAATCCCTCAGGAATTACGCCCAAAACGCCCCACTTAAATCCATGGAAAAAGAGGTGGAGAGTTATACTCAATGGCTTCAGCAACGCACAGTGCCCCGGAAACTGACGTTTCATCTGGTTAAGATTACATGGGCCCCGGAGATGAAGAAAGGATGGCGGGGGAAGACGTGGATCAAACTTTTTGTTAATGGCAATGGCGACAAGCGGAATGGAGATGCTGAGGACGACCCCAGAAAAGGCATTACAGCAAACAAAGATGGCATAAGATCCGTGGATGTCGAACTGGCCCAAAAGGAGAGCGTGGATATCAACGTCCAGTCATGGCACCTCCCGAGCATGTGGGGTGCCTCTGAGAAGTTGAGTGACGGCAAGAAGAATGTCAGCCCAGAGGATCTCAATAAGGTGCCTGCAATTCTCGACAAGGCTGGAAACCTCTTAGAGATCAAAGTGGCAGGTGTTTTTCCTGAGCCTTTGCTTCCCCCCTGGCACCCTCAACAATAACCAGTGTCAGCAGCGAGCCCATGAGCGATCGCATACCATACCTGTTTCTCGACAGCCCTCGCGTTGGAGGCATCGGGCATGCCTTCGTTCTGGCCCCGGATGAGCCTACTCCATCCGAAGGGATCCTCGTATCATTGAGCAGAAAGGCCCGAACTTCGCAGGCCCGATCATCGGATTCGATTTCCGTCCAGTACCCGGTGCTACAGTCCGACACGAATAGGCAGGGGACAGAACTGCTGATCTGCGGAGGTGCCATTCCAGATTCCGAAGCCGGTATTGAGGCGATCCGAGAGGTTCTTGATTCCCTGTGGAAAGGTGAGATGACTGAAGCAGATCTGTATCAGGATAAGCTGACAAAGCGGGCTGCTCTCATCTACGATGCACCGTGCATGAGGCGAATTGCTGACAGATTCTTTGCTGATAACAGGGTGCAGGCCGTTCGGTGGATTGCAGCCGAGATGATCCCGGCCGACCATGTACCGGAGCCAGCGGCATCTGAGGTGATAAACAGCGCACCCATCTGGGTGCGAGTATTGACGCGATTCAGACACCTTTCAATATTTATAAAGCTTATCATTCTCACTCAAGAGTGGGGAGTTCTGTGGCTTAGGATTCGCCGGAGTGAAGGCCGAGGCGGGTCTTGAGCTGGGAAAGTTTTAGCGCCGCATCGGCCCACTGGTCAACCAGTTTGCGGAAGCGCTTGAAATTCGCCGTCTCCACCCGAACCGCTTTGAGATTCTCTTTGCGCAGGTATTCCGTCCGACTCTTCATCTGGTGAGTGTAGCTAATTTGGTAGAATGGCGTCTTGCGCTCCTGGGGATTGCGGTATTGGCGGCTAATTGATCCGGGACGCATTGGCCCGAGTTGGTCCAGATCGCGTTTGATCCGGCTGATGCGATCCTCGATTTGTTTCACTTGTTTTAATATTGTGGTTGCCATGCGGGGTAAGTTGTTGTTCAATGTGGTAGCATACATACGCTACTATGTCAACCGATATTTCAAAAAATTCTGTTTCGCTCTGGTCCGCGTGGTGGGGGATCGTCTCGCAGTTGCGTCCGGCCTTCGCCAGATCCAGCACGTTTCTTTGGTTCGCCGTCGCATTGGCCGCCACCTGCGTGCGCTCGGACTTGCGTGGCGTCACCAGCCTCGTGCGGGCGCTTGGTCTCATGGAGCAGTGCTATGGGCGATTGCTTGGCATGTTTCACAGCACGGCCGTGCGGCGCGACGACTTGCCGGCCCTTTGGTCACGGTTGGTGCTGTCCCTGCTCAAGACGTTCTTGTTTTGCGTCAACAACAGGATCGTGCTGTTGGCCGACGGCATCAAGGCTCCCAAAACCGGACGCAAGATGCCGGGTGTCAAAAAACTCCACCAGGAGAGCCAGAACAACTCCAAGCCGGAGTTCATCTTCGGCCATTCCTGTCAGGCCATCGCAGTGGTTGCCCGCGCGGCGGCGGGATTTTTCGCGGTGCCGCTGGCCTGCGCCATCCACGAGGGCGTGGTCTTCTCCAACCGCGACAAGCGCACCCTGCTCGACAAACTCGTCATCATGCTGCGCTCGCTGGGCATCGCCCTGCCATATTATCTGGTCGGCGACATCTACTACGCAGCCAAGCCGGTGATAGGCCCTCTGGTTGCCGCCGGACAACATCTCATCTCGGCGGTGCGCTCCAACGCGGTGGCGTATTTATCACCCGAGGAGCCTGCGGTGAGACGGCGGGGCCGCCCCCGGAAATATGGACGCAAGGTAGCACTTAAATCGCTCTTCACCGAACTCGATAGGTTTACCAAGGCGCAGAGTCCGGTCTATGGCGAGCGTGATGTGACCATCCTGATGCGGGTGCTCGACCTACACTGGAAGCCTGCGGGCGGACTGGTTCGCTTCGTGCTTGTGATTCATCCCACCAGGGGACGCAGGATTTTCCTATGCACGGACACCACTCTGGACGGTATCGAGGTGGTGCGCATTTATGGCGTGAGATTCAAGATCGAGGTAACTTTCAAACATGCTGTCCATTCGGTGGGATCCTGGTGTTATCATTTCTGGATGGCCGGAATGAAGCCGCTCAAACGCCGCTCGGGCAACCAGTATATGCATAAGGAAACAGAACATTACCGACAGGCCGTGCGGCGCAAGCTCGGTGCGTATCACTGTTTTCTTCAGATGGGTGTCATCGCGCAAGGGTTGCTGCAGATGCTGGCCATTCTCTATCCGGACACGGTTTGGCGGCGTTTCGGATCATGGTTGCGCACGATCCGCCCAGGGGTGGCTCCGTCAGAGCAGGTCGTGGCGCTTGCCCTGCGGGAAAGCCTGCCGGAATTTATCGCTAGTTTCAAAAAAACCAATCCGTTGGCGAAAATCATTTCGGAAAACCTTGATATTGACAGGGCCGAAGGTTTTCGCCTAGCATCCTGAGGAACAACTCCCCACTCTTGAGTTACTTATGAAACTTCTTCAAAGTGGGCACCTACGCAACCTGAGTCCTCCATGGCGAATTTGACTTGCTCGGAAACAATAAGGGCAATTCGCCACCCCTCTAGACGAAAAAAATGCGCATCAGATGGTATTTGGGACTGATCAATCTTTAGCTTCGTGACCATTCGATATTGCCCCGCCAAATCGGACCTATGATCATTCTTCGTCCATTTAATAAACTGTGATTTCATTTCGTCCAAGCATTTGATGACGCGAATCGAGTTAAGAATTTCAAATTCCTTATATCCTTCATATCCTCGAATATCGAGAGGAAGGCGCTCAAGGTCGGAACCTGCTTTTGCGGCAATCAAATCTGCAAGATTTGACTCCGCAATCGGAACAGCGAAACTGGTCAAACAAAAATCCAATGCTACTCCTGGGTGGGTTATTTCCACGCATGGCGACACTGCGGAAGGTGCTTTTTTTCCTAGCCAAAGCTCCAAGCGCATACCGGCGACATCGTTCGAGTCAAATGTTTTTCCCAAATGCCAGCGATCAGGAACATGAACGTCGTCACTAAGACAAAAGTACTTCATATTTATTTGGTAATCAGCGAATTAAGGTAACTCCCACTTGTTATAACTTCGCTTTGTATGCTAATTAGCTCGGCACGTAGTGCGTCGGCATAGGGAGCGCCAGAAAGCCCCTGTGTCGCTTCCACAAGGCGGTTGAATACGGCACTGTGGTATGCTTCTGGGTGTGGCCCAAAATGCCCTGGGACAGCTATCTTGTTCAGAGAATTTTCCAAAGTCATTCCTGCCTCGTTGAAAAGCCCTTCGAATCTAGGTGTCCAAGGGCCACCCCGTAACGTTGAAATGCTATTCTTTGCTGTCGCGATATGATGAATCGGATTCCTTACCATCCCCGGCAACCCCGGCCTAGCCAAGGCCGTTTCGCTCAGGCTAAAGTAATCTGGCAGCTTCATCCCTGAGAAAGCCTCACCCAATATTGGCCGGGCTTTCGACGCGACGAATGGCATTACGAGCATTGCAATTTCCGCGCCAGTCCGTTGCCCATACGAATATTTCGAATTGTAGCCAGCCACGAATCCAGGAAAAAACTCGTTCCGAAACGAGCGGGGTGATCCCGGATCCAAGGCAATGAGCGAGCCCCCGAAGAGCCTAAACGTGTCCACTGCCAACATGAAGGTGGTGTTCGAGCCATCTGAAGCACCTGCACCTTGCGGGCCATTACCGGGCACCATGTGGATGACGGCACTAGAGATCCCGGCCACTGCGTTTATCAGTTTAGGATTCTTCCTGTACACGTCCCCTACTTGTGTTTCGTATGCGTCCAATCGCGCCGCCTGCTCCATCCGTCCACCATCATGCAGATTACCGTCCATTCTCATTATCCCAAGGATTTCGGCAGTAACGCCGTCATTAAGGCGCTCGCGAATCGGCCACTTTGCAAGGATCTCGTCGAATATTTTCGATTGTTCGGGATTCAGGCCCGCAGGTGCCAACCCGAGCACATCCACTTTGTTCACCGGATCGTTGTGGCAGTATGCGTACAGATTGAGCGACTCATCCTCGCCCAGCAGTTCCCGGCTCAGCCATTGGCCGGTGACCGGGTCGAGGTAGCGGCGGCCGAAGTAGTAGAGGCCCGTTTCCTCGTCGCGGTATTTGGTCGCATAGCGCCACGGATTGGCCTGGGCGGCGGGGCCGGTGGCGTGGATGAGTTCACCAAAGGGGCCGTAGGCGTATGCGGCGAGAAGGTCTTTGTTCGCGTTCGTCAGGGCGACGACATGCCCGGTGCCATCGTAGAGCGGATAGATGTCCTGGGTTGTGTTGCCCTTGGTCTCGCGGATGAGGAGCAGGCCGCCCGCGCCGCCTGCGCCGCCTGCGCCGCCATCGGCGATGTCGGGTCCCCACATGTATTTGCGTTCAAGCGTGGTCAGCCCGCTGGTGAGTTGGTGGCGCTCGTAGATCATATCCCAGCCGTCCCAGACAAAGGTGATTTCCTCTTCGGAAACCAGGGTGCCGTTCTTGAACTGGATGACGTGCTTGCGGTAGCGCCTGCCCTCGGAATCATAGCCAAATGTCACATCATAGCCTTTGGCGGCGGTATCAAAGCCCTTGGTGCGGGCGCGGACGAGTTCGTTCTTGGCATTCCAACCATAATCCCAGAGGGCGCTGCTCTCGCGGTTGCCGGCGTTATCATAATGAAAGCTCTCGGCCACGGGCGGCACCCAGACGGCTCCGCTTTGCTCGGCCTTGGCATCGGGGTTGGCCAGTGGATTGTAAATTGGATTGGCTCCCTGCGTTCCCTCGCCCTGGCCATTCAACACGGCGAGGGTGTGCCACGGGACCCAGCCGCCCGTGGAACCGGGTGGAGTGATGGAGTAGGACGCTTCGCCGGTGAAACCTGTGATTTGCGTGTCGGCACCGCCGTTTATCCCCACCCAGACAAGGGTGCCAGGGGCCGCGGTAACCTTGAGTGTCTTGGTCTGGCTGTTGGTCCAGGCAAGGGTGCGGTTGAGGAGATCGTTCTTGGTGTCGTCGCCCACGTTGGTGCGGCGACCGATGCCATCGACGTAATAGGTGAAACTGCCAAGCGTGGTATGGCTGGCGCTTGTGAGCTGACCGCTGGTGTAGGCGTAGGTCCATTCGCCTCCCGGCGTGGCGCACTTGAGGCGGCGGCCATGATCGAAGGAATAGCTGTCGGGGTGGCCGGTGATGAGGTAGGTGAAGGAGGGTGCGCCCGTAACATCGGAGGCCGCCGCCTCGATGCGTCCGCCGACACCGCGCACCCATGTATGGGTGACGGCGGGGGTGAAATTGCCGGTGGCGTTACCCCATTGGAACCCGGTGATTTGGGACGCGGCGTTCCTGCCGATGACAATCTTGAGGTTGCCGCTGGTGATGTCGGAAATTTCGCCGGAGACGCCGTTAGGGGTTTTGCCTGCGGAGTGGATTAGGGCGTTTCCGCGCCAGAGTTGGAAGCCGGTATCCCGTCCGGAGTCATCGAGTCCCCTGATGACTTTGTATCCGGACAATGCGCCGGAAGTCCAGGTGGTTTGCTTGAGCCTTCCATTCTGATAGGTGATGCTGCGGCCGCCGGAGGAATCACCGACGGTTTCCAGTCTGCCCGCCCGGTCGTAGCCGTAGCCTTGGGCGACGGCGGCGATGGCGAAAGCGCCGGGACCCGTGCCGGAAACCACGGCTGGCCAGACCGCGGAGATAAGGTCTTTCGCGCCGTCGGACGAATAGCCGAATTCAAGTGAGCCGCCGCGTGCGAGGGAAACGGTGTGAAGCAGGCCTCCCGCATAATTGGTGTAGGTTTCACCACTTGCGTCGGGGTAGGTTTTGGCGGTGGGGGCACCGGCGGCGTTGAAGTTGGCGGAGGTGTCCATGGCGGTGGAGGTGCCGTCAATCGTCGGATGGATGGTATTCGTGAAGCCGGTGCCACTGGGTGCCACCGTTTCGCGCTTCCCGATGACATCGCCGCCGCTGGTGGTGTGCTCGGTGCCGTCGAGTTTTCGGGTGTTGGTGACGTCATCAATCGTCATGGATTCCACGCCGCCGCTGATGGTGTGCCCATTGGGTGCGAGGATGTTTCCCCGGCCCGGGACGTTGAGCGTGGCAAGCGTGCCGTCGGTGTTGAAGGTGGCACTGTGGGCGTCATTGCCGATTGAAAGGGAAACGCTCGCAAGCGAGCCGTCGTCCCGCCATGTGGGATTGAGATTGGAGGTGGGAATGCCGATGCCGGAGAGGGTGCTGGTTTCAGTTAGGCCGAGGGTATTGAAGGTTTCGGTCTTGCTCCAGCCTTTCGAGGAGGAGGTGGTGACGGTCTTGGCCGTGTAGTCCGGCTCGCGGGTGATGCTTTCCTCGAAGGTTTCGGGGCCTCCGTTGGTTCCGTCCGTGCGGTTGATCTTGACGGTGGTGTAATTGTTTGATGGGTCCCACTCGGTGCGGAGGATTTCCCGCAGGCCGCCATTTTCCGTGAGAGACAGGGTGGTGACGAGCGTGCTGCCTGTATCGGTGGTGACGCTCTCCACGTAGCGGTCGGGTGGAGCGAGCGAGCCGCTTCCGTTCATGTCGATGCCGCTGCGCCGGATCACGCCCGAGGCGTTGTAGGGGTCGGATTCGGTGATGAATTTCCGCTCCGCTGCATCGATCGTGCGAACGCTCTTCAGAGAGGACCCGGGATCGCTATACAAGTATTGGGTTTCGTCGCTGCCGCCGCCGGAGGCGGAGGAGCTTGCGGTCTTGCGAACACGTCCCCACGCGTCGGTCCAGGTGGTTAGAGTGGTGGCGGTTTGGCCGGCAACCTGAGTGGTGGATTTGAAGAGGCCGTTGTCAATGGCCAGCCCGGTGCCCGTATTTCCGTCAAAAGGCAGAATGGTTCCCTTGGCTTTGACCAGTGAGCCGTCGTCCTGCTGGATGGTGCTGGTGATATCGGCCCCGGCTGCCGAATCGCTCAGCGTGGTGACAGCCTGACCGCTGCCGCGGCTCATGGTAAGATCAAGGGGACGTCCGGCCTGTTGTGAAATGCTATTGACGTTACCAAATCCGTCGAAGGCCACGCTTCCGCCCCGGTTGCCAAGACCGGTCATGGTCAGGGTATTTGTCACTCCAATCCCTGCATTGTTATAGGCATATGTGCCGGCATGGCTGTTCCATGTGTATGATTTCAACCGGCCCAGAACATCGTAGCTGCCATACGCAGTTGGCACCCCGAGTACATCCTGACTGGAGGCCAGTCGCAACCTTTGTCCGTCGTATGTCCATTTGGAAGTCAACTGTTGAGGATCGGACACGACTTGCTGCGGAGCGCCCCAGGATGTGAGATCGCCCCAGACCAGTGATTGGAGGGTCACGCCTCCGATTTCCGATATGGTCAGGGTATCCGGCAGACCAATTTCGTTGAACTGTTCGTCCGCCTCCCGTCCCCGGGTCACATCGTCACCGGGCTTGGCCCCGCTGCGGGTCACCACCTGAAGAGTGCCCGCATCGAGATTATACTGATAGGTTGATCCGGTCAGGTCCTTGCGGGTGATTCCCTTCAACTCCAAGGGAATGGCTCCCGATGTCGTGTCACTGGCCCCGTAGTAGTCGAGAACCACCGAGTCGGCCTTGGGGTCCGTCTTGGAAGTGATTGAGCCGTCCGGTGTGGAATAGACCGTTTCCTGCTCGGCGTCGCTCGCCCAACCCGTCCAGGTGGTGGCGTAGAGGGAACTGCCATAGCGGTGTTCCGCCTTGAGGTGTCCGTCTTCCACCGAATAGGCTGTGCTCCAACTCCCATCGCTGGTCGCGCTTGGCAGGCCGCTCGCCAGCCATTGCCAGCTCTTGGTTGGGTGAAGCGGGTCGGTGATGGTGAGGCTTGTTGGATAACGTGCGTCCGGCGTGAACTGTTGGACGAGGTTTTGCGTGCCGGATTTCCGCGTGACGGTTTTCACCGCAAACACGGGATCAAGGACATTGGCTGGCGGTCCGATGATAACGACCGGCCCTAGGCCCTGCGGAACCGGAAATCCCACATATCCCTTGTCGAGCCTGACGGTGGCGGTCGTCACGCTGCCCTCGGTATCGGTAAATACCACCGTGCCGGCAGCGTCGTCAGCCACCATTGTCCGGGTTCTTGTGGTCGTGGTTCCATCCTTCCACGCGATGGTGTAGTTATGGAAGTCGTAGTCGCTGCCCGACGCCGCCGGGTCGAAGGTCCATTGCCGCGCCGTTGACTCGCTGATTTTGAGGGAGAATTCGGAAACCGGCAGTCCGGCGGCGTCGAGAGCCCCGTTCGGACCCAGCACGTAAGTTGCCAGCGGTGTGCCGCTGACCTCCACCGGGCTGGTCAAATCGTCCAGCGTACTGCTGGGCAGCCGCCGGTAAAGCGTGATGGTCGTGGAGAAACTGCTGGCATCAGGGGAAAAATCGGCAATGATCGTGCGCCCGATGATCTGGCGCAAACGGGGTTTTTCCCAAGCCTCCTCAAAGTTGGCGGCAAACCAGCCCTTGTTCTTGTCTTCCACGGGATGGTTCCAAGCCGGCGGATCGCTGCGCCCGCCCTCATAAAAGACGATGAAATCCTCTTCCGGCCCGATGATTCGCAAGTCGGACCCCAAGGACGGGTAGCCGACATCGTAAGTTTTGGACTCGTTCGTTGTGATTGGGGGGCCAAGCTGACCCTCCGTCGTTATCATGTCCCGGTCCTGAACCTCGGCGGTGTCCCGGCGGTCATCATGTCCCGGGTGATAGACGCCGATCGCTGCGGCGGATGCCCCGCGCATGCCGATCCCAAGATCAATCGTGAAGAGCAACCCCGGATCGGGCGTGATGGCTATTGTCCCGTCGGAAGGGTCCGTCGGCGGCAGGGTGTCGAGAAGATGGAGAACCCCATTGCCGGTTTCGTCCAGCCCGCGGGAGAATGTCGCGGCAAAAACCAGCGAATAATCGCGTCGGAACACCATCCATTCGGTGTCGGCTCCCGTGCCGATTTCAAAGACAGCCGAATAGTTTTCCCCGGCTTCAGCATCCTCCAGTGAACATCCCGTCGGCACGAAGTTGCTCCACTCGTCATAGCCGAGATTTTCAGACCTCTGCTCCCACGTGCCCGTTACCGAAACACCGGGCGTGCTTGAGTGAAGCGTTTGGTCGCCGTCCTCCGTGAGCTTATACAATACCTCCACCGTCCCCGCGGGACCATCCTCGCTTTCGGAGCCCACCGTGATGTCGCTGGCCGGGGAATAGCGCCTCCGGCTCACGACATACGAGTTTCCCGCCACCGTGTCAGTCCATCCGTCCGGGGCCTCTCGGTAGGTCAGCTCCTTGGTGACATGGATTTGCGCGTGGAGAGTCGTGCTTCTATATTCGTTATTTCCCGGATATAATTTATCCACGTAGCCACCCGAAACTGTGGCATACTCGCCCCAGCCTTCGAAATCCTCCAGCACCACTTTGTCGCTCTCATCGACTTGCTGATTCAAATTGGCAATGTCGATTGTCGTCGGTTTGTGTCCCGTTCCGCTGGTATTGATGGTCTTGGAACCGTATGTATAACTCCTATCTCCCAGAACGGGCCATGACACCACGCGCAGCTTGGTGACCTTGATTGCCAGTTCCCGGAGCTTTTGCCGATAATTGTCAGGAGTGACCAAGCCCGGCGAGGGCAAATCGTATTCCGTGTAATTGTGGAAAAGCCCCATTTTGATGTCGCCGGTCGCGGCCTCGTCCAAGCGTTGCGAGCTGACATTGAGGAACTCCGTTTTGAGCCTGTCAAATTCCTTCACCGCCTTGTTCAGAAGCCCCAACCGCTGCTCCATTGTCAACGAGGTGGTGCTCGTTTCAACGGGGAAGTCGGGTAACGAGTCCCAACCGATTAGATTTGGATCGTCATACCCACCCGTGTCGCCTCCAGCCGCCACATCCCACAAGTACTCAGGCATTGTGGCTTTTTGCTCCTGAAGAAGCTGGCGTTCCTGGATTGAACTCAGGACATCCGCCAGGCTCTGGGCGTTTGCCATGGACACAGAGAAAACCAGCGAAAGGGACAGAAATCGGATAAGAGAAAAAGGATTCATAAAATTGGAACTAACGAATTTATGGGTGTCGATCTTGTAACCTCAGGGGCTTCATTCTTCAGTGACCTGTAATAGAACCTTGGGGTTGTCCTTGACCATCGGATTGAGAGCGAGGGATTGTTCGGTGTCGTTGCCCATGCCGTCATCATCCGGGTCGAGCAGGTAGTCCGGGCCATCCGCGGTGGACTCGACGCTGAAGGGATTGTAGCCGTAGGTGACCTCGAAGATGTTGGAAAGTCCGTCGCCATCGAAGTCGGCGTTTCTGGCCTTCTCAAGACTGTCGATGCCGTCAAATTCGCCGTAGTGGAGGCGGACGAAAAAGCCAGGGCTTGTGCTGATGCAACCATAGCTGTGGTCCCCATCGCCGAAGTCGATGATCGGCGCGTAAAACCAGTTCTCCATGTCGTTGGACCATTGGAGGAAATAGGTTCTCCCGGTGACACCGGCCCAGTCTGCGGCTGAGGTCCCCGCCGCGACTGGCGTGAGAGTCATTAGCGGCTGCGGCGTGGGGTCGGCGTTGCCCGGCAGGACAAGTATCGCCAGCGGCAGCAGCAGGCGGGCGGTTTTCAGGGTGACGCTCATTGGGCACCCCCTTCCGTGGCGACAGGGGCGGTGTCCGTAGCGGTTACCGGAGCGGCGACCGGCGAGGTAGGTCGTGCAGGATGATCCCTGGCCCAGAATAAGACGGTCACATTCGCGGGTTTTGGCGGGTGAGCCAAAAGGAACGCCTTGCGTTGCTTGTAGGCGATGAGCCGTGCCTTGTAGGCGGCAGCCATCCGCACACCCTCGACCCGATAGAGGTCGTGCATGCCCTGCATCAGGTCCATGTTCACTTTGTCGGTTGTATCGCCTTCCGTGATGACGAAGGCCGGTCCGGCCGTCGCGAGATCCGGCAACTCCGGATGCTCCGGGGCTTCGTAAGTTCGACCCATTCTGGCCAGCCATTCGCTTCTCTGCTCGGTGTTGCAGTCGCCGATTCCCATGAGAAGCGCGTATTGCCGGAGTTCACCGTCCTGCCCCTTGACCTGAAAGTCGGCAAAGCCACAGAAATGATTGAAGTCCAGATTCGACCATCCGCAGATTTCCTTCCTCGCCTCGCCGTTGGGATAGCAGCGGAGGTAGGTGAAGGAATGGTCATAGACGGTGGCGGAAACAAAGGCGATCCGCGATGGCAGGTACTTTTGTCCCAATTCCTTCATCCGTGCGATCACGGCCGGATCGGTCACCGGCAGGGCAGGCAATGGCGGGGGTGGATCCGGCAGACCGGGGTCTTCCACCAGATGCACGGTCTGGGTGATGGTTCCCGTGACAGGCGGAAGCCCTGTCATCGGCGGAGGCTCAACGACATCGAGGAGCCTCACAACCGTGCTCTTGACTTTGAAAGGCGGCAGCGGCTTCGGCGGCGTGGGCACCGCGGGTGTGCCATCGGAAATGGGTCCGGGGATTCCGGTCTCCGTGACCGGAGCGATGGGTTCGGTTAGGACGGTTGGTGCCGCCGTGGTATCCGGGGCTGCCGGGCTGCTCCCTGCTGTTTCAGTATTCGACACCTGGGCGATAACCGCAGATGCCGTGAAAAGCGCGATTGAAATGAGGATTGGAAACGTTGTTTTCACGTCGGGGTGATGTTAGGAATGATCGGATGGCGGTCAAGAAATGCGGAGTAACTTTTTTGTAACCTGGGCTTTAATATCAGTTTTTTCCGTAAAAGTGGTTGGCTTTGATACTTCGGAAACCTGAAGCATCTTGCTCTTTCGTGAAGGATCTTGCTTTTTCATGGTGGTTTTCGTCGTTGCGTGGCGGTGTGTGCTGATTGCGGCACCAGCGGGATCCTGAGAGAATGTTCGATAAATTACCAGCTTTTTCGATATTTGGCCAGATTTTGCAATCTGCCTTTGTGGCAAAGTCAATCTATTCAGCCGATCAGGAGTCCTTGTTGAAAGTGCTTGGACGAGTCCGCACCGATGCGGGTCTGTCCCAGCAGGAACTCGCCCGCAGGATGGCCGTAAGCCAATCAACCGTGAGCGACATCCTGCGCGGACAGCGGCGTCTCGACGTGATCGAGTGGATTTCATTCTGCAAGGCGTGCAAGGTGACGCCCCAGCATTTCCTTGAGGAACTGACTTTTCTTCTGAGGCGCAAATAGGCAGCGGGTGCGGCAGGCAGCGGGAGTGGCGGGTTCGGGGGGCTATTCAAAATAGGATTTCTGGCTTTCGAGGGCCTTGCCATCACGCTCGATCCGTTGGTTGCGCAGCATGGGCGCTGGCTAAGTTTCAGGATCTTTTGGTCATAGAGAATCCGGCAAGTTCATTGTGGGGTCATTGTTACACAACTTGAACATGTTGTTGCCAACCGCAAGCGGAATAGAAGCACTGGCGGCACCTGACGCGACTGGCGTTCTGTTCACTGTGACCATGGGCCGTTGAGTCGGTGACCGTTGGAGTGACCGTCACCGCGTTAATGGCGTTGCCCACGCTGGCTGTGTAAGCCTTGGTGCCTGAGACGAAGGTTGAACTCAGTGTCCCCGCGCTCATTATAGGCCCTGAGAGCGTTGCAACCGTGGAAATTCGATTCACTGCGCCTGTATTTGCCTATTGTCGAGGAAGAGCTGTTAGAATACTGAATTCATGGTGCGGATGGCGGTTGGCTGCCTGATTCCTGGATGATATTTCTGAGCATTTCGCCGGAGTCGCCGGCAAGGTGCCAACGTGGAGCCGGGGGAAAGTGGAATTGCAGTGAGGGCCATGCCGTGGCTGGCGCTCGGGCCACTGGCCAGCGCGATGAATTTTTTGCCGTTGCCGATGCCGGATGCCGCGGCAGCCACCGGGACACTGCTGTTGGCTGTGTCGCCATTGCCTAGCAATCCAATACTGCCTGAAACTCCAATTGGCTATGCTGCCGTCGGAGCAAAGCGCCAGACTGTGGGCGTTGGCGGCCTGGAGCTCGGTCACCGTCTTGCCGTTAAGGATGGGGGAATCGAGATCCACCTCCACCCAGCTTTCGTTCTCCACCACCAACAAATTCCCTTCACGGTCCGTTCTCACACAGACACGGGCTTGCCAAATTTGAGGGCACCGGGGTGCCGGGCGTTTACAATGGATTTTTTGAAAACCGCGAAGTCCGGGCCGCCCCGAGCACGCGGGTGAGGGTGGTGGAAAGAGCCGGTTCATTCCGATCTAGCATTTTTCTTGACAGCGTCACACCGGCAATCCACCGTGGCTCTAGGGACAAACCTCCAAGTTTTGGATAGGGACACACTTTAGGTCACCGTTAGGAAATTAGATATTCATAATCAGCTAAAAGCCAATCACTTACATATATTCGGCATGGAACCGGAGGCACGCAGCCACGTGGCGTAGCTGCCGCGTCTCGCGGCAGGCCGTGACAGCGTGCCTCCGGCCGCTGTGCCCATGCAAAGCGAATGCAAGCGTGCGCCAAACTCAGCGCATTCCCCAAGCATGGGCTGCTCCTAGCACGCGCTGCGAGACGCAGCTCGCACGGCCTGCGGCCGGAGGCACGCAGCCACGTGGCGTATATCAGCAAACGAAAGGAAAATATGCCTATCTTCATCAAATCAACACTCCCCCTCATTCTTGGCGTGGCAGCTTTCGGGCTGGGCACCACCGCCATCTCGCGTGCAGCCGATGCAACCCTCAGCAAAGACAGCGCTTCCATGCCTGTCTAACCCATCACAGCAGGAGCGACAAGGCGAAATTAGAGCCGCACAGAGGTCCGCTGCAAAATGCACAGGTGCGTGGATATGGAAAACAAAACGAAAAAGCCCGTCAGTTCAAAGAGACCGGACGGGCTTGGCGTTGGGGTGATGTGGCGGCGCTGGTGGCTTGCTGGGTTGTTCTAGTCGTATAGAAACTTCATGTAAAGGGCGAACCATCCGATGTATAAATAGCTCTTGTCTTCGATTCTGACGTCAACGGCCTCTGAATAGGGTTCCGTCTCCGTCTCAGATTCCAGGAATCCATGAACCAATACTCTGAAGCTCTGGTGTCACGCAGCAAGTTGGAGGCCGGAGGACTATTTCAGTATCTTGCGCCCTTGGTATGAAATTTGCGAGCGACAGCGTTCAGGGTCCCCGGCAGAAAAAGGGGTCGCCATGCATTCCTTCGCCGTCCACCCTCCCGCCAATCCAGCATGAGACTGACGGGAGGGCATTAGGTGGCATTCTCAATAGATCTAGCGGCCTAACTGTCGTTGTTGGCGGTGAAGTCCCCGGGCATCCGCCGATTAGCGACGCTTCGCTTTGATCAGAGCACAATGATTCTTGCAATTTTAACCGGCACCTCTCCCGGCCGATTTGCAAGATAATAATATTATCATTTTTTTGATGGATTAATCTTGACTGGTTCCACGAAATTTATCTTTTGTGAATCGTTCGAATTAGGAATCAGTGTCAGTAATGGCATTGTAAATCATTCCATTCCGTCCGCTCTGCCGGTTTACGACGTGCTGTTGCGACGTCGTCGGCAACCTGAGAATAACACACCACGATAGACCATGAGAATCCAAAATCGAGACTACCGAACCAGAGATATCCTCAAGCACGTCGCCCTCGCCTTAGCGGTTGCAGCTGGACTAACAGCTGGACGAGCCCAGGCCGAGGCACCTTTGACGAATGGGCTCACCCTGCATCTGGATGCGAGTGAACCCGGCACAATGACACTCAGCGGCAGCACTGTGAGCGAATGGCGGGACCTGCAAGGCAGTTCCGCCATGGCCACGGTCAGAAGTGGCACTCCGACGCTGGTGGCTTCCGGGATCGGCGGTATCCCCACCGTGCATTTCAGTAACTCCGCGTGGATGAATGACGGCGTGAATCACACGGCACCATGCACCATTCTTTATGTCTCGCGTGAGACCGGAGGTAATAACGGGCGGGTGCTCGGCGGGTCTAACAATAACTGGCTCATGGGATATCACGGAGGCCAGCGAAACCGTTTCTATTTTGAAGGATGGGTTTATGGGGAGGGCAACGGCTCAAGTGCAGACGCCAGCCCGCACTTGTATGCGGCGACCATCCCGGGCAGCGGACAAAACTCCACGGTTTGGGCCGAAGGCACCCAGCTGGCGACAAATCAAAATGGCACTCAAGGTCCTAATAACCTCGAATTGAACGGCTACGGAAACGGCAATGAACTCTCCGATTGCGATATCTCCGAAGTGCTGGTTTACAACAGGGTTCTAACGAGCGACGAGTTGAATCTTGTCGGCGGATACCTGACGGTGAAGTACAGTCTGACCACGGTTTATCCACCCCCGAATCTGACTGTAAAGCTCACCAGCCCGTTTAATAATGAGGAGTTTCCGACCAGCAGCGGCGTGACCGCCAGCACTTCGGTTATCAGCGGCACCGCTCCCTACAGCGTCTCGTTCTATAAGAGGACAGGCGCGGGTGCTTTTGCTCAGGTGGGCAGCACCCAAACCGACTCAGGACCGACCTTCACCCAGGATCTGGGCACCTTGCCTAACCAAACATACGAGGTCTATGCCTCAGTCACCGACAGCGTCGGCGCGCCAGCCACCTCCACGACCAACGCGTTCGCCGTGGCGGATCCGGTCGCGACCTCCATCGCGCTGGGCACATCCCACAGTCCCTCGAGCTATGGCCAGAGCGTGACGATTAGCGCCACGATATCGCCGACTCCCGCAGGCGGAACGGTGCAGTTCTACGACAACAGCAGTCCATTGGGCAGCCCGGTGGCGATCAACGCCGTCACAGGTACGGCAAGCATCAGCAGCAGCCTGCTTGCAGTTGGCGTCCATCCGATCACTGCGGATTATTCCGGCTACGGTATTTCCCTAGGCAGCACCGCCCCTACCTTTGAGCAGGATGTGGTGCCGGCAGTACTGACGGTGAAGGCTGACACGAAGATCCGCATTCCCGGCACGGACAATCCGACATTGACCTACAAAATCACCGGCTATCAGAATGGTGAAAACCTGGCCAGTTCGGGTGTGACAGGTTCGCCCGATCTATTCTGTCCGGCAGACAGTTCGTCGTCGGTTGGGAGTTACGATATCACCTGCGGCGTCGGCAGTCTGAGTGCGGCCAACTACAGTTTCGCGACGATCAACGCGTCCTTGACGGTTCAAGTGGGTGCTCCCCCCGTCTCCAGCGGAATGGTCTGCTGGTATGACGCATCCACCATTGCCCTTGCTGATGGAGCTCAAGTGAACACATGGAATGATTTGTCCGGCAACGGGCACACCGCGACCCGCACCAGTGGCGCACCGAAGTTGGCATATGGCGACATCAAATACAACTCCAGTGAAGTTCCAAAGAAAGGGGTTCATTTCAGGGGCACGTCTGATTGGTTCGACTGTGCCGGCGGCATGTTTGTCAAAGAACAATACGTCGTGGTGCGCTCGCCGAATCCCGCATGGGTCGGCTCCGGTTC